>ERZ780137.2019-NODE-2019-length-9945-cov-2.902932_pt1 | contig 9945 bp, 8 predicted proteins | sample MGYA00511020_ERZ780137 | MGnify/ENA primary metagenome ERZ780137 (study PRJEB29588, sample SAMEA2157917) | human gut metagenome | biome: human gut; feature: human-associated habitat; material: faeces | place: Denmark | collected 2008/2010 ... | reverse complement strand
TTTCGGAAACTTGACAGAAATGACAGTTGGGCTTATGATTTCATGTGATGAATAAAAGGGCAGGGAAAGTGTACCCTTTCGTTAATGGATTGAAGCGGCGAAGAACCGTAAAAAAAGGAGATTGATATATTATGACAAAGATTGACATTATTTCCGGGTTCCTTGGAGCAGGAAAGACCACATTTATTAAGAAGATGATCGACGAAGTCTTTCACGGACAGAAGATCGTCTTAATCGAGAACGAGTTCGGTGAAGTTGGTATCGATGGCGGATTCTTAAAGGATTCCGGTATCCAGATCAGCGAAATGAATTCCGGCTGCATCTGCTGTTCCCTGGTAGGAGATTTCGGTAAAAACCTGAATGAGGTGATCACAAAATATCATCCGGACCGTATCCTGATCGAGCCGTCCGGCGTTGGAAAACTTTCAGATGTTATGAAATCCGTGATCGACATTGAGAAAGAGCAGGATGTAAAACTGAATGCGCTTGTAACCGTAGTCAATTCCTTAAAGGCATCCAAGCAGATGAAAGCGTTTGGTGAGTTCTTCAATAACCAGATCGAGTTTGCGACCACTGTTATTTTGAGCAGAACACAGAACGCAACACCGGAACAGCTTGAATTCTGCGTAAAGCAGATCCAGAATCTGAATCCGAAAGCGGCTGTGATCACAACAGACTGGGATAAGATCTCCGGCGAGCAGATCTTAAAGGCAATGGAAGGACAGGATACCCTTGAGATGGAACTCCTTGCAGAGGAGCGTCATGCAAAAGAGGCAGAAGAACATGAGCATGAACATCACCATCATGATCATGACCACGAAGAACATGAGCACCATCACGATCATGACCATGAGGAGCATGAGCATCATCATGACCATGACCACGAGGAACATGACCATCATGATCACGACCATGAAGAGCACGATCATCACGATCATGACCACGAAGAGCATGACCATCATCACGAGCATGGCGAGAACTGCACCTGCGGCTGCCATGACCATGATCACGAACATCATCACCATCATCATGCAGATGATGTATTTACAAGCTGGGGCAAGGAAACTCCGCATAAATACGAGAAGTCTGTCATTGAAAATGCGCTGAAGAAATTTGTGGACACCGAAGAGTACGGCGTTATCTTGCGTGCGAAGGGTATGGTAGAATCCACAGACGGTTCCTGGATCTACTTTGACATGGTTTCCGGCGAGTACGAACTGCGTGAGGGTGAACCGGATTACACCGGACGTCTCTGCGTGATCGGAACTGACTTAAAAGAGGACAAATTAGAAGAACTGTTTGAATTAGTATAAGGAAATGAAAAGAAGGGAGGCGCCTGCCTTGGAAGAAATACCAGTATATTGATTTACCGGATTTATGGACAGCGGAAAGACAACGCTGGTAAATGAAACACTGTATGATCAGGACTTTGGCAACGGGGCAAAGACGCTTATCATTGCCTGCGAAGATGGAGATGTGGAGTATGATGAGGCAAAGTTAAAGACCATCAACGCGAAGCTTCTTATGATCGAGAAAGAGGAAGATTTCACGGAAGAACTGCTTCATAATGTAAATCTTCAGTATCTGCCGGAACAGGTGTTTATTGAATACAACGGAACCTGGGAAATGGCAAAGATCCTGGAGACCAAGCTGCCGGATGGCTGGATGATCGTTCAGTCGCTCGCTACCGTGGATGCAACGACCTATGAGATGTATCTTGCGAATATGCGTTCCATGATCATGGAGCAGCTGTTTAAAGCGGATGTCGTGATCTTTAACCGCTGTGATGATAATACACCAAAGGGCAAGTTCCGGCGTTCCGTAAAAGCGTTGAACCGGAAAGCGCAGATCGTATATGAACGTGCGGACGGCACGATCGATGAGGGCGATAATGAGGAACTTCCATACGACATCACACAGGATTTTATCGATCTGAGTGATGCGGATTATGGTCTGTGGTATCTGGACGCGATGGACAATCCAAAGCGTTACGATGGCAAGACTGTGAAATTCCTTGCGCTTGTATACAATCCGGACAAGATGCGCAAAAAAGGCATGTTCGTACCGGGACGTTTCGCGATGACCTGTTGCGCGGCAGATATCCAGTTTGTAGGGTTTAAATGCAAATATCCGAAGGCGGATGAGATCGCGCATAAATCCTGGATCACGATCACTGCAAAGGTGAAAGTGGAGTTCGCGAAAGAATACCGGGGAAAAGGGCCGGTGTTATATCCGGTATCCATTGAACCTGCGGAGAAACCGGAAGACGAACTGGTTTATTTCTCATAAGAGAAGCAGATTTTAAAAATCTCGAAAGAAACTTCTTGACAGGAACACTGGAAAGTAGTAAAGTATGATTCATAGAAAAACCGTTGAAAAAGAGTAGTAGGTTAGCGAAATGCATTCAGAGAGCCTCCGGTGGTGGGATGGAGACAGCAGGCAGTTAATTGAATGGACTTTTGAGGGCGGCTTCGAAGTTTAACGTAGAGGCCGACGGGGATCCGAACCCGTTACCAGTTCGGCGTGTATGCCAGTACATGAGTGAGTGGACGTTCGTCAATTTGAGTGGTACCGCGATAATAAGATTTTATTACCGTCTCAAGCATTAGCTTGAGGCGGTTTTTTCATGGAAAAGGCATGGGAACCTGAAAAACAGCAGTAGCAGAGGAGTCCGGAGAAATCCGGCAGAAAGAGAGGAATTATTATGAAAAAGAAAGTTTTGACAGCAGTTCTTGCAGCAGCAATGGTAATGTCTATGGCAGGATGTGGAAGCACCAAGGATACCACTTCCACAGAAGGGAACACCGCATCAACCGATGCACAGACAGAGAGTGCAGCAGAAACGACAGATGGCACGGAGGCAGCCTCCGGAGCAACCTATAAGGTCGGTATCGTTCAGTATGTGGATGACGCGTCCTTAAATCAGATCGAAGCAGCGATCGAAGCAGAGCTTGATAAAAAAGGCGAGGAGCTTGGAGTAACGTTTGATTACGGCGATTACACCTTCAATGGTCAGGCAGATTCCACGACATTAAATCAGATCGCAACAGAACTCGTTGCAGATAATGTGGATGTGATCATTCCGATCGCGACTCCGGCAGCTATGATCATGCAGAACGCGACAGAAGATAATCAGATCCCGGTTGTATTTTCCGCAGTATCCGATCCGGAAAGCGCCGGACTTGTGGCAGGTAACGACGCACCGGGCGCAAATATCACAGGAACCTCAGACGCATTGGACACAGATGCGGTATTTGATCTGATGTTTGCGGCAGATCCGGATATCAAATCCGTAGGTCTTTTATATGATAAAAGCCAGGATTCCGCAAAGAAACCGATCGAGGAAGCCAAAGCTTACCTGGAAGGAAAAGGCGTAGAGGTAGTAGAAAAGACAGGAACGACCAATGATGAGATCAGCAATGCGGCAGACGCGCTGGCAGCAGCAGGTGTGGATGCGGTATTTACTCCGACCGATAACACGGTAATGACAGCAGAGCTTGCGATCTATGAAAAATTTATTGATGCGGGGATCCCGCATTACACCGGTGCAGATTCCTTCGCATTAAACGGAGCGTTCTTAGGATATGGCGTAAATTATGAAGATCTTGGAACTGCGACAGCAGATATGGTAGTAGACATTCTGGTAAATGGAAAGAATCCGGCGGAGACACCGGTACAGACACTTAGCAATGGTATCGCGACCGTAAATACCGAGACAGCAGAAGCTCTTGGAATTGACTACAGTGTATTCTCCGATATGTGTGAGGGCGTAGTAGAAACACAGACAGCGGAGGAATTTGAATAAAACGATAGAAAAGTATGACCGGAGGTAGGTTTTTATGTCTTCAATATTCACGTTATCCATTGTACAGAGTGCTCTGGAACTGGGATTTATCTATTCGCTGGTGGCGCTGGCGTTATTTATCTCTTTTACGATTTTAAATATAGCAGATCTTTCCACGGACGGATGTTTTACGCTTGGCTGTGCGGTGGGCGCCATGGTGACGCTCGCCGGGCATCCGGTGCTTGCGCTGTTCGCGGCAATGGGTGCGGGGGTATGCTCCGGTTTTATTACCGCGTTTTTACAGACGAGAATGGGGATCGAATCCATTCTTGCTGGAATCATCGTAAATACCGGACTTTACACGATCAACATCGCAGTGATGGGATTTGCGTCCAATGTGAATCTGTTTGGCTGTGATACGATATTCAGTCTTGCAAAAGAGACGATCGGCGGCAGCTTTTACAAGATCATTGTGGTAGCCATTGTAGTTGCGGCTGTCGCGCTCATCCTCTCATGGTTCCTTGGCACCAGACTCGGACTTTCCATCCGGGCGACCGGAGATAATCCGGATATGGTGAAGGCATCCAGTATCAATCCGGGATTTATGATCACCGTAGGGCTTTGTGTGGCGAATTCTCTGACCGGACTGTCCGGCGCACTGCTCGCGCAGTATCAGAAATCCTGCGACATCAATCTTGGTACCGGAATGGTTACGATCGCGCTTGCCAGCCTGATCATCGGAGAATCCATTATCGGGAAAGGCTCGATATTAAAACGCGTCTGCGGAGTGGTACTCGGAAGCTGTCTGTATCGCTTTTTGGTTGCGGTAGCGCTTCGCTTAAATGTTCCGGCGGAATGCTTAAAGCTGGTTTCCGCGATCATCGTTGCGGTAGCGATCGCGTTCCCGTATTTAAAAAAGCGCGTGGCGTTTTCCAGACAGAAATCGATCGCGATCCGAAAGAGAAAGGAGGATTCGTATGCTGCAGCTGAAACACATAGAAAAGACATTTAATCCGGGAACGGTCAATGAAAAAAGGGCGCTTACGGATCTGAACCTCGATTTGAAGGACGGAGATTTTGCAACGATCGTCGGAAGTAACGGCGCGGGAAAATCTACCATGTTCAATGCGATCACAGGAGCGTTTTATGTCGATGAAGGGCAGATTATTCTGGATGGGGAGGATATCACCTATAAGAAAGAATATCTGCGCAGTCATGAGATCGGACATCTGTTCCAGGATCCGCTTCGTGGAACCGCACCGGGCATGACGATCGAGGAAAATATGGCACTTGCCTATCTGCGTGCAAAGACGATGCGCAATCAGTATTTCAGCCGCATTAACAAAGCGGATAAAGAGAAGTTCCGTGAACAGCTCGCACTGCTTGATATGGGACTGGAAGACCGGATGAAACAGCCGGTCGGTCTTTTGTCCGGCGGGCAGCGTCAGGCGCTGACACTTCTTATGGCAACGATGGTGACACCGAAGATCCTTTTGCTCGATGAACATACGGCGGCACTGGATCCGGCGACCGCAGCGAAAGTGCTTGCGCTTACCAGACAGATCATTGCGGAGCGGAAGATCACGGCACTCATGGTCACACACAATATGCACCAGGCGTTGGAACTTGGAAACCGCACGCTCATGATGGATGCGGGAAGCATCATCTTTGATGTGTCTGGGGCAGAGCGGGAAAAGCTTACGGTGGATGATCTTTTGGAAAAATTCAAAGAAAATGCCGGCAGACAGTTAGACAATGACCGGATTTTAACTTCAAAATAATAAAAATGCGACAGCAGCTGTTCCAGTCAGGGACAGCTGCTTTTTTTGTAATGACGACCGTTGATCAGAGCGGGATGCGGAACGTATCCCGTCTTTTTGTCCTGCGCCGGAAATGACGGAACAATATGACTAAAAAGGAACGGCAAAATTTGTCTATTTCTGTGAATGGAATCGGAAATGGGATCGTGATACAATATAGGAAACCAGAAAACCAAAACTGGTTTTCTGGTTTCCTATCAACAGAGAGAAGAAGGCAAAGGAGAGCAGTTATGGATATACAGGCAGCAAAGGAAACTATTTTGGAAGCCACATTAAAGATGTTTTATGAAAAGGGTCTGAAATTTACAATGAGTGATATCGCGGTTTGCGCAGGAATGAGTAAACGGACGATTTATATGGTGTTTGCGGATAAGGAGAGCCTTTTTTACGCAATGGTAGATTACTGTTTTGACAAGATAAAGGACAGTGAGAAAAAGGTGTTGGAGGATGCTTCTCTGGATACCGTAGGCAAGATCCGCGCAATCCTCTCCGTGCTTCCCGAAGGATACCGTGAGATCGATTTTCAGAAGCTCTTTGTTTTAAAAGAAAAATATCCGAAGATCTACCGGCGTGTGGAGGAGCGGTTGGAGAGCGGATGGGAGAACACGATCGCACTGATCGAACAGGGGATTGCAGAGGGTGTTGTGCGCCCGGTCAATATCGCGATCTATAAAGTGATGTTGGAAGCAACGATCGAACAGTTTTTCCAGCGGGATGTTCTGGTCAGCAATCAGATCTCCTATGCGGATGCGTTAGATGAAGTGGTCGGGATCCTGGTGGATGGAATTACCGTAAAATGCTAAAAAACGAACCATAGACTGGCAGAAAAGAGGAAAAGATATGAAAGACAGATCAAAAGTGATTTTTGGAAATGAGATGAGCAGCCGTGTGTATCGCAAGGCGGAAAAATCCAAAAAGAAATACAGCAAGAAATTTGGGGATGATGCGGCGGTCAATTATCCGCTCTCCATAGAAAAGAATCCGTATATCGGAGACGCGCTTGGCGTGCAGAATATCTTAATCAACGGAAAGGACAATGCCACAGAAGCGTTTGATCGCGAAAAAGGCATTATCGTCGGAAATATCCGTATGGGGTTTGGACATTACAGGATCTCCATGGCGATGGCATCTGCGGCAAAGCATCTGGGTTATACACCGTACTGGCTGGATCTGAATTCCTTCCCGGAGACGACCTGCACCAAGGTGATCAGCGCACAGAATGATCTCTACTCGCTGGGATCAAGACTTTCCGCGAAGAGCAGACTGTTTAACCGGTTTGTGTGGGAGCCGATGAATTACGAAGGGTTCCGGGCGCTGTCCTATAATGCTGCGGATCAGAAAAACGCGGAGCTGATGGCGCCGGTCTACCGCAACATTCCAAAAGATATCCCGGTGATCGGGACTCATGTGTGGCCGGCGCAGGCGGCAGTGCATGCCGGCATGCACTATGTGGTCAATGCGATCCCTGATAACTGGCCGATGGCACTGCATCTTTCCGAAGGAAGTGTCCACACCGTTCAGTGCCACAATGCGTACATGGGCTACCGCATTTTAAACGGAATGCAAAAGGACGAGGTCTTAAAACCAATTCCGGAGGAAAGCCTTGTATACACCGGCCACTATATCGACCATGAGCTGGTATCCAATATCGAGTCGGACTGTGCGGCGAGGATCCGGCGCAAAAAGGATAAAAAGCCGATGCGGTTTTTACTCACAATCGGAGGGGCAGGCGCGCAAAAAGAGATTTTTGCGGCGATCCGTTATCTGATTCCGGCGATCCGCGAAAAGAAGGCGGCGCTTTATGTGAATGTGGGCGATTACCGGAATGTCTGGGAGGAACTGGTAAAAGAAATCCCGGAGATGAAGAGCCTCTCAACCGAGCATTTCAATCAGTGGGAAGAGACGGAGCATTTTGCAAAAGAGGCACTGACCGGGGAAGTGGAAGGCATTCACGGTTTCTGGCATGAAAACATTTTTGAGGCGGTCTACTGCACGAATCTGCTGATGCGAAGTGTGGATGTGCTGGTCACAAAACCGAGTGAACTCGCGTTTTATCCGGTGCCGAAATTATTTATCAAGCGCGTCGGAAAGCATGAGATGTGGGGCGCGATCCATTCGGCGGAGATCGGGGATGGAACCTTAGAGTGTCGTGATATACCACATACCTTACAGATGATCGATCTGTTCTTAAAAGAGGACGGGCTGCTTTTGGACATGTGCGATAACATTGTGAAAAATAAGTCGATCGGTATCTATGACGGGGCATACAAAGTCGTGGAACTGGCGATGGGCTTAAAGAAGTAAAAACGGAGGAGAAATTACTATGAAACTGACAGGAAAAGAAAAAATTTCATATGGACTGGGGGCAGTCGGAAAGGATATGGTCTATATGCTTTCCGCAAGTTACATTTTGTATTATTATCAGGATATCCTTGGCGTGAGCGCGATCGCAATGGGATTTATCCTGCTTGGAGCGCGGATCTTTGACGCGTTCAATGACCCGATCATGGGGATCATTGTGGCAAAGACACGTACCAGATGGGGCAAATTCCGTCCGTGGCTTTTGATCGGAACGCTCTTAAATGCAGTAGTGCTCTATCTGATGTTCGCGGCACCGCCCACACTGGACGGAAGCGGCATGGTCGCGTATGCGGCGGTCACTTATATCGTGTGGGGTGTGACCTATACGATGATGGATATTCCGTACTGGTCGATGATCCCGGCGTTTACCGAGGGCGGTAAAGAGCGTGAGGGACTTTCCGCAATGGCGCGTTCCTGCGCGGGTGTCGGCTCGGCGATCGTGACGATCATTACAATGAAATGCGTCTACATGTTAGGACAGGGAGATGAGCGCACCGGCTTTCGGTGGTTTGCGCTGATCATTGCGGTGATCTTTGTATTATGTACCCTGACGACCTGCATCAATATTAAGGAAAAATCAACGGTTCAGGTCGATGCGCCATCCATAAAGCAGATGCTTCAGGCGCTGATCCAGAACGATCAGGCAATGGCAACGGTTATTACGATTGTTTTGATCAACATGTCGATGTATATTACATCAAATCTGGTAATTTACTTTTTTAAATATGATTTTGGCGGTGAGGGATGGTATAATAGTTATACATTATTCAGCACCTTTGGCGGAGCGATGCAGATCGCGGCGATGGTATTTTTCTTTTCACTGCTTCGCAGATTTTTCAGCACGATCCAGGTATTTTATGTGAGCTTTGCCATGGCAGTGATCGGCTATGTCTCACTTTTGATCCTTGCGTTTACCAATATGTCAAATGTGGTGCTGTTATTTATACCGGGCTTTTTCATTTTCGCGGCAAACGGCATGCTCGCCATTCTTACGACGGTGTTCCTTGCAAATACCGTGGATTACGGGGAATTGAAAAACAACCGCAGGGATGAGAGTGTGATCTTTTCCATGCAGACCTTTGTCGTAAAACTGGCATCCGGCGTAGCGGCACTTGTGGCATCCATCTGCCTTAGTGTGTTCCATCTGAACTCAGATACCGAAAATACCGCAGAGGTGGCAAAAGCGGCGGTAAGCTCCGTAGTCGGACTGCGTATGACGATGACACTGATCCCGATCGCGGGACTTGTCATTGCGGGGATCTTTTTCTACAAAAAATATAAGCTGACCGAAGAAAAAGTAGAAGAGATCGCAGAACAGGTTAAGATCAGACGGGAAGCCGGGCAAAATCAGCTGACGGGAGGAAAATAGAATGATCACAGAAAATGAGGGATTTTACTGGCTGACAACCGAACATACCGCGTATGGATTCCCGGTGCTTGAAACGGGACATCTGGAACATCTGTATTACGGCCCGAAGATCCGGGTAAAAGATCCATCGGCACTTTCGGAAAAGTGTGCGTTTGGGCTCGGAAATACGATCGCCTATGATGCGGCACATGAAAATCTGTCACTGGAAAATATGAGACTTGAGATGTCGTCCTACGGGAAAGGGGATATTCGTGAACCGTTTGTGGAGATCACTTATGCGGATGGAAGCTTTTCCAGTGATTTTAAATTTGATCATGCAGATATCATGGAAGAAAAAGAAGCGTATGAGACGCTGCCTGGTTCCTATGCCACAGAAGAGGAGGGCGTAGAACAGCTCACCGTTGTTTTGAAGGAGCAGGCATCCCCGGTGTATCTCGAACTTCACTATTATGTATATGAGAAATCCGATGTCATCACACGAAGCGCGAAGCTCTGTAACGAAGGAGATACGCCGATCCGTCTGCGCCGGCTGCTCAGCACTCAGCTGGATTTTTCGGATCATGACTATGTGGTATCAGACTTTCACGGCGGCTGGGCGCGGGAGATGGAAC
>ERZ780137.2016-NODE-2016-length-9960-cov-3.112166_pt1 | contig 9960 bp, 6 predicted proteins | sample MGYA00511020_ERZ780137 | MGnify/ENA primary metagenome ERZ780137 (study PRJEB29588, sample SAMEA2157917) | human gut metagenome | biome: human gut; feature: human-associated habitat; material: faeces | place: Denmark | collected 2008/2010 ... | reverse complement strand
GACAAAGACCATTGCAGGGAATGCGAGGCCGGGACAGTTCGTTTCCGTTTATACACAGGATGGAAGCAAACTGCTGCCACGTCCTATCAGTCTTTGTGAGATTGATAAAGAAAAAGGTGCACTTCGCCTTGTCTATCGTGTAACAGGTCCGAAAACAGGTACAGAAAGCTTTTCCAGACTGCATGCAGGTGCACAGCTTGAACTTCTTGGACCTCTTGGAAATGGATTTCCGCTGGAAGAGGCTGCTGGCCGGCAGGTATTCCTTATGGGCGGAGGAATCGGTGTTCCGCCTATGCTGGAGACCATGAAGCAGCTGGATGCTAAGAAGATCGCAGTTCTTGGCTATCGTGATGAGCTGTTTTTAAATAAGGAATTTGAAAAAAATGGCGAGGTATACATTGCAACAGAAGATGGCTCTGCCGGAACCAAAGGAAATGTAATGGATGCGATCCGGGAGAATGACCTGGAAGCAGACGTGATTTTTGCCTGTGGTCCTAAGCCTATGCTTCGCGCCATCAAGGCCTATGCACTGGAGAAGGGAATCCCCTGCTGGGTTTCCATGGAAGAGCGCATGGCTTGTGGAATCGGTGCCTGCCTTGGCTGTGTATGCCAGTCCACAGAAACGGATGCCCATTCTCATGTACACAATAAGCGCGTATGTAAAGACGGTCCGGTGTTCAGAAGTACGGAGGTGGAGTTATGAGCAAAATGAGTGTAAATCTTGCAGGAATGACTCTGAAAAATCCAGTAATGACTGCATCTGGAACATTTGGTTCCGGTGCGGAATACAGTGAATTTGTAGATTTGAACCGTCTGGGTGCGGTGGTGACAAAGGGCGTTGCAAACGTGCCGTGGCCGGGTAACCCGACACCGCGTGTCGCAGAGGTTTACGGAGGCATGTTGAATGCAATCGGTCTGCAGAATCCCGGCATCGACGTGTTTATCGAGCGCGATCTCGCGTTTTTAAAGCAGTTTGATACAAAGGTCATCGTCAATGTCTGCGGCAAATCTGTCGAGGATTATCTGGAAGTCGTAGAGCGTCTGGCGGACACGGACATAGCGATGATGGAAATCAACGTTTCCTGCCCGAATGTCAAGGAAGGAGCCATCGCGTTCGGACAGAAAGCGGATGCATTATTCGACATCACGTCCAGAATTAAAAAGGCTGCAAAGCAGCCCGTTATGATGAAGTTGAGCCCGAATGTAACAGACATCACGGAGATGGCGCGTGCGGCAGAAGCCGGCGGTGCGGACGGTTTATCGTTGATCAACACGCTGACAGGAATGAAGATCGATATCCACAGACGCACGTTTGCACTGGCAAACAGAACGGGCGGCATGTCAGGTCCTGCCGTGCATCCGGTTGCAGTGCGCATGGTATATCAGACCGCACAGGCGGTAAATATCCCGATCGTTGGTATGGGCGGGATCATGAATGCAGATGATGCGATCGAGATGATCCTTGCGGGAGCAACGGCAGTGTCTGTCGGAACAGCAAACTTTACCAATCCACAGGTAACCATGGAGATTGTTGACGGAATCCGCGATTATATGGAGCGTTATCAGGTAAAAGATATCAAAGAACTCGTAGGCGCAGTACACGATAGATAAATCACAGGGGAATGTAAGTTATGAAAATATTAAAAAAAATCATTTGTATCTGTCTCGTTGCAATCCTGGCAGCAGGGCTTTTTCCCGGTGCACAGACAGAGGTTTATGCAGCTGGAAAACCGGTACAGTTAGTATCCTGTAAAGTAAATTCAGTTGGAAGCAAGGTAACGGTAAAAGCAAAAGTTGCCGGAAAACAGAAAGGAATGGGAAACAAGCTTTACCTGTTTTCAGTGGATGCCAATGTAAAAGAGAATGCAAAGCTTACCGGAAAACCGGTGGCTTCGGCCAACTTTAAGAAAGGTACAGTTACATTTTCCGTAAAATATAAAAGCAGTATGCTTTGTCAGAAATTTGTGGCTGCATACAAAAAAGGGAAAAAATATGCAGCAATAAGCGGTGCACAGTACATTACCAATCCGGAAGTATTAGCATCCTACACCGGAACCGGCGTAAAGACTACCTCTAAAAAGGGACTGCAGCCGGACTGGGCAGACCATACATCCGTAAAAAAGCTTCGTACACAGCATGTTGTCTTAAACTGGTCAATTGAAGAAATTTTAAACAAAGACTGCGGAAATAAAGAGGTGTATAAATATCGCGGGAAAAAATATACATTTGACAGGGATCGTGTAAACTGGCTGCAGGATCAGGTGCGTCAGTATATTGACGATGGATCCAAAGTATATGTGATCCTGCTTCTTGGCAAAGACGCAAAAGGCCAGGCGGGCAAAATGAGTTATGGAGGTGGAAAAATATTCTCTTCCATTAAGACAACATCAGCAGCAGGATGCCGTACCTGGGAAGCATTTATGAGTTACATGGCAGAGAAATTTGGCAATGAACAGCATTTGGTGTCCGGATGGATCTTGGGAAATGAGGTTGACAGCCCTTATGACTGGAACTATGCGGGCGGAAAAAGCTTAAGTGCGTATATGGATGATTATGCGCGGGCATTCCGCATTGCATATAATGCTACAAAGAGTGTCAGCAGCCATTCAAAGGTATATATCAGCCTTGATTATAACTGGAATCAGGATGTCGATGGAGGCGGAAACAGCTTTTTCTCGACGAAGAAGACACTGGACACATTTTATTCGAAACTGAAAGCGCAGGGGAAGATCTGTCCAAACATTGCATATCATGCATATTCACAGGGACTTGTGGAGCCAAAATTCTGGGATGACTCTTTAGCAGGCAGTGGTGTGGATTCCACGATCATTACCATGAAAAATATTTCTGTCCTGACGGAATATGTAAAAAAGAAGATCGGCAAAGATGCAACGATCATGCTTGCAGAGCAGGCGTTCAATTCGACACAGGGAGAAGAGCTGCAGGCAGCAACATATGCGTATGCTTACTATATCAGCGAAGGCAATAAGATGATCGAATCCTTTATCTATGCGAGAGATACCGAACCGCAGTCGGATGTGGATCAGGGCTTTTACTGGGGACTTCGCGATATCAATGGCAGAGAGCGTAAAATATATAATACATTTAAAGTGATCGATTCAAAGGAGTCTTTGGATAAGACGAAGAATCTTCTCTCCTATACAGACTTAAGTTCATGGACACAGATTCCTGGAATTAAAAAGTCTACTTTTAAAAATAACCGTTCCATCAAAAACAAATGGCCGCTAGTACAGTCAACCAGCCTGTATGTGTGTCTTGCGGATGATAACTGGCAGAGAGAGACAACTTATGTCTACGACGGAAAGAAACATAAACCTGCAGTAACGGTAAAACGTAATTATACCGGAAAGACGGTTCCGAAAAAGAATTATTCCGTAAAATATCTGACAGACTGCAGGAGTATCGGAGTGCATCGTATTCAGATTAAATTAAAAGGTGATTTCCGCGGAACGATCATCCGGGAGTTTACGATCGCACCACAGAATGCAATGCTGAATGATCTGGTGATGACGTCAAATTCTGCTACGGTAAGCTGGAATGTACCAAAGAAGACCAAAGAGCAGATTACCGGTTATATGATCCAGTATACGGATGGAGAAGGTGGTTTTTATTCGACACCGGAAAAAGATATCCATCTGATCAAGATCAAAAACAGCAATAAATTAAAATATACGATCAAGGGACTTACCAAGGGCAAACGCTATTTTGTAAGAATAACGACCTATAAAACAGTTATGGTAGATGGCAAACCAAAAGATATCATTGCCGGATGGGGATATGATGATATCAAATATGATTATGCCACAGATCCGGTCGTGCCGGAACCGGATACAGAAGAGGATACCTTAGAATAAGCGATTGAGGTAATGTGAAATACGATGCCGGAATTAAGATTTATAATAGCAGACAGACTCCCGGAGCGGGAACTGGATTATTTAAAACAGAATATCAGACCGGAACCGGATCTGAAACTGGTGGTAACAGGGAAAAATAATGCCAATCGCAGAGCAGAGTTTTCTCTGTTCCCGCCAGAAGAAAGTGTGCTCATCTCTACAGATGGGCACATTATTTCTAATATGGATCAGCTTGGAATGGCAACGCTGGGATATATCGGACCGGGCGGAGCAGAGAATGAGAGCACAGGAGAAGTACCGGACGATGTGATTACAGAAATTGGTAGTCAGAACGTGAATTGTAGTGACAGCACAGATGAAGTGACGGAGGGAATCGAAGAACAGGGAATGCAGGCTGCGGTTATGTTAATCGAAGGTCTTGAGGAAGTGGATGAAACGTTTCTGCTTCGTGCGTATGAACGTAAACATGGTATTCCGTGGACGATCGTCACGACAGAACGCTGCATCGTGCGGGAGATCACGCTGGATGATTTAGACGGCCTGTTTGCACTGTATGCCGGGGAGGGAATGACGGAATATTTAGACCCGCTGTATGAATACGAAAAGGAAAAAGAGTATCAGCGGTCGTATATTAACTATATGTACCGCCTTTATGGGTACGGCATGTGGGTCGTGATCGAAAAGGCGACGGGAAAACTGATCGGGCGGGTCGGGATCGAGAATCGTGAGGCGTGTGACGGTGAGCCGGAACTTGGATATATGATCGACGTATCGTATCAGAGAAAAGGATATGCAACAGAGGTCGGTCTTGCTGTGATCGGTTACGCATGGAATTTTCTTGAATTCGATAAATTAAACTGTCTGATCCAGAAAGGAAATAAAGCATCGGAATGTCTGGCAGAAAAACTGGGATTTATGTTCCGGGAGGAAATGGATCTGGACGGAAAATGCATGAAACGCTATACCATAAGCAAAAGCGGGGCATGATATCATCAATAAACGTTGCATTTTCCATAAAAATAAAATATAATATAAACTACTAAAAAAGGGATAAAGTGGGTGAGGCACATGGCGGATTTTTCATCAGAATCACTGGATCTGCAAAAAAAAGTAAAAGAAGAGGACGATAACATCAAGCCGATGAAAGAGTTTGAGAGTCCGGAAAAACTATATGACGAACTGATCGCCAGCGTGCGAAAGTATCATCCATCGACAGATATATCGCTGATCGAGAAAGCATATCATGTTGCGAGGGATGCACATGAGGGACAGGCAAGAAAGTCCGGCGAGCCATATATCATCCATCCATTGTGTGTTGCGATTATTTTAGCGGAGTTAGAGCTGGATAAGGAGACGATCGTTGCAGGACTTTTACATGATGTTGTGGAAGATACTGTTATGACGGATGAACAGATTGCACAGGAGTTTGGAGATGAGGTTGCTCTTCTGGTAGATGGTGTTACCAAATTAGGACAGCTCTCTTATGATGCGGATAAAGTGGAGGTTCAGGCAGAGAATCTTCGTAAGATGTTCCTTGCAATGGCAAAGGATATCCGTGTTATCCTGATCAAGCTTGCGGATCGTCTTCACAATATGCGTACGCTCAAATACATGACACCTGAGAAGCAGAAGGAAAAAGCGCGTGAAACGATGGATATTTACGCACCAATCGCACAGCGTCTTGGTATTTCCAAGATCAAGATCGAGCTGGACGATCTCTCACTCAAGTATTTAGAGCCGGATGCCTATTATGATCTGGTACATCAGATCGCACAGCGCAAGAGTGTCAGGGACGAATATGTACAGAAACTGGTGGAAGAAGTGCGTCAGCACATCAAAGATGCAGGAATTCCTGCACAGGTTGACGGACGTGCAAAACATTTCTTCAGTATTTACAAAAAAATGGTCAATCAGCACAAGACATTAGACCAGATTTATGATCTGTTTGCCATCCGCATCATCGTGGATTCCGTCAAGGACTGTTATGCAGCACTCGGTGTGATTCATGAGATGTATAAGCCGATTCCGGGACGGTTTAAAGACTACATTGCGATGCCTAAGCCGAACATGTACCAGTCACTCCATACGACTCTGATCGGACCGACCGGTCAGCCGTTTGAGATACAGATCCGTACCTTTGAGATGCATCGTACGGCTGAATATGGTATCGCTGCCCATTGGAAGTACAAAGAGGCAAGTAACAATGGCGGTGTGTCACAGCCAATGACCGTTACCGAAGAGGAAAAGCTGAGCTGGCTCCGTCAGATCTTAGAGTGGCAGCGCGACATGTCAGATAATAAAGAGTTCATGAGCCTGCTAAAGAGCGATCTTGACCTGTTTTCCGATACGGTATTCTGTTTTACACCGACCGGAGATGTCAAGAATCTTCCGACTGGTTCCACGCCGATCGACTTTGCTTACAGTATTCATTCCGCGGTCGGCAATAAGATGATCGGTGCAAAAGTCAACGGAAAACTGGTTCCAATCGACTACATCATCCAGAACGGTGACCGTGTGGAAGTAATCACTTCCCAGAATTCAAAGGGACCGAGCCGTGACTGGTTAAATATTGTAAAAAGCACCCAGGCGAAAAATAAGATCAATCAGTGGTTCCGCAGTGAGTTAAAAGAAGAAAATATTACACACGGCAAGGAACTTTTGATCGCATCGGCAAAATCCAAGGGAATCAATTTCCCGGATATCAATAAGCCGGAATATCAGGAGAAAATTTTAAGAAAATATGGTTTCCATGATTGGAATTCCTGCCTTGCAACGATCGGACATGGTGGTTTAAAAGAAGGTCAGATCGTAAACCGCATGTATGAGGAATACAAAAAAGACCATCTTGCGTGTATCACGGATGATGAAGTGCTTGAGACCATTGCCGAGAATAAAGATAAGGTCGTACAGAAACATTCCAAGAGCGGTATCATTGTAAAAGGACTTTATGATGTGGCAGTGCATTTTTCAAAGTGCTGCAGTCCGGTACCGGGAGACGAGATCGTTGGATTTGTAACCAGAGGCCGAGGTGTTTCCATCCATAGAACAGACTGTATCAACATTATCAATCTGTCTGATATGGAGCGTGAGCGTCTGATCGATGCCGAGTGGCAGCATGATGAAGAGTCCCGCAGCAGGGGCCTGTACCGTGCAGAGATCAAGATCTACGGCAATAACCGAACCGGTCTTCTCGTGGATATCACAAAGGTATTTACAGAGCGTGAGATCGATATTGATTCGATTCACTCCAAAACAAGCAAGCAGGGAATTGCAACAATCGATGTATCTTTCAGCACGAAGGGCAGGGAAGAACTTACAAGCGTTGTGGAGAGACTGCGGCAGATCGAGAGTATCATTGATATAGAGAGAACGACGGGCTAAAAGAACTGGTTGTCAGAAGGTTGTGGGAAACATGAACCGCATCCAGATGGGCAGCCAGTTTTTCTGTAAAGAAAAAGATTTTGTCAGACAGGAAAGGGGAAAATATGGCACCACTGAAAGTAGAACAATATGTAGTTGGTCCGGTACAGACAAACTGTTATTTTGCGATCAACGATGACACAAAAGAAGTACTGGTTATCGATCCGGGGGCAAGTGCAGATCAACTTGCCAAGAAGATTCGTCAGGAAAAGCTGACACCGATCGCAATTTTGCTGACACATGGACATTTTGACCATGCGGGTGGAGCGGAGGAACTTGCAAAACATTTTGATATCAAAATATATGCCGAGGAGCATGAAAAAGAGACCTTAGATACGCCGTCTCTCAATTTAAGCGGCTGGGAAGGTGTACAAAAGACCTATCATGCGGATGTATTTTTGAAGAATGAGCAGGAGATCGACCTTGCCGGTTTTCATATCCGTGTATTCCATACGCCGGGACATACGGTGGGTGGCTGCTGCTATTATTTCCCGTATCAGAATGTAGTTTTTTCCGGGGACACCCTCTTTTGCACATCGGTGGGACGCACCGATTTCCCAAAGGGCAGTGCAGCACAGATCATCCGCTCCATTAAGGAGAAACTTCTGCCGCTTCCGGATGAAACGACCGTGTACACCGGACACAATGATATTACAACGATTGGGACAGAGCGGATGTATAATCCGTATCTGTAAGTGAGAGGTTTTGGGATGATAGAAGTTTTATTAAATAAACCGGAATTTGAATATGATATTCATTCTCTGATCAAGGCATTTTTCCCGGAACAGTATGTGGGTGTATCGGCAGAAAAAAAAGAATATGATGAAAAAATCGATATCCGCATGCAGGTAAACTACGGGGAAGATACGATTCAGATCACATGGCAGGAGATCGTGCATGCAAATGAGGATGCGCAGGCAAATGAAAAACCGGGTCAGGAAGAAGTAAAAGAGATACCGGGTGAGACAATTCAGGTAGATTTTTCGGATCGTGTGCGGACGAAAAATCAGCTGAAGCAGATGCTGTACCGTATGCTCTGTGATTATACGAAACGAACACTTCCATGGGGAAACCTGACCGGAATCCGTCCAACGAAGATTCCTATGAAATTGCTGGAGGAAGGAAAAAGCCGGGAGGAGATCTACCGGTATATGAAGGATACCTATTTTGCTTCCGATGAGAAGATTGAACTTGCAACCGATATTGCAGAACGAGAAAATGCGATCTTAAAGAAAATTGATTATGACAACGGATACAGTCTTTATATCGGAATCCCGTTCTGTCCGACGACCTGCCTGTACTGCTCGTTTACATCATATCCGCTTGTAAGCTGGAAGAACCGTGTGGATGCTTATTTAGATGCACTGGAAAAAGAGATTGATTATACGGCGGCAAAGTTTTATCACAAGCATTTAAATTCCATTTATATCGGTGGCGGAACGCCGACAACATTAGAGCCTTATCAGTTAGACCGTCTGATCCGTAAAATTAAATGTAGTTTTGATTTGTCAGACTGCCTTGAGTTTACTGTGGAAGCCGGCAGACCGGACAGCATCACAAGAGAAAAATTAGAGGTGCTGCGAAAATGGGGAATCACACGAATTTCCATTAATCCGCAGACCATGCAGCAGAGAACGCTCGACCTGATCGGAAGGCGCCATTCGGTAGAACAGACTGTGGAAAGTTTTAAGATCGCAAGAGAACTTGGATTTGATGATATCAATATGGATCTCATTATGGGACTGCCGGAAGAATCTTTAGAGGACGTACGCGATACATTAGAGCAGATCATGCAGTTAAAACCGGACAATCTGACTGTTCACTCTCTGGCACTAAAACGCGCGGCGCGCTTAAATATGTTCAAGGAAGACTATAAAGATTATAAGATGGTCAACACGCAGGAACATATGGACCTGACCGCTTCCTATGCGAAGAAGATGGACCTGTTCCCTTATTATCTGTACCGCCAGAAGGGAATGGCGGGAAACCTTGAGAATGTCGGTTATGCGAAAGAAGGAAAAGCGGGAGTTTATAATATTCTGATCATGGAAGAGAAACAGACCATCGTGGCGTGCGGAGCAGGAGCTTCGACAAAACGTGTCTGGAATCAGCCAAATCCGGACGGCACTCATCGGATCGAACGATGCGAGAATGTCAAGGATGTCGGGCAGTATATCGAGAGAATTGATGAGATGATTGAGCGGAAGCAGAAACTTTTTGCAGAAGAATAAAAGGGTTTTTCTTCCTGAAATAATACATCAAATGAGGGTTAGTACATCAAAAAATTACCCAATAATACGGAATAACCTGTGAGATGTATTGAAACAACCTAATAACTGTGCCTGAAAGGACGAATTCATTTTAGAAGATGAGTTCGTCCTTTTCTGTTATAGTCAATTATTTAACACTATATGGTGCGGCAGCAACAGATAGTGTTATGAGCAAGTAGCAAAGCGGATTGCGAATATCCGTTTGACATCAAGGAGGAAAAGAACATGAACAACACAGCGTTAGGAGCAAAAAACACAAAGAAACAGGAAATTGTATTTATCAGTGAAGCACATGAAAAATTCTACTATGAAAAATTAAAAGAGGTGCGGTATCAGGATGTGGGAGTATCCCAAAGTTTGTGTAAACCTCCAAACTGATGTAAGATAAAATTACT
>ERZ780137.2015-NODE-2015-length-9960-cov-6.989702_pt1 | contig 9960 bp, 6 predicted proteins | sample MGYA00511020_ERZ780137 | MGnify/ENA primary metagenome ERZ780137 (study PRJEB29588, sample SAMEA2157917) | human gut metagenome | biome: human gut; feature: human-associated habitat; material: faeces | place: Denmark | collected 2008/2010 ... | reverse complement strand
TGCCGATAGCACAGCCCGCGCTGACCAGAATGAAGCCAAGGCGTGAGCCGAAGCTTTCGCGTTGATTTTGGGGATCCATACAATTCCTCTTTTCTATCCAAAAGTAGAATTATTATAGCGTACCGCGGCGAAACTTGCAAGTGGGGAATCACAGTGTTATAATTATGGCAACACCCGCGGCGTGGGTCGATTGGAAATTTGCCCGTACCTGTAGGGGCCGATGCTCGCATCGGCCCGCCAGCCTTGCGGCAGCCGGAAGGCTCCGCGGGCAAATACTGTCCGCCCCTGCAAAGCGTGCAATACTTTACTAAGGAGTCAAAAATATGCTTCGTTTTGAATGTGACTATGGCGAGGGCGCGGCCCCCGCAGTTTTGGAGCTTCTGCAAAAGACCAATTTCGACCAGACCCCCGGCTATGGCGAGGATGAATACTGCGCCAAGGCCGCCGCGCAGATACGCAGCCTGTGCGACGCTCCCGACGCCGACGTGCACTTTTTCGTCGGTGCGACCCAGGCGAATCTGACCGTCATTGCGGCGGCGCTCAAGCCGTGGCAGGGCGTGCTGTGTGCCGACTCCGGGCACATCCATGTGCACGAGACCGGCTCCATCGAGGCCACAGGCCACAAGTGCCTGGCGCTGCCCGGCAAAAACGGCAAAATCACGGCCCGCCAGATCCGCAAAGCCGTGGAGGAGCACCGCGCCAACGCCAGCCACGAGCACGAGGTCCAGCCCGGCATGGTCTACATCTCGAACCCCACCGAGGTCGGCACCCTTTATAATAAAGAAGAATTGACCGACATTTCCGCCGCCTGCTACGAGCTGGGACTCTACCTCTTCGTGGACGGCGCGCGGATGGCCTACGGCCTGACGAGCCCCGCCAACGATCTGAGCCTGCAGGACTACGCCGCGCTCTGCGACGTGTTTTACTTGGGCGGTACCAAGTGCGGTGCGCTGTTCGGCGAGGCCGTCGTCATCACAAACGACGATCTGAAGCCCGATTTTCGCTACTGCCTGAAGCAGCACGGCGGCATGCTGGCGAAAGGCCGCCTGCTGGGCGAGCAGTTCCTGGCTCTGCTGGACGGCGAGGACGGCAGCGGCAGCAGCCTGTATTTCACGATGGCGAAAAAGGCCGACGAGCAGGCCCTGCGCATCCGCGCCGCCTTTGAGGCAAAGGGCTGCAAGGTGCTGCACGACTCCCCGACGAACCAGCAGTTCTTTGTCCTGCCCGACGAGTGGTACAGCAAGCTGGCCGAGACCTACGCCATGACCCACATGGGCAAGCCCGACAAGCACCACACCGCCGTGCGCGTATGCACCAGCTGGGCCACGAAGGACGAAGCCGTGGAGCAGCTTATTCAAGACGTCGCAACGCTGTAATAACTGCATCGTAGGGAGGGGTCTTGACCCCTCCGGGGGCGTCGGGGACGCCGCCCCCTACATCCTTTCCTCGCCCGCATTTCCTTAACTTTCTTCTTTACATTCCCCGCAAAATACGCTACAATATAAATGTATATTTATAAAAACAAAGAGAAGGAGAGATCGCTTTGTTTACTATCATCAAACGGCGGGAGCTGAACCCCACCGTAACCGAACTTTGCATCCATGCGCCGCTCATTGCCAAGAAGGCAAAGGCCGGCCAGTTTATCATTGTCCGCGCAAAGGAGGACTCCGAGCGCATCCCCCTGACCATCGCCGGGTTTGACCGCGAAGCCGGCACTGTTTCTATCATTTTCCAGGTTGTCGGCGCAGGTACCATGCAGCTCAACTCCCTCAAAGAGGGCGAGGCCGTGCATGACTTTGTGGGCCCCTTGGGCAAGGCCACCGAGATCGAGGGCCTGAAAAACGTCTGCGTCGTCGGCGGCGGCGTGGGCTGCGCCATTGCGCTGCCCATTGCCCAGGCACTGCACGAGCAGGGCACCAAGGTCACCGGCATCGTCGGTTTCCGCAACAAGGATCTGGTCATTCTGGAGGACGAGTTCCGCGCCTGCTGCGATGAGTTCATCATTATGACCGATGACGGCTCCTACGGCGAGAAGGGCGTTGTCACCGCGCCGCTGGAGCAGCGCATTGTGGACGGTGCGAACTTTGATGAGGTCATCACGATTGGACCGCTCATCATGATGAAATTCGTCGTTAAGACGACAAAACCGCACAACGTCAAGACCGTTGTGTCGATGAACCCCATCATGGTCGACGGCACCGGTATGTGCGGCGGCTGCCGCCTGACTGTGGGCGGGCAGACCAAGTTTGCCTGCGTGGACGGTCCCGACTTTGACGGCTTTGAGGTCGATTTTGACGAGGCTATGCACCGCGGCACGATGTACAAGCCCTTTGAGGCACACGCCCGCGAGGCCGAGTGCAATTTGCTGAAGCAGGAGGTGCAGTAATTATGCCGAACATGGACCCGAAAAAGTGCCCCATGCCCAGCCAGGAGCCGAACGTCCGCAACAAAAACTTTAAAGAGGTCGCCCTTGGCTACACCGAGGAGATGGCCGTGAACGAGGCCAAGCGCTGCCTGCAGTGCAAGAACCACCCCTGCCGCAGCGGCTGCCCCGTTGAAATTGATATTCCCGGCTTCATCAAGCACGTCGCCGAGGGCGATTTTGAGGCCGCTTACAACGTGATTGCCCAGTCCAGTGCGCTGCCCGCTGTCTGCGGACGTGTCTGCCCGCAGGAGCACCAGTGCGAGGGCAAGTGCGTCCGCGGCATCAAGGGCGAGGCCGTCGGCATTGGCCGCTTGGAGCGCTTTGTCGCTGACTGGTACCGCAACAACGTACATACCAAGCCCACCGCTCCCGCGCCCAACGGCCACAAGGTCGCTGTCATCGGCGCAGGCCCGTCCGGCCTGACCGTCGCGGGCGATCTGGCAAAGCTCGGCTACAAGGTCACCGTCTACGAGGCCCTGCACGTTGCGGGCGGCGTGTTGATGTACGGCATCCCCGAGTTCCGTCTGCCCAAGGACATCGTCCAGCACGAGGTCGAGGGCCTGAAGGAGCTGGGCGTTGACATCGAGACCAACATGGTCATCGGCAAGGTGCTGACCATCGACGAGCTGATGAACGACTACGGCTTTGAGGCCGTCTATGTCGCGTCCGGTGCCGGTCTGCCCCGCTTTATGGGCATCCCCGGCGAGAGCCTGAACGGCGTCTACTCCGCCAACGAGTATCTGACCCGCGTCAATTTGATGAAGGCGTACAAGGAGGACTCCCGCACGCCCATCATGAAGAGCAAGTCCGTTGCCGTTGTCGGCGGCGGCAATGTCGCCATGGACGCTGCCCGCTGCGCGAAGCGTCTGGGTGCCGAGAATGTCTACATCGTTTACCGCCGCGGCATGGCCGAGCTGCCTGCCCGTAAAGAGGAGGTCGAGCACGCCGAGGAGGAGGGCATCGTCTTTAAGACGCTGACGAACCCGACGGAAGTGCTGGGTGACGAGAACGGCTGGGTCAAGGGTATGACCTGCGTTGAGATGGAACTGGGCGAGCCGGACGCCTCCGGACGCCGCCGCCCCATCGTCAAGGAGGGCAGCGAGTTCGTTCTGAACGTTGATACGATGATCATGGCGCTGGGCACAAGCCCCAACCCGCTGATCCGCTCCACCACGCCGGGTCTGGACGCTGACAAGCACGGCTGCCTGATCACGAACGGCCCCGACGGCCTGACGAGCCGCCCGATGGTCTACGCCGGCGGCGACGCTGTCACCGGTGCCGCCACGGTCATTCTGGCGATGGGCGCCGGTAAAGAGGCTGCCCGCGCAATTGACGCGGCCATCAAGGCGAAGGAACAGTAAAAATTAAATTTCAGCCCCCGTGCCGCGAGGTGCGGGGGTGTTTTTGTTAAAAAGGCTTGCCCTCATCCGTCTGCGGGCAGGGCCGCAGACACCTTCCCCCAAGGGGGAAGGCACTCTTACCGAACAAAGGCATCAACCATGTATCATCCTTTCTTCCAATTCGTTCTTCCGCGCCTCGGGCAGGTGGCGCTGGATGCTTTGCTGTACCTGAACTTTTTGCAGCTGCCGCCCTTACAGCTGGTGGCCCGGTGGCCGGTGCTGTATTACGGACTGCCGCTTGTGCTGATGGGCGTGCTGGCGTATATCAGCCGCGACCCGCTCGGGCTGGGCATCGTGTTTGCCGGACATCTTGTGACATTCTACTGCATCGGTACCGCCATCGGGCTGGCGCTGCGGCGCATCGGCGGCACACCACTGACTGTTTGGCATATGATCTGGCTGGACGGCATAACGCCGTGGCTGTTGACGGGCCTTATCATGTGGTGGGGGCGGCGGTGTGCGCTGCAGCTCTGTACGACAAAATACAGCCTGACAACGCGGAAAAATCTGCCGAACGGCAGGCTGACCATCGTGCAGGTCAGTGATGTCCACCCGCGCGCCTGTGCGGCGATGGATCACACCCGCATCCCGGAGCTGAAAGCAAAAATCGAGGCGTGCCGTCCCGACCTGCTTGTGCTGACCGGCGATATTTTCGACGAGTTCACCGAGCCGGAGGAGTTGGACGCCTTCTGCAAGCTGTTTGGCGAACTGGACGCGCCGCTGGGCAAGTATTACGTCCTCGGCAACCACGACCTGTTCCACCACTGGCGGGAGCCGAGCTTTGGCCGCGCGGATCTGGAGCGCGGGTTCGCCGCCGCGGGCGTGCGCATCCTGGAGGACACGTCCGTCCTGCTGCCCTGCGGTGTGCGCGTCGTGGGCCGCAAGGATTATCTGTACACGAACGGCAGCCGCTTCACGGCGGCGCAGCTTATGCCCGGCGGCCCCGACGACCACTACACGGTCTGGCTCGACCATGAGCCGCGGGACTTTAAGAACGCCGCGGCGGCGGGGGCGGATCTGATTTTGAGCGGCCACACCCACGGCGGGCAGGTCTGGCCTGCGGGTGCGGTGGGCATGGTTGCCAAAAATGAGCGCAACTACGGCAGAAAGCACATTGCAGACCATTGCGATGCCATCGTCAGCGGTGGCACGGGCACCTGGGGCTACAAGTTCCGCACCCAGGGCCGCACGGAAATTGTCTGCGCGGAAATCACTACCGAAAGGGAAAACTGATTTATGAATGAACGCGAACGCCTGAGCAGCCGCCTGGGCTTTATCATGCTGTCGGCGGGGTGCGCCATCGGCTGCGGCAACGTCTGGAAATTCCCCTGGATGTGCGGCCAGAACGGCGGCGGCAGCTTCATGCTGCTCTACATCCTCTGCCTGCTGGTGCTGGGCCTGCCCGTCATGATCATGGAGTTTGCCGTGGGCCGCGCCGCCCAGGCCAGCCCCGTTACGATGTACCAGCGCCTGGAAAAGCCCGGCCATAAGTGGGGCGTATTCGGTGTCGTCAGCCTCATCGGCAACATTGCCATCATGGCGTTCTACACGGTGGTCACGGGCTGGATCTTGTACTATTTTGTCAAGTTCCTGACCGGGCAGAACGCGGATTTCGGCTTTGCGCAGATGATCGCCGACCCCGGGCTGAACGTGACCTATCTGCTTGTGGTCCTTATAGCGGCGTTTGTGCTGCTGAGCTTTAATTTGCAGGGCGGGCTGGAGCGCGTGACCAAGTACATGATGAGCGCGCTGCTGGTGCTGATGCTGGTGCTGGCCGTGCACAGCCTGACGTTTGCCGGTGCGGCGGAGGGGCTGCGATTCTACCTTGTGCCGGATTTCTCGGCCATTGACGGCGGGGTCATCGTGGCGGCCATGAACCAGGCGTTTTTCTCGCTGTCCGTCGGCATGGGCGGCATGGCGATCTTCGGCAGCTACATCGGCAAGGATCACGCGCTCATGGGCGAGTCGCTGCGGGTCATTTTTCTCGACACGTTCGTGGCCGTGCTGGCGGGCATCGTCATCTTCCCGGCGTGCTTCACCTACGGGCTGGAGGTCACGGCAGGCCCCAGTCTGCTGTTTGACACGATGGCGGGGGTGTTCGGCAATATGGCCGGGGGCCGCTGGTGGGGCGCGCTGTTCTTCCTGTTCATGGTGTTTGCGGCGCTGTCCACCGTGCTGGGCGTCTGCGAGAATATCCTTGCCATGGTGCGTGAGCTGACCGGGTGGAGCCGCCCGAAGGGCTGCGTGGTCTGCGGCGTCGGCATCTTTCTGCTGGCGCTGACGACGGCGCTGGGCTACAGCGTGCTGCACTTCCAGCCGTTTGCGCCGGGCAGCGCATGGCTGGACTTCTGGGACTTCATCGTCAGCAACAATGTGCTGCCGCTGGGGTCGCTGGTGCTGGCGCTGTTCTGCTGCAACCGCTTTGGCTGGGGCTGGGACAATTTTGTGGCCGAAGCCAACACCGGCAGGGGCCTGAAGGTCCGCCCCTGGATGAAGCCGATTTTTAAGTATTTTGTGCCGGGTGCGATTTTGTTTATTTATATTTACGGCATGGTTACGTTTCACTGGCGGTAAAAAGGAAAAAGTCCTGTCTCCGGGAAAGGGAGGCAGGACTTTTCGGTTTTACGCTGGGATGCGCGGGCAAAGCCCGCGAGAAAGCCTCCTCACGAAGTGGGGAGGTGGCCGAGTAAAACGAGGCCGGAGGGGCTCTGCCCGTTTGCGGGTGCTACGACACCTTGCGGAAGTAATTTATCAAAATACTCTTGATATAATTATACCGCCGCGCGTAGCTGTTCTCGACGCGGATCAGCTCAAAGCCGTGCTCGCGGCAGATCTGGTCCTTCTTGCGGTCACGGCGCTGGACGGCGGGGTCGTCGCGGTGCTCGCGGCCATCCAGCTCGATGGCTAAAATCGGCATCAGGCGGCGGCCCTCCCGCTGGTAGACGACGAAGTCGAACCGCCCGGTGTAGAACAGGTCGGCACAGCCGGGGTTATCCTCAAACACCTGGGCGATGGGTACCTCCTTGCGGACCGTGCAGCGGCTGCCGTCGAGGAAGGCGTTGTCCAGTGCGTGGTTCAGATTTTCCAAAAAGGCATCCTCGGTCTTGGTGCTGTAGGGCTTGATGCCCAGCGCACGGCTGGCGGCGGGCTTCTCGGTCACCTCGGACTGGCCGTTTTTGCGCACGTACTGCACCAGCTCGTAAATATCGTCGTCGGTGCTGTCGGCGTGCAGGCGGTCCAGCGCGGCCTGATTCGAGAGGATGACCAGCTGCTCCCGCGCGCGGGAGGTCGCCACGTTGATGAGCTCCTTGTTCGTTTTCAGCCAGTCGTAGGTGCGCGGGCGGGTCTGGTCGGTCAGCGCCAGGGAGAAGATGACTACGTCTTTCTCGTCACCCTGAAAGGCGTGCACCGTGCCGCAGGCGGCGTTCTCAAAGTGCTTCGCGCGCAGCATGGCCTCGATGGCGGCGCGCTGCTTCGCAAACGGCGTGATGATGCCCACCTGCTTGTCCGGGTGCGCGGTCAGGTATGCCTCGATGCGGCGCACCTCCTGCGGGGCGGTGTTTTTCTCGTCGGTGGTGTCGTTGGGCACGTCCACATAGACGAGCGGCGTGGGGTCGGTCTCGCGGCTGGCAATGTGCAGCTTGTGGTTGTAGTATTTGCGATTGTTGAACTCGATGATCTTGGGGCTGCACCGGTAGTGGTAGCTCAACAGCGTCTCGTCGCTGACGGCGTCGCAGGCCAGAAAGCATTTGTAGATCGAGTTTTCGATGTAATCGTACTCCTGCGTGACACCGTAGCGGCGGCGCAGCGTGCGGTTGTCGGCGGGGTCCAGCAGAATGACAGGCGAGAGCTGCTGCGGGTCGCCCACAAGCATCAGCGACGCCCCGCGCAGGATGGGCACAAGCGACATGGCCGTGCTGCACTGGCTTGCCTCGTCCATGATGACCATGTCAAAGCTCGGCTCCGGGTCGCCCAGGCGGTGGGCGGAGATGCAGGTCGTGGCCACAATGGGAAAGACGCGCAGCAGCTTTTTCAGGTTCTCCGGCTCCGAGATGTACTTGTTGAACTGCGTGACCCGCTCCTTGTCGGTGTCGGGGCTGTGGACGATGCTCATTAAATCGTTGTATTTCGGCTCTTCCAACCGGCGGATGCAGCGGGCCGAGGTGTAGTAGAGGTAGCGCAGCAGCTCGTCCTCGTTGCGGTCCAGCAGAGCCAGCGCGTCGGCAGAGTCGATGCTGCCGTAGGCGGCCAGCTCACGGTCCACCTGCGGCAGCTGCCCGGCCTGCAGCTCGTACTGGAAGTTCATCTGGCCGCGGGCGTCCAGCAGGCGCCGGATGGTCTCCCGCCGCTCCCGCAAATCAAGGATGCGCTCATACCGTTCCAGCAGGGCGGTCAGCTGTTTGGCGCGGGCCGTGCGGTCCGCGTGGTTTTTGTCCAGCAGCCGCTCCGGCACGGGGATTTTTTTGCACTGCTCAAACAGCTGGTCGATGGTGCGCAGGGCCTCGGCGGTTTTCTCGTTGTTGCCAAGGCGCAGGATCGGGAACGGCACGGTCTGGCCGTGGTAGGTGACGGCCTGCAGCTTTTCCACAACACCGTCGATGGGGTGGTTGTTGTAGCTGGAAAAAAGCACCGTGCGCTCGTTGAAAAACGCCGTCGTCAGCGTGTTGACGATGGTGTTGGTCTTGCCGGTGCCCGGCGGGCCCTGCACGTAGGCCAGCGGGTAGCGCATGGCGTTGTTGATGGCCAGCAGCTGGTCCAGATTGACCTTGTTGTTCAGCAGCGCCAGCGGGTAGGACTTGCGGCGGCGCGGCTTGGCGGTCATCTCGCCGAAGAAGGCCCGCAGCGGGGCGGTGGCCGTCTCGCCGGAGGGGTCCTCGAACATAGTAAGGATGCCGCGGTACTCATGCTCCAAGTCCACGGGGCAGTCGCGGCTGATGGCGACGAGGTAGGGCAGGTCATCGACCCGCACCCGCGGGTTGCTGCGGGTGATGCGGTCCTTGATGGTCTCGGCGTGCTTCGTGAACTCGTCCAGCAGCGTATAGTCGTCGGCATCCAGAAATTGATGGATGCTCAGCTTGCTGCCGTTGACGGTGAACTCCCGGCAGATGACCGGGTCCGGCTCGGCCCGCAGGGCGCGCTTTTTCACGTCGAGCCGCAGCGGGCGGTAGGCCAGCACGTACAGCCCCTGCCGGGTGTCAATACTGATAAGGTTCAGCCCCAGCGTGGGCAGGCTGGGGCGGGCGGCGTTCTGACGGCGGTCCTCGACCCGGCGCTGGAACCGGCCCACCAGCTCACGGAACTGGTCGTCGGTCAGCTCCAGCGTGTCCTCCTTATAATCGGAAAAGCAGTCGGCGTCAATTTGATGAATCAGGCTGTAGTTGGACTGGTAGGGCGTGGCGTCCAGCCGGTTGCAGGCGGCCAGATAGTCCAGCACCCGAAGGTTGGCGGCGTTGTCAAACAGCGCCGCGTACCGCCCGGGGTTGTCGCGGATGTCGTCGATGAGCGTCTGGTTGACGGGGCACCACGAGCCGTCCACGACCTCGGCGGTCTGGATGCGGTCAATGCTGATATGGTCGAGCGCCTGCACGCTTAATCTGCCCAGATGCAGCCCGTCAACGTTCAGGGTGCGGGTCCTGGGGTTCAGTCCGCGGATAGCGACCCAGTATTTGGTCTGCTGGGTCTGTTGGTTTTTGTATTCAATGCTCAACCACCGCCCCTCATGAATGGCACGGAAAATCGAGCGCGTGATGTTGTTCAATTTTCCGCTCCTTTCGGGTCGTGGCTTTCTTGCCTCCCTTTGCGAGGGAGGTGGCCAAGGGCATTTTACTTCGACAAGCGCCGGTATTCCAGCGGGGTCAGGCGGAACTGGTCGTAGAACGCCTGGGCAAAGCGGCCCTGGCTCTCATAGCCGACCCGGGCGGCGATGTCCTGCACCCGCTGGGGGGTCGTGCGCAGCAGCTCGGCGGCTCTTTCGAGCCGGCGGCGGCGGAAGTAGGCGAGATACCCCTCGCCCAGCACGTTCTGGCAGTACAGCTTGAAGCCGCTCTCGCTCAAACCAAAATGGTCGGCCAGCTCCCGGGCCGGGCGGCGGACCGAGAGGTCCTGCAGAACCAGCGTCTCGGCCTCGCGCACGCA
>ERZ780137.2010-NODE-2010-length-10006-cov-3.435333_pt1 | contig 10006 bp, 8 predicted proteins | sample MGYA00511020_ERZ780137 | MGnify/ENA primary metagenome ERZ780137 (study PRJEB29588, sample SAMEA2157917) | human gut metagenome | biome: human gut; feature: human-associated habitat; material: faeces | place: Denmark | collected 2008/2010 ... | reverse complement strand
GAGCATCTGCCTTACAAGCAGAGGGTCATAGGTTCGAGCCCTATAGGTCCCATTTGATGAGTTTATCTCATTATGCCGGCGTGGCGGAACTGGCAGACGCGCAGGACTTAAAATCCTGTTGTAGAAATACAGTACCGGTTCGATTCCGGTCGCCGGCATTGTATCTGGTTTCAGATACAATGAATTGAATATGTGTGCGTAGCTCAGCTGGATAGAGCACTTGGCTACGGACCAAGGTGTCGGGAGTTCGAATCTTCTCGCGCACGTATGAAAAGAGACATGATATTATCATGTCTCTTTTTTGTCATAGAAAATTGCATGTAATTTGTCGCATGAAATCTTTTGTTGCGAAATATACAAAAACAGTATAAAATATTTTTAAAAAGCATCGTATCGTAAAAGAACGAGAGCAGGAGGAAAATAAAATGCTTCAGGGAAAGACAGTACTTCTTGGTGTAACAGGAGGGATTGCAGCATACAAGATGCCGAATGTGGCGCGGATGCTAAAGAAAATGCATTGTAACGTACATGTTCTGATGACACAGAATGCAACAAACTTTATTACAGCAACAACATTTGAAACACTGACCGGCAATAAATGTCTGATTGATACATTTGACCGTAATTTTGAATTTTCGGTGGAACATGTTGCATTGGCAAAGCAGGCAGATCTTGTATTACTTGCACCGGCAACTGCAAATGTGATTGGTAAGATAGCAAACGGGATTGCGGATGATATGCTGACTACGACAGTGATGGCATGTACCTGTAAAGTACTGGTTGCACCGGCGATGAATCATAATATGTATCACAATTCGATCGTGCAGGAGAATCTGGAAAAACTGAAGCGGCATGGGTATGAGATGATAGATCCGGTATGCGGCATGCTTGCAAATGGTGATACCGGTGATGGAAAACTTCCGTCTGAAGAGACGCTGGTGGAGTATGTTTTAAGGGAACTGGCATTTGAGAAGGATATGCAGGGACTGAAAGTACTGGTAACAGCAGGACCGACACAGGAAGCAATCGACCCGGTACGTTTTATATCAAATCATTCTACCGGAAAGATGGGGTATGCCATAGCAAAGAACGCAATGTTAAGAGGTGCAGAAGTGACACTGGTTACAGGCAGGACGGCATTAGAACCGCCGATGTTTGTAAAAACGGTTCCCGTAACATCTGCAAAAGATATGTATCAGGCGGTCATGGAATGTGCAAAAGAACAGGACATTATCGTAAAGGCTGCGGCAGTGGCAGATTACACACCGGCGCATACCGCAGATGAGAAAATTAAAAAATCAGAAGGTGAGTTATCACTCGCACTGGAAAAAACGACGGATATTCTTGCAGAACTCGGAAAAAATAAAGGCAATACGGTCTTATGTGGATTTTCCATGGAAACAGAGCATATGTTGGAAAATTCCAGGGCAAAACGCAAAAAGAAAAATCTTGATATGATCGCTGCAAATAATTTAAAACAGCAGGGAGCCGGATTTGCTGGTGATACCAATGTGCTGACTCTGATTACAGAAGACTGGGAAAAAGAACTTGCACTTATGAGTAAGGACGAAGCAGCAAAATGTCTGCTAGATGAATTGTTAAAAATTAAGAAAAACAAAAAATAATGGCGGTGTAAAACAAAAAGTGTTGCAGCGTGAAAAGCTGACAGGAGACAGGATATATGGAAACGATTAAAGTACAGAAAAATCAGATCATTGCAAAACAAAAAGAAAAAGTAAAAGCATGGTATTTAATTTTAGAAGGTTCGGTCGTACAGAGAAATTCCTATGCGAGGATTGTTCTGAACAAAGAAAGTGTGATCGGTGTCTCGGAAAAAGACCGGTTTTTGTGCGATTATATTGCGAGAGAAGATTCTGTGCTTGCAGTTTTTCCATACAATACAGCAGATGATCTGATCAATGCATTAAATGGGCAGGAGAGTATGAGAGGCACGCTTCTTCGTGCTGCATTAAAGCAGAGGCAGATGCTGCTTGAGATGTATGCTGGATTTAAAAATCTGGTAAGACAGTTCCATACGTTTGTGGAAACGGAATATAACGACTATACCATGCTCTGCAGTCAGATGCGTATCGATGGACAGGGGTTTACGAGGATGGACAACTTTAAACCGCTTGATATGGTACATATGGCAGAAAACTGGGAGGTTAATAACAGTACAAGCCTTACAAAAAAAGGATATCTTGATGAATACATAAAACTCATGCAAAAAGACGACAGTCTCTGTATCGGGGCTATTATGGAGGCTTCCTATCAGACAAGGCGAGTGATGCAGGGAATTATCGAGATGGTTGATTATTTAAAATATAATCAGGATATCCTGTTATCAGAATCTGAAAACGATTTATTCCATCTTTATTTTGAACTTGTAATACAGGCGGAAATGAATCATTATGATGTGACGCCGTTAAAAGAACGTATGGATAAAATTGCGGAAGTGATCCGCAAATTAAATATCTATGATGACAAACTGGTATCCTATCGTCTGAATGAATACAAAAATCACGACTTTACCCAGTATGCGATGGATGAGTTTGCGACGCCGGGGGAAGATGATAATGTTTCGGATGATGAGTGGGATGAAGAGGAAGAAGAGTCAGAAGACTGCTTAGAACATATCCTGACCTATGCCGGATATACACCGGAACGGATCGAAGATATGCGTAATCTGATCCGGAAATACAGGGAGCTTCCGGATATGCTTTCCACGGATGCGGAAGTGTTCCAGCTTAGAAAGCAGCTTTCACAGGTCTTTTATGATGCATATTATAAAGTATTTATGAATGTGATGAAAGATGATGATGAACCGACACCGATCATAGAGATGTTTTTGAATTTCGGATTTATGGATGTACAGATGGTAGGTGAGGATAATGCCAATATCCTTTACGATCTGACAGAACATTTAGAACTTTGCAATTCAGAGCATATTTTTACTATTTTTGAATGGTTAAAAACGATTTATAACGGTCAGAATGAACCGTCAAAAAACGAATTTGACTTAGATTATGCGGGCTATCTGGCAGAACTGAAAAAGACCGGAAAAGTAAATGAAAAACAGATGCGCGATTATGCGAATAACCGTGAGATGAAGGTAAAATTTGAGATACAGAATATGTTTACTTCCGGAAACCGTGTTACATACGGCAGAGTTTCAACATTCTGTCCGATCCTTGGCGAAAATGATCTGATCAATTCCGTTGATAAGATGCTCGTTACGGCACAGAAAATCGAAGATGCCATGAATAAAGTGCGGAAAGTTGATTTTTCCGTATTTTACAGAGGCGTTGTATTTTCTGATCCGGACAAGGGAATCAATCGCGAGGAGATCATGAAAGAGGTACTTCCGAATATTATTCTGATGCCGAACGCTGGAACAAGAGCTATGATGTGGCAGGAAACAGCGGGGGTCAGACGTGATACACCGGCAAGATATATGTTCCCTATTTTTACGGCAGTTGATCTCGATGATATGATGGTTGAAACGACCGGCCGTTACCGTTGGGAGATCTGTCGTAAAATTCAGGGGGTTCACTGGAATGATATCCGTGATAAATCCCTGACGGCAGAGTATTGTGATTATATTCAGTTTTATAAGAAGAATCATGATCTTTCGACTGAGGCAAAAGAGAAGATAAAAAGTGCATTGCTTCGTGGAAAAAATAATTACCGCGAGGTGTTTGTGAAAGATTATCAGAACTGGATCAAATATGAATCAAAGGGAAGCTTCCGTTTAAATAAAGTTTCAAGAGAGATCCTTGTGACATACTGTCCATTTTCCAAGGAGATCAGAGAAGAGTTAAAGTCCAATCCAATGTATCAGAATGCATGGCAGAAATATGATATTTTAATTACGAAAAAGATTCAGCGTATCAAGGGAGTCTATGATAAATATCAGAAGGCCGGTGGTAAGATCACGGATGAACTGAAGGATAATTTAGAATATTATATGATGTAATTGTATGTATAATTTATGATGTAACTGTATGTATAATTTAGAGAATTTCTTCCCATAATATTCTTGCAATAAAAGTTTCATGTAATTAAAGTTTCATGTACCCAAAATTGCGTGTAAGAAAGATTATGCGTAATCAGAATTGGGTGTAAGGAAAATTGCATGTAAGCGAAATTGTAGTAAACAAGGTGCAGAACAGCACCGGAATGGAGAAAGAAATGGCAAAGAATGCAGACAATGCAAACAGTGGATCTAATTGCAGAAACAGTTACGAGGACAGCTATGAGAATAGTTATGAGCAGAACAGCTCAAAAAATAAGTCTTCCAACAAAGCAACAAACAGCAACGGACAGAATAAATCCGGACAGAACAGTACAGGTTCTAACGTATCAAAATAAGAACACGGGTACCGGAAACTGCATATAATGTAAGGAAAAAACATTAGCAGAAGAACAGATTACAGGGCAGAGCTTTGTAATCTGTTTTTATTTCGGAGGGAGTATGGCTTTTTTTACGATCCATCCACGCGAGATGGAACAGATTATTTTAAATAAGCATGCCCTGGTTTTGGATGTAAGGGAACGGGAATCTTACCGGGAAGGGCATTTTAGGGGAGCATACTGTTGTCCATATGAGGAGATCGATGGGTGGATGCGGCATTTTAACAGAAATAGAACACTATTAGTTTACTGTGAATATGGCAGTACGAGTCTTTTAGCAGCAAGACAGCTTTCAAAATGTGGCTATGAGGTGTATACCGTTGTTGGAGGAATGCAGGCAATCAGACGCTATAATGGTTATGATTAACATTGACAGGGTATTTTAGAACGGATAATATAGTACTAAGGTAAAAGAAACAGTTAAGGAGAATTCATGAAAACATATGAGCTTGTGGTACCGTGCCATTTTGGGTTAGAGGCGGTATTGAAAAGAGAGATTTATGATCTTGGCTATGAGATAGGCAGAGTAGAAGACGGAAGGATCACATTTACCGGAGATGAGGAAGCAATCTGCCGGGCGAATATTTTCCTGCGCACGGCAGAACGTGTCCTGATCCAGGTGGGACGTTTTCATGCAGAAACGTTTGAGGAATTATTTCAGGGAATCAAAGCGCTTCCATGGGAAAATTATATCCCGGAAAACGGTAAGTTCTGGGTTAAAAAAGCAGCCTCCATCAAGAGTAAACTGTTCAGTCCGTCCGATATTCAGTCGATCGCGAAAAAAGCGATGGTGGAGCGGTTAAAGCAGCAGTATCATAAGGAGTGGTTCCCGGAGGATGGGGCGCCGTACCCGGTGCGTATTTTCCTGCTAAAGGATGAAGTGATGGTAACACTTGATACATCAGGGGATTCTCTGCACAAAAGAGGATACCGTACTTTAACGAGCAAGGCTCCGCTGACGGAGACACTTGCGGCATCCCTGCTTATGCTGACACCGTGGAGACCGGACCGTATTCTCGTGGATCCGTTTTGTGGAAGTGGTACATTTCCGATTGAGGCGGCAATGATCGCTGCTAATATTGCACCGGGAATGAACCGTGAATTTACGGCAGAGCAGTGGACAAACATCATTGACCGTAAGGTGTGGTATGAATGCGTAAAAGAGGCACAGGACATGGTAAATGATGACATTACCGTGGATATCCAGGGATATGACATTGACGGTGATGTGGTTAAGGCGGCGCGGGAGAATGCAAAACGTGCAGGAGTTGACCACCTGATCCATTTCCAGCAGAGACCAGTGGCAGAACTGCACCATCCAAAGAAATACGGTTTTATCGTGACAAACCCGCCATACGGAGAGCGTTTAGAGGATAAGGCGGATCTGCCGGAATTATACAGTCAGATCGGGGAGGCTTACCGCAGACTGGATGCATGGTCTATGTATCTGATCACCAGTTATGAGGACACCGAGCGTTACATAGGACGGAAGGCAGATAAAAACCGCAAGATCTACAACGGAATGTTAAAGACGTATTTTTATCAGTTTATGGGACCGAAACCGCCAAAACGGGATAATTTTCATTAAGGAGATTCTGATTCATGCATTATTCGAAAAGATTTATTGCCTTTGGTGGAATTGTGGCGATTGCTTTTTTGATAAAATATAATATACCTGGTGCTGAGTATGAGCAGATCGGCAGTTTCCGCGGAGCGAGTTTAGAAGCAGAAACCTGGAATCCGCTGATTGCATCAAGTGTGAATGATAATCTGCTGTCTGTGATCATTGATAATAAACAGTATACCAATGAGAAATACAAATTTTATATGGATGACAATTTAGACATTATGATGCCGGTTTCCATTTTGCGGGATGCCTTAAACTGCAGCGCACATATTTATGACGGGGACAGGCTTGTGGTGGAAAAACATTCCAGCGACATATCATTTTCCCTGGATCAGGAGACTGCGACCGTGAATGGGGACATTGAAAAGATCACTTCTCCGTTTACCATGATAGATAATGAGTATTATGTCAGTCTCAATGATCTCTCACAATATATGGATTATACATATAGCTGGAACATGCAGGAAAATGAGGCACAGGCTGCGGATAATTCAGATGCGTCGATCGTGCCGACCAGTTATGATCTGCGGACGAAAAACCGGACATCAGAAGTGCGTAATCAGGGAAGTTATGGAACCTGCTGGTCATTTGCGGCGTTAGGGGCGCTGGAATCATCGCTTCTGCCGGAGGAGAGTGAGCAGTATTCTGTGGATCATATGACACTCTGTAACGGATTTAATATGACGCAGAATGACGGTGGGGAATATACCATGGGAATGGCATATCTTGCAGCATGGAAGGGACCTGTCTATGAAAAAGATGATCCTTATGGAGATAATCAGACAAATGAGGATCTTACCGCGGTAAAACATGTGCAGGAAATGCAGATCATTGAAAGCAAAGATTATGAAAAGATCAAGGAAGCTGTATTCAAATACGGCGGAGTACAGACATCCATTTACAATGCACTGCGCAGTTCACAGTCTTCCTCCCCATATTATAACAAAAGCACAGATGCATACTGCTATATTGGTACAGAGAAACCAAACCATGATGTGGTGATCGTCGGATGGGATGATTCTTATTCTAAGGATAATTTTAACACTGATCTCGAGGGTGATGGAGCATTTATCTGTCAGAACAGCTGGGGAGATAATTTCGGGGAAAACGGCTTCTTTTATATTTCCTATTATGATACAAATATTGGAACACATAATGTTGTTTATACGGATATAGAAAACACGGATAATTATGATCACATTTATCAGAGTGATCTGTGCGGATGGGTTGGACAGCTTGGTTATAATAAAGACAGCATCTACGGTGCCAATGTATTTACCGCAGAGGGGAATGAAACCTTAAAGGCGGCATCTTTTTATGCGACTGGAAAAGACTCACAGTATGAATTATATGTGGTGCGTCAGTTTGAGGATGAGACATCGTTGGAGAAGATGATTCCGGTTGCGTCCGGCAAGCTTGGGAATGCCGGTTATTATACCGTTGACTTTAACCAGGGAATTGAAGTGGATGCGGGGGAGCGTTATGCGGTTGTTCTGTATATAATTACACCCGGATCCGTACATCCGATGGCAATCGAGTATGCTGCGGATGAAGCGACTGAAAATGTAGACTTAGATGATGGAGAGAGCTATATCAGTGCAAATGGCTCGAAATGGGTGAGTGTTGATACCGTAGAGAAATCCAATCTCTGTATCAAGGCATTCAGTGATAATCGATAGAAAGCAGTTATTACATGGAAGATAAAATATTAAAATTTGCGACAGCAGTTGTTGTGGTGCTTACTGTGGCAGTCTGCATTGGACTTCCGTTTTTTCCACAGATCCATACCTGGGCAGTGGAATCGAGGGAAGAGCGTTTAGCAGAGCAGGAATATGCGGAAAACCAGACAGAGATGAAAGATCTTGAAATTGTTGCTGCAGATACATCAGAACAGGTTCATGGCGGACAGCTGCAGTTGAAACTGCCGGAGGGCATAAATGGATCTGATATTCAATTTACAAATGATTATGTGACACAGACGATAAAAATCAGCATTCCGGGAACAGACCGCTCTTATTTTGAAAACGGACCGATTACGGGAAGCAGTAATCACATTGCGACACTTTCTTATTCCAGCAAGGGAGAAGATGGTGTGATAGAGATCGTAATGGATCATGTTTATGAATTAAAAACGGAATATGACAGTGCATATTATTATTTTGATTTTTTGACACCGCAGGAAGTGTATGATAAAGTAGTCGTAATCGATGCGGGGCATGGAGGCCGTGCGCCGGGAGCGAACAAACAGGGGGTCAATGAAAAAGAAATTGATCTTGATATTGTGCTTCAGTTAAAAAAGATACTTGATGAGGATGATCACAATATCGGTGTTTATTATACCAGAACCGACGACAGCAACCCTACTTTTGATCAGAGGGTACAGCTTGCAAATAAGTCGGACGCCGATCTTTTTATCAGCGTACATAACAATTCCACAAACAGTGGAAGAATGTCCTCGGCAAATGGTACAGCAGTCATGTATAACGAGTCGGATGAGAGCGAACTTGGAAGTAAGCGGCTGGCACAGATCTGTTTAGAGGAAGTAACGGGACAGTTACAGAGCAGAAACCGTGGTCTTGTTGAGGGAGACAGTATCTATATTATAAGGACAAGCAAGGTTCCGGTTGCGCTGATCGAGGTTGGATTTATGACCAATCAGCAGGAGCTTGATCTGCTGCGGTCGGAGGATTATCAGAAAAAAGCAGCACTTGGTATCTATCATGCGATATTGCGTGCATTTGAAGAAGGATATTAGTGTGAAAACCAATGTCATACAGGGAAATGGAGAAGCGGAATGAACAGAATTATTTTTGCGACCGGAAATGCCGGTAAAATGAAAGAAATCAGAGAAATTTTAGGGGATATGGATGCAGAGATCCTGTCTATGAAAGAAGCCGGGATCCAGACGGATATCGTGGAAAACGGGACGACATTTGAGGAAAATGCCAGAATAAAAGCAAAGGCAGTGGCACAGTTTACAAAAGATATTGTCCTTGCAGATGATTCCGGACTTGAGGTGGATTATCTGAATAAGGAACCAGGCGTATATTCTGCCCGCTATATGGGGGAAGATACCTCTTATACGATCAAAAATCAGGCAATTTTAGACCGGTTAAAAGGTGTGCCGAAGGAAAAGCGTACGGCTCGTTTTGTCTGTGCGATCGCTGCTGCAATGCCAAATGGAGATGTGCTGGTTACAAGAGAAACGATAGAAGGTTATATCGGAGAAAAACCTGCAGGAAGTAACGGGTTTGGATATGACCCGATTATGTGGATGAGTTTGGATGTTCCACTGCAGAGCTTACGGAGAAACAGAAAAATCAGATCAGCCACAGGGGAAAGGCGCTGCGCGCCATGAAGGAAAAATTGAATCAGTATGGAATCTGATGTATAAAAACGGGGATTGGAAATACATAGGATGGGGCAGGTAGCCTTATGAGAGTACTGGTTATTAGTGATACGCATAAAAAACATGAAAATTTAAAAGTTGTTTTAGAGAGAGTTTCGCCGGTGGATCTTGTGATCCATCTCGGGGATGCGGAAGGGTATGAAGACTATATTGGGGAGCTTTGTGGCTGTCCATTAGAAATTGTGGCTGGAAATAATGATTTTTTCTCTTCTCTGCCACGTGAAAAGGAGATCATGGCAGGAAATTACCGTGTGTTTATGACACACGGACATTATTACTATGTCGGATCAGGGATAGAGGATTTAAAGCGTGAGGCTTTAGCGCGGGGCGCGGATGTCGCAATGTTCGGGCATACACATATTCCGCTGATCGAATACGGGGACGGAATCGTTGTCATGAACCCTGGAAGTATTTCCTATCCGCGACAGGAGGGAAAACGCCCTTCGTATATCCTGATGGACATTGATAAAAAGGGTGTGGCGCATTATGAAATCGAGTATTTATAGAAAAAATTAAAAAAATTTTTTTGCCTTCTTTCGGATGAGTGTGATTGCATC
>ERZ780137.2008-NODE-2008-length-10010-cov-3.385133_pt1 | contig 10010 bp, 6 predicted proteins | sample MGYA00511020_ERZ780137 | MGnify/ENA primary metagenome ERZ780137 (study PRJEB29588, sample SAMEA2157917) | human gut metagenome | biome: human gut; feature: human-associated habitat; material: faeces | place: Denmark | collected 2008/2010 ... | reverse complement strand
CTTTTTTTACATCACATTTATAATTTATCATATATTATTTGATTTTTCAAGTAATATACTATATACTATAACTATATAGTATGACTGTATAAGTAGACATAGAAAAGAAAAGAGGCATTTATGAAACTATTTTTAAAATATATAAAGCCATATGTTTATTATTATATTTTAGGACCGATTTTTATGCTGGTTGAAGTTGCGGGTGAGATTATCCTGCCATGGCTGTTGTCAAAGATTATTAATGTCGGAGCAGCCAGTCATGATGTAGGATATATAACAAGAATCGGGCTTGTCATGGTTTTAGTGGCAGTATGTATGGCGGTTGGAGGCGTGCTTGGTGCATGGTTTGCTGCTAATGCAGCCATGAATTTTGGTGCTGACCTGCGTATGGATTTATTTGAAAAGATACAGAAGTTTTCATTTAACAATATAGATAAGTTTTCAACAGGGTCGCTTATTACGAGGCTTACCAATGATATTACGCAGATTCAGAATATGATAATGCAGACACTCCGGGCGTGCCTTCGGTCTCCGGGAATACTTATAGGTGCAATAACTATGGCATTTGTAATAAGTCCATCGCTTGCTATTGTATTTATAATTGTAGTTCCTGTACTTGTTATTTCTATTATTATAATAATGAAGAAAGCATTTCCAAGATTTAAGGCTTTGCAAAACAGCATTGACAGTCTTAATTCGTGCGTTCAGGAGGGACTTGTCAACATTAGGCTTATTAAGTCATTTGTGAGAAAAGATTATGAAGAAAAGCGTTTTGATGAGCATAATAAGGATTTGTTTGATAAAAATATCCACGCCATGAATATTATGATTAAGTATCAGCCTGTCATGACGCTTGCACTCAATGCTACGACCGTTGCTGTTGTATGGTTTGGCGGCAATATGATTATGGGTGGGAAGATGCAGGTGGGTGACCTTACGGCATTTATTAATTATATAGTCCAGATTATGGGAAGTCTTACGATGCTTTCAATCGTATTTTTAAATTGGGCAAGAGCAGTCGCATCATTTAGAAGAGTAAGAGAGGTGCTTGAAGAAGAGATTGACCTGACAGATGATAATGCATTATATAAGGAAAGAAAAGTTGAGGATGGAAATATATCATTTAAAAATGTGTCGTTCAGATATTATAAGAACAGTGAAGAAAATGTCTTGTCGAATATAAGCTTCGATGTAAAAGCAGGACAGACACTTGGTATTATCGGTCCGACAGGAAGCGGCAAGACTACACTTGTGTCCCTTATTTCTCGTCTTTATGATGTTGATGCGGGTGAAGTATGTGTGGATGGAGTTAATGTCAAAGAGTATTCGCTTGATAATTTAAGAAATGGTATAGGCATGGTACTTCAGAAAAATACGCTGTTTTCGGGAGATATTTATGAAAATCTCAGGTGGGGCAATGAAAATGCAGATGAAAAAACGATTGCACAGGCAGCGGCAGACGCACAGGCTGATAAATTTATAAGAGGTTTTAGAGAAGGATATAATACACAGCTTGGACAAGGTGGTTCTAATGTGTCGGGCGGACAGAAGCAGAGGCTTTGTATTGCCAGAGCCTTATTAAAGCATCCTAAGATATTGATTCTTGACGATTCGACAAGTGCGGTTGATACTGCAACTGAAAAATATATAAGAGATGTATTATATGGAAAATATTCAGATATGACAAAGATAATTATTGCACAAAGAATTACATCAGTTATGGAAGCTGATGAGATTCTTGTCATGGATAATGGCTGTGTAAAAGGATTTGGAACACATGAAGAACTTTTAAAGACATGTCCTTTATATAAGGAAATATTTGATATCCAGATAAGTAAGGAGGTGGGATGATATGCCACCAATGGGCGGAGTTACCGGAGCCATGAAAGGAACCGGCGGGTCTATGGGAAAAAAGAAAGAAAGACCCAAGAATACTAAAAATACGATAATCCGTCTTTTTTCTTATATGAAAGAGACAAAACTTCAGCTGGCTGGTGCATTGTGTTGTGTTCTTGCGAGTACAGCCAGTACGCTTGCGGCATCTTATATGTTAAGACCGGTGATTAATAATTATATTATAGGATTTAATGAAAATGGCGGTATAAAGAGTCTGGCGATGGCACTCGTTGTTATGGCATCGGTTTATCTTCTGGGAGTTCTGGCAACATATTTTCAGGCAAAGCTTATGTTAAAAGTGTCACAGAGAGCAATGTTTTCTTTAAGGCGTGATTTATTCGTACATATGCAGGAGCTTCCGGTATCATTTTTTGATATGAACAGCAAGGGTGATCTGATGAGCCGGTATACTAATGACGTTGATGTTGTAGGTGAGATGTTAAACAGCACGGCAGTACAGCTGTTTTCTGGGATAATGACGCTCGTCGGAACATTTGCGATGATGATATATACCAATATATGGCTTTCATTAATAACATTTGTCATGGCACCTGTTATTATTTATTCCGGCAGATTTCTTGTGTCACGAAGCAGGAAGTATTATGCGGCACAGCAGAAGTCGCTCGGTGCCCTAAACGGGTGCATAGAGGAGACAATAAGCGGACAGAGAGTTGTCAAGGTTTTCTGCCATGAAAAACAGGCAGTGGAAGATTTTAAAAAATATAATTATGACTTGAAAGGCAAGCAGATAAAAGCACAGTTTTTTGGTGGAATTATGGGACCTGTTGTAGGAAATCTCGGACAGGTTAATTATTCGCTTACAGCTATGATTGGCGGTATTTTATGTGTGCTTAAAGGCTTTGATATAGGAGGACTTACAATATTTGTAACTTATGCAAGACAGTTTTCAAGACCGATTAATGAGATTACTATGCAGATGAATACAATATTTTCTGCACTTGCCGGTGCAGAGCGAGTGTTTGATATATGTGATATGGAAGTGGAAGATGTAACGGGTGATATTCCTGACAATGTGAAAGGTGAGATTGTCATGGATGATGTTACATTCGGATATAGAAAAGATACTCCTGTACTGAAACATATAAGTCTTGTTGCGAAAAAGGGACAAAAGATTGCTTTTGTAGGTTCAACAGGAGCAGGAAAGACAACAATAACTAATCTGCTGACAAGATTTTATGAAATATGGGACGGTGGGATTACGCTTGACGGCAGGGATATAAGAACATTAAATATGGAAGAACTGCGTAAGAATATAGCACTTGTACTTCAGGACACACATCTTTTTACGGGAACAGTCATGGAGAATATAAGATATGGAAGGCTTGATGCATCTGATGAGGAGGTTATAGCAGCAGCAAAGACTGCCAATGCTGATTACTTTATACGTCATTTGTCAGAAGGATATGATACTGTGCTGGAGGGAGATGGCTCTAATCTCAGTCAGGGCCAGAGGCAGCTTCTTAATATTGCCCGTGCGGCATTATCCAAGGCACCGGTGCTTATAATGGATGAGGCGACAAGTTCAGTTGATACAATTACAGAGCGTCAGATTCAGGATGGAATGGACAGACTTATGTCAGACAGAACTACATTTGTAATTGCACATAGATTGTCTACTATAAGAAATGCGGATGCCATTATGGTTCTTGAGAATGGAGAAATTATAGAACGGGGAACACATGAGCAGCTTCTTGCAATGAAAGGAAGATATTACGAATTATATACAGGAAAAGCAGAACTAGATTAAAAATAATATGCACTGTTTAATAAATGATTTTTTGGGGAATAATGCTTTTGAAAAATCATATTAAAACAGTTAATTAAGGAGTGCATATATGAAATCCGGAAGCATTATTGAAGAAGTTACTGCAAGAGAAGTATTGGATTCAAGAGGAAATCCGACTGTTGAAGCGTGTGTAAAATTATCGGATGGAAGTGTAGGATATGGGATATCACCGAGCGGTGCATCAACAGGTATATATGAGGCACTGGAATTAAGAGATAATGATAAAAAAAGGTATATGGGAAAAGGTGTTCTTAATGCTGTAAAAAATGTTAATACAGTTATTAACGACACATTAAAGGGCATGGAATCTGGTGATATTTATGCCATTGATGCGGCAATGATTAAAGCTGACGGAACAAAAGATAAGTCAAAACTTGGTGCCAATGCAATACTTGCGGTGTCTATAGCAGCATCACATGCTGCGGCTGCGTCATTAAAGCTTCCTCTTTACAGACTGTTTGGTGGAATTGCAGCTGATACTATGCCTGTACCTATGATGAACATATTAAACGGTGGTGCACATGCGGGTAATACGCTTGATGTGCAGGAATTTATGATAATGCCTGTTGGTGCCGGGAATTTCAGGGAAGGGCTTCGTATGTGTGCTGAAGTATTTCACACTTTGAAGAGTATATTAAAAAAAGACGGATATTCGACAGCAGTTGGAGACGAGGGAGGATTTGCACCCGACCTTGTAAGCGATGAAGAGGCATTGTCTTATATTGTAAATGCAATAGAAAAAGCCGGATATATTCCTGAAAAAGACTTTGCACTTGCAATTGATGCGGCAGCAAGCGAATGGAAGGGAAGTGTGTGTGGAGAATATGAGCTTCCTAAGTCAAAAAATACTTTTACTTCTGAAGAACTTGTTATACACTGGGAGCAGATAGTTGACAGATATCCGGTTATATCTATTGAAGATGCACTAGACGAAGAGGACTGGGAAGGCTGGAAAATGCTTACAAACAGGCTTGCACACAAATGTCAGCTTGTAGGAGATGATTTATTTGTCACCAATACTGAGAGGTTAAAAAAAGGAATAGAGAGCGGATGTGCCAATGCAATTCTTATCAAGCTTAATCAGATTGGAACCGTGTCTGAGACAATTGAAGCTGTAAAGATGGCTCACAAAGCCGGATATAAAGCGATTATATCGCATCGTTCGGGTGAGACAGAAGATACGACTATTGCAGATCTTGCTGTAGGCCTTAATGCAGGCCAGATAAAATGCGGGGCACCAAGCAGAAGTGAGAGAGTCGCAAAGTATAACAGGCTGCTTAGAATAGAGGATGAAATTAATGGAAAATATGGATTACAAATTACTGATAGATACGGCGGCACTGGCAGGAACGGTAATGCTTGAAAATGGTGCTGAAATTTACAGGGTTGAAGAGACAATAAATTATATTCTCAAAGTGTCAGGACTTAAAACAACACAGGCGTTTGTTATTTCGACTGGATTTATGATTTCTCTTGATGACCCTGATATTGACGCACTTACAGTTGTACGTCGTGTAAATAAAAGCACAACTAATCTTAATATGATAGCAAGCGTCAATGATATTTCAAGAAAGTTTTATAAAGGTGAAATTACGCTTGAGGAGGCTTTTTATCAGATAAAACACCTGAAAAGAAATGTATATCCATGGTGGCTTAAAGATATATGTATAATTCTTGGAGTTGCTTTTTTTACAGGTATGTTTGGAGGAAACTGGCAAGACATGTTCTATACAGGAATAGTGGGGCTATGTCTTGTCGGATGGCTGCATATTGGAAAAGTAACTGAATTTAATGATTTGATACAGGATTTGATTTCTTCCGTGATTATTTCGGTTATTGCATCGCTTTTTGTAAGATTTAATCCGCAGCTTCACCTTAATCATGTTATTGTTGGTGCAATAATGGTTCTTGTTCCCGGAGCCGCAATAACCAATGCTATACGTGATACACTTCATGGAGATTATGCGGCTGGGAATGCCAAAATTCTTGAATCATTTGTCCGTGCAGCAATGATTGCACTTGGTGTATATGTCGGATTTCTTATAATGGGAGGTGTTGTGAGATGATTATGCAGTGTATATTTGCCTTTTGTGCAATTATCAGTTTTTCAGTGATAAATGAAGCACCTAAAAAGTGCCTTTTTATAAATGGTGTTCTTGGAATGGCAGGCTGGGCAGTTTACTTATATATAGACAGAATTTCAACAATGCTTACGGCAACTTTTGTATCAGGGCTGGTACTTGCTGTTGCTTCACATATACTTGCAAGAATATTAAAGACACCGGTTACGACGATGCTTATTCCCGCAATTCTTACTATCGTTCCGGGAGCAGGAATGTATCAGACCGTCTATAATCTGTTTCTGTCAGACATGGATGGTGCATTATCAAGTCTCGTATATACGATAGGTGCAGCTGGAGCGATTGCTATTGCAATCTTTCTTGTTGATGCATTTGTAGTTGCAATAAAGAAAATTGTAAAAAAAAGACCGCAAACTGATTGATTATTACAATTAGCTTGTAATTTATTCAAAAAGTATTGCAAAAATATGTCGAAAAGTGTTAAATATAAGTAAAGATTTTAAATTTTCTAACAAAAAAAGTTGAAATCAAATTCGTGAGTATATGTTATTTGAGAGGTACATTATATAGGTGGCGGGGATGACTGAGACGATAAAAAATGATGACTACATATTTAATTATATTTCAAATAAAAGTATAAAGAATATAATGACCGATGAAATAAAGTATTTTTTCAGCGATAAAAGAAAAATATGCATGGTGAAAACAGACAATGAAAAAATTGAGTTTTATGGCAAACTTAGTGATATAGAAGCTGATTTGAGTAAAGTGCCATTTGTGAGGACACATCAGTCTTATCTGGTAAATTGTAAATACATAAAAAATACAAGCTATAATCATGTTGAGTTAATGGACGGAGCTGTTCTTCCTGTAAGCCAGTCAAAGAGGAAGAATATTTATAATATTTTTGGGAAGTACAGAAAGATAATAGAAGATAGTGATTATTAATTTAATTAATGTATGGTGAGGGAAATATATGAAAAGATGCAGGAAACTTTTTTATTTAATACCGGCATTTGCGGTAATGATATTTGTTGGCTGTTCAAATAAAGGTAGATCGTCTGAAAATGTTGATTATGAATACAGTGATTACGTGTTTGATAATGATGCACCTCAGTATTATATGAGTAATAGCAGCGCGGCGGCACCAAGCGGGTATTATTTTATAGGTGATGCTGCAATATCTACAGGCTCTGAAAGATTTTTGTATTATTTTGATATGGTTAATAAGAGTGTTATGCCTCTTTGTACTAAGCTTAATTGTGAACATAATTCGCAGGATTGTGATGCATATGTGTCTGATAAAAGCAGAGTAACCGGAGGTTTATGGTATTATAATAACCGTCTTTATATGATTGAAAGAACAGATGAGAAAGACCTGCTTGTTTCATATGATAAAACCGGACGTGACAAAAAGACAGAAGCGGTGCTTTCGGTTAATGGAATGTCTGTTGTAAGCAGCAGGCAGAGAGCATGTTTCAGCCACGGAAAGCTGTATTATATTTTAACTTCCGAAAAGACGCAGTATCTGTATTACGTACAGGTTGGCACAAATACACAGCCACAGTTTATAAAAGAATATTCGACTGTATATGGTATAAGAGAGACAATTACATTGTATCCTGTTGGCGAAAAGGTATATGTAAAACTTGTAAGCGGCATTACAGATGTTACAAATGATTATATACTTGAGAGTATAGATATTAATGACAATAATGTGTCAAAAGTTTACGATTACATGTCAGACGGAAGTATTTTCAGAGGCGAGGCTGATGATTGGAATAATGGTGCATATATTGATGAATCGGGAAATATGTATTTTATTTCACTGACAGAAGATTCATATATACTTAATAAGATGAATACAGTTTCAAAAGATAATGAAGAGATATTTGTTATTGATTTATCACAGGACACAGGGAAAAAGGAAGCGTATACAGACTTTCTCGGAATTGATGATAAGTATATTTATATTCTTGAACGTGTTGATTTTTCCGTTGCTGAAAATAGAAAAAATAAAGAATTAAAAAACAAACTTGATATATTGGATACAAAAGGAAATATTGTTGACGTTATAGAATTCACAACAAATGACGAGTATGCAAAAGAAAATCAAGTGGGAACAGAGGGGAATGGATTACAGTTTGATTTTTTTAACGGAGACAGCAGATATATGTTGTTTGCTGTAGAAGGATATTCTAAAACAGGGGTTGAATTTTCAGAACAGAATATAAAAAAATATAAAGAATGTGTTGAAAGGTTAAGAGGACAGCAAAAAACTGTTACAACATATTCTTATGCTGTTATTGACAAGAAAGATATAGGAACAGGAAATTGTAAGATTATTAATGTTACACCTTAGTTTTATATATGGGGAGTGAGGTGTGGTATATGGAAATTGTAAGAGTTTTTCGTAAAATTTGGGGCATTGTTATTGTTATATTGGTTATAGCTGCAGGCATGTGCATTTTTAAAACAAACAATGATAATGATAAAAAGGCATATGATTATTATAGCAGCCTGACTGATGAATATATAAGCAATCTTAATAAAATGTCACAGGACGAAGCTTATAAGTCTGTGTTTTCGGTGAGACTTGAAGATAACGAAGAAGCACAGTATATACGTCAGGCAAGGGCAGTCTTAAAAGATAAAATAGAATATGCACAAAATTATAAAAGCAAAGTAACGGATATGGCAGGATATGAAAAGATATTAAATAGCAGCCTGTATGCCGACGAGGATAATTTCGGAAGATTAAATGCAAAAAAATATGCAAAAGACATAAAAAAACTGGCGGATATGGATGTTACTCCGGCAAATACCGCAGCGATTGAGAAATTCATGGATTTTAAGGAAGGCTCTGTTATATTTGCCATAATGATTATAATGCTCGTTGTTATTTTTGTGGATGAGCGTGATAACCGCATGATTTATCTTACACATGCATCATCCTGCGGAAGAGTCAATCTTATATTAAAAAGATGTGGAATATTGTGTCTGTTCAGTTTTATATGTTCATATATTTTTAATACATTAATATACGGAATGTTTCTTTATATGTACGGAGGCATCAGGTATCTGAATGTTACGATACAAAGTTCACAGATGTTTTCAATGTTTCCGCTAAAAATAAGCATATGGCAGTTTTTTATCCTGTATTGTGCGATATTCGCTGTTGCAATGATATCTTTTGGTTTAATTTCGTATTTGTTTGTGAGTATGTTTAAGAATTATAAGATTGCAATGGTTGTTATTCTTGCAATATTTTTATGTGAATATCTTTTATATAACAATATTGAAAAGAATAGTGCACTTTGTATATTACATTATGTAAATATTATTAATGTGATAATACCGCAATATTCGTATTTTATATATGAAAATTGGGGATATACGGGATTTATTGCCGATATAGCGGGGACAACATTTGTGTTGACGGCAGTTATTGCATGTATTGGTTTTTGTGGCATGCTTTTAACGGGATATTATATGTATCCGGACCGGAAACAGGGATTTTTAGATAAAGTATATCAGAGATTAAGAGAATTATGGCAGCAGATTTTTGGCAGAACTAATTCGGTTTTTATGGAATTTTATAAGTCATTTATAATTCAGAAAGGATTTATAATTCTTATTCTGGCAATATATCTGTTTGCAAATTGTAAGATATACAGAGGCGTTAATTATAGTAACAACAATTTATATCTTGTAAACTTTTATGATGAATTTTCGGGGCGGATACCTGATGAAGAATGTGATACATATATATCTGCTTTAAAAAATAATATAGATGAATTAAAAAAGATTGAAAATCTTACATATAACCAGAAAAAGTCTGTTTCAGATATGGAAAGTGCATATGCTGTCATGGTTTCAACTGTTGAACATGTAAGAAAAATCAGCAATGAAAAATCTATCAATGCAGTTATTGTAAAGCCGGATACTTATAATGATATTCTGGGAGAGCGTAATTATAATAATCAGGAGAGCATTAATCTTATTTGTATAATTGCAATTATACTGATGACTGCCGGGGATTTTTCATATGAAAGAAAATGTGGAATGTATGTACTTTCGAGAACATCAAAAAAGAGGAATATTACATGGATTAATAAGACTGTGAAAGTGGCGTTGACAGCAGTTGTAATATGGGGGATATCATTATATAAAATTTTATATCTAATTTGCGATTATCCGCATAAACACTATACTTTCAAGCACTT
>ERZ780137.2005-NODE-2005-length-10022-cov-2.898465_pt1 | contig 10022 bp, 6 predicted proteins | sample MGYA00511020_ERZ780137 | MGnify/ENA primary metagenome ERZ780137 (study PRJEB29588, sample SAMEA2157917) | human gut metagenome | biome: human gut; feature: human-associated habitat; material: faeces | place: Denmark | collected 2008/2010 ... | reverse complement strand
GAATAAAAGAAATATTAGTGTTGTTTTATGGGGGAGCAAGTGGAACATTTCAGGATTTTTGCATGGTTAAATATGACGGAGTGAAATGGAAGAGTGTTCCGTGTGATTGGGATCCGGATGAGGATGCGGATAATATAAAATTAGGAAAAGGTCAACAGCTTCGCTATCGCTATTTTAAAGCCGGAAAAAACAACATTGATATTTCTTATGATGTTTATGAAGATGGGAAGGAAGAGGCTGTTAAGAAAGTTCATGTAAAGATATATTTTAATAAGAAAAAGACAAAATTATGTGTACAATTCCAGAATTAAGTTTAAAATGACAGAGGGGGGTAGGACATGTCCCTGCGGAATCAGAAGATAGAAGACTTATGGACTAGGAAGGATTTTATTATGTTAAAGAACTTCAAGAAAATTGACACAAAGCACACAGGATTATTTGCAGCAGGTGTATTATTCGGTACTGCGGGAATTAAGATTTTAGCAAGTGAAGATGCAAGAAAACTGTATGCAAACTGTACAGCAGCCGTACTTCGTGCCAAGGAATGTGTCATGAAGACTGCTACAAACATTCAGGAACACGCAGAGGACATCTATGCGGAAGCACAGCAGATTAACGAAGACAGAGCCGCAAAGGAAGCTGTTATTGATGACGAATCAGATTTCGTAGAGGACACAGAAGAAGCAGCAGAAGCCGAGGATGCAGAATAATTTTTAGAAGGCAATAAAAATGCCTGCGGAATGGAGAAAAGTATGAAGTTTGTCATCAAACATGAGATCAAAGGGCGTATGCGTATCCATGTGTCTCAGTACCGGATGAGCTATGAGCAGGCAGATACGCTCCTTTATTTTTTACATAGCAATAAATATGTGACATTTGCGAAAGTATATGAGCGCACCGGGGACGCTGTGATCTCCTATGTCGGAGACCGTGCAGAGATAATCCGCACATTACAGCAGTTTTCCTATGAAAAAGTGGATGTTCCGGCAGGAGTGATTGAAAATTCCGGCCGTGAGTTAAATGCAAAATATCAGGAAAAACTGATCGGAAAGATCGTCTGTCGTTATGCGGGCAGGATGTTTTTACCGTACCCATTCCGGGCATGTGTCACGACCGTCAAATCCGTGAAATATCTCTGGAAAGGTTTACAGTGCTTATGGCGGCGGAAGATTGAAGTGCCGGTACTGGATGCAACTGCGATTGGGGTATCCATTTTCAGAAATGATATCGAGACAGCCGGTTCTGTCATGTTCTTACTTGGCATCGGCGAACTCTTAGAGGAGTGGACACACAAAAAATCTGTAGATGATCTGGCGCGCACGATGTCTTTAAATGTAGGAAAAGTGTGGTTAAAACGCGAGAATCAGGAAGTGCTTGTACCAGCTTCTGAGATCCGTCCGGGAGATGAGGTCGTTGTACATATGGGCAATGTCATCCCGTTTGACGGCATAGTCAGCGACGGTGAGGCAATGGTCAACCAGGCATCCTTAACCGGAGAATCTGTTCCTGTCAGAAGAATTGTGGAAAATTCTGTTTATGCCGGCACCGTGGTAGAAGAGGGAGAGCTTACCGTTCTTGTCAAAGAAGTCGGCGGTTCAAGCCGCTTTGAGAAGATCGTTACTATGATTGAGGAGTCCGAGAAATTAAAATCGGCACTGGAAGGAAAAGCAGAGCATTTAGCAGACAAATTAGTACCGTATTCATTAGGCGGTACAGCATTGACTTATCTGCTGACCAGAAATGTAAATAAAGCGATATCCGTACTGATGGTCGATTTTTCCTGTGCATTAAAACTTGCAATGCCGATCTCGGTACTTTCCGCAATCCGTGAGGCGAGTCTTTACCATGTGACCGTCAAGGGTGGAAAATACTTAGAGGCTGTTGCAGATGCAGACACGATCGTGTTTGATAAGACGGGAACACTCACAAAAGCGAAACCGACTGTTGTGGATGTTGTATCATTTAACGGTGCAGAACCGGATGAGTTACTGCGTATTGCAGCATGTTTAGAAGAGCATTTCCCGCATTCGATGGCAAAAGCAGTCGTGGATGCTGCACAGCAGAAAAATCTTGCACACGAGGAAATGCATACCAAAGTGGAATATATCGTAGCACATGGTATTTCCACGACGATCGATGGAAAACGTGCAGTCATCGGAAGCAGCCACTTTGTGTTTGAAGATGAAAACTGTACGATCCCGGAAGGAAAACAGGAATTGTTTGATTCTCTCCCGAAAGAATATTCACACCTGTATCTTGCAATCGAAGGAAAGTTAGCAGGCGTAATCTGTATCGAAGATCCTCTTCGTGAGGAAGCAGAGGCAGTCGTCAATTCATTAAAGCGTGCCGGGATCACGAAAGTTGTTATGATGACGGGCGACAGTGAGCGTACCGCAGCAGCAATCGCAAAGCGTGTTGGCGTGGATGAGTATTACTCGGAAGTATTGCCGGAGGATAAAGCCGGATTTATTGAGAAAGAAAAGGCGGCCGGAAGAAAAGTTATCATGATCGGTGACGGAATCAATGATTCACCGGCACTTTCTGCAGCGAATGTCGGTATTGCGATCAGTGATGGTGCTGAGATCGCAAGAGAGATCGCTGATATTACAGTTGGTTCGGATGATCTTTATCAGATCGTAACATTAAAGCTGTTATCGGACAGCCTGATGAAACGGATCCGCGGCAATTACCGCTTTATCGTAAGTTTCAATTTGGGATTAATATTATGTGGTGTTGCAGGAATTTTACAGCCGACCACATCGGCGTTACTGCATAATACATCAACACTTTTGATCAGTTTAAAGAGTATGCAGAATCTGTTGGATTAGAAAACAGAACAGACAGGCAGGAGAGCGCTCCGGTGTTACTTGGATGTAATACCGGGGCGTTTTTATTGTATAGAGGCTTATTGTACGGATGAAAACATTGTATTAGAAAGCAGCACAAATGGAAATAAAAATAGTTGAAAACAGGTTTACAAGGCATGAAAAAAAGAATAAAATAAACCGGATAAAAAGAAAACGGGAAAAATGAATTTGATATTTCAGGATCTAAATGGAGGCTTACAATGGAAAAGCAAAATGATCATAAAAAATTTTCAAAGAAAATATGGGTGCTGTCTGCGGGAATTATTGTAATCCTGGCAATCGTACTGTTTGCAGGGATAAAGAATGGTTTCTTTTTAAGAAAAGGTGATAAGATTTTATATGCAGCATATCATACGATCAAGGATCAGCCGGAAACCGCAGATGTTTCAAAGGATGAGGATTACACCGTTTCGATGGACGGACAATGGAAAGAGCAGAAAATCCAGGCAGAATATGCATCCGTTTCCGATCAGAAACAGTTAAAGGGAACGATAGATTTAGATAAGCTGCCGGATCTGGAATTTGTAATGACACTGGATGAAAAAGAGCTGAAAACACAGCTTCTGTCACTGAGCTCGAAAGTATTTACATACGATTATAAGAACAGCGGAAAAAGTGGATATCTTGCGAAAAAGATCGGTTCGGAAAAGCTGGAACGTTTCGATACCATTTTGGAAGAACTATATGGTGGAAATGAGCAGAAAACGATCGGAACAGATATATTAAAAGAGGCGCGGAAAGAATTTAACAAACTGAAAATAAAGAAAACAGAAAAAAAAGAATTTAAAATTGATGGTCAGAAAAGAAACTGTGCGGGGTATCAGTTTACAATCAGCAAGGATAATGCCCAAAATGTATTAGATGCAGCGGAGAAGGCTGTGAAGAAAAAGTACGGGGACGGGACAAAAATATCTGCGGATCCGGTGGGAAAAGTTTTTATGGTATTTTATGATAAAATATCTGCGGCCGGGGAGATGGAATGCAGTGTATATTTGTATCAGAATAAGCTGGCATCTGTTTCTGTCAATTATGAGGATGATGAAAATGCACAGAATATAGATGTTCTGTTCCTGGGAGGTGATTTCCGGACACAGAATATGAAAATCGCATTTTTGACGGGGGAGAAAACGACAACGATTCAGACAAATATTAGCGGAAACCTTGCAGCAAAGGACGGAACAATTACGTTTGAATCGGATGATACGGACAGTCTGAGTGGCAGGATCTCTGTGCAAAAAGGCTGCCAGATATCTGAACTGACGGGAGAGGAATGTAATCTTATGAAGCTAAACGGCTTTGAGCTGTTAGAATTATTTGGAGAGTTTGCCGGTTTTGGGTTTTAAATCTTTATTCCGGATTCTTTGAGAAAATTCATGATCTCCCGTTCATAGGAATCAAAATCAGCCATTGCGTTGACAGCGTGCTGGGAGCCTGTAATGATCAGTTTTTTCTTTCTGGATGCACAGGCATCATAAAGTTCGTCGCACATTTTTGGTGGAACGATGGAATCATGATCCCCATGGATAAAGAGAATGGGCAGTTTTGTCTGTTTTACGGCAGATAATGCGGTTGATTCACTGAGATTGAAGTGCCCGAAAATGCGTGCGCCAAAGTGCAGCAGGGCATAACAGAAAGAAACCGGCAGATGAAAAGACCGTATGGTTTCTTTGATAATTTCGGCAGGGGCAGTGTATCCGCAGTCGCAGATCAGGGTTTTCACAGAAGACGGCAGGGAGAGAACAGATGCCATCATGACAGAAGCAGAACCCATAGATACACCGGATAAGATCAGGGATTTTTCCGGAAAGCGTTTTGCAGCGTAATCTGCCCAGCATTTTACATCCTTGCATTCCCGGATACCAAAGGTAATGATCTGGTCGGCACTTTTCCCGTGGCTGCGCTCATCGACTACAAGAAGGTTGATATGATTTTTCCTGCAGAAGCGAAAAGATCCCAGACCATCCCAGAGAAAAGTTCCATGATATCCATGAAAAAAGAGCATAAGCGGTGCATCCGGACGAAACAGATAAAGTCTGCCGCACAGAGACAGACCATCCTGTGACCGGATAGAAACTTCTTCATAGGGAGTCTGCTCCATTTCATGGAGAAGATGGAGCATAGCATTTTTATAAGGGGCATAGAGCATGTCATCCGGTATCTGGTACGGGTCGACATGCTTTTTTTGCGGATAATAAAAGACACCGCGATATAGCAGATAGGAAGTGAAAAACAAAAGAAATACCAAAACTAAACATGCTGTAAGAATATAGATCATGATCTGCCCTCCTTGCTCTTTGCCTTGTCTGAATACATGGCGGCATCTGCTTTTTTTACAAGTGAACGGATATCGGCTCCACATCCTTCTGCCGAACCGACTGCAGCAAGGATACGGAGACCGGTAGTGCCAGTGCCGGAAGAGAGTTCCGTTTTTACCTGTTGTATGATCCGGTTTATTTCACCAGGTGCCGGATCATCAAGGATCAGCAGAAATTCATCACCGCCGACACGGTAAGTACGGCATCTTTCATTGGAAACGGCAAGCAATTTCTCTGACATGGTCTGGATCAGGGAATCGCCAACAGCATGTCCAAAGTTATCATTGATCATTTTTAAATTGTTCAGATCCCAGAATGCAACGGCAATACATCCGACGGATGGATAATAATTTATAGCCATATCTTCGTATTTATTCTTATTATAAAGCTTTGTGCGGGCATCCATATCCTTGCGATAGGTAAGCTCTGCAATCCTGAGGGCATCATTGTGACTGCTGATGATAGTATACTGAAGCATGATCGTAAAAATAAGCAGGATCAGTGTACGCGGCAAAACTTCAAAGACGGCAATGATAAACATAGGATTTTCATTAAAAGGAATCTGCAGAAAAGAACCGGTCATAGTCTGCAGGTACCAGTTTCTTGTATGGGTGCTCTCTAAGAGCAGATTCAGGTCACACAGTCCGTAATAAAATCCCACATAGGAACTGATAAACATGGTAATCGTGTTAAAAATAAAGGAAAACCAGAGCGCCTGACGTTTCCGGTACTGGATCGCAAATAACAGTGGCATAACGAAAATCAAAACTGCATGATAGGTAAGCAGTGCGGTAATGATCGAGCAGATGATACTGATCAATGCCAGAAATAAATATTTGATCCATGGACTTGAGAGATCGGCCTTTTTATAGATAATGACAGGAGGAATGAGTAAGAGTACCGTAAATCCCAGTGAAAGACTGATTAAAAATTTACTGATCAGAAAGAAATTAATCATGGTTAAAACCCAGACAAGCAGCAGTGTCAGGAAAAACCAGCAAAACCCCATTAAAGTCCGTTTATTTGATTTGATCTCCTGATTGTGCAATTCTGTATCGTAAAGTTTGGAAAATGTATTCATAAAAATCTCCGGTTTTGTACAGGCAGTACCTTCTTAGTCCTTTGTAAAATGTATGATCGTCAGGCAGACGAACAGCTTAATTATAGCATGAAAGGCGCTTTTTCTCAATAAGAGGTGAAAAACTTACTGTGTTTCTCAATAAAAACATGCGAAGTACTTGAATTTCCATACAGATAATATATAATGTCTAAGATGGTTAAAAAGTTAACAAAGATAAGATGAGCGAGGTAAAACACGATGTATGCAGATGAAAATGTGATTAAAATCAAACACGATGTACTCTACACAGTCGCAAAGCTTGCATTTGAAGGCAGACTTGAAGAAGAGAGAGACCACATCGCAACAGAACTCATTCCAGGTCCGACACCGCAGTTTCGCTGTTGTATTTATAAAGAGAGGGAGATCATCCGTCAGAGAGTCCGTTTAGCAGAGGGCAAGGCACCGGGTGCAGAGGATGATGGAAACGTGATCCAGGTTATCAGTTCCGCATGTGAGGATTGCCCGATTTCCAGTTATACAGTAACAGAAAACTGTCAGAATTGTCTTGGAAAAGCATGTGTCAATGCATGTAAATTTGGCGCAATTGAGCCGGGAAGAGACCGCTCCCATATTGATCCTTCCAAATGTAAAGAGTGTGGAAGATGTGCACAGGCATGTCCTTACAATGCAATCGCACATTTAAAGAGACCATGTAAATTCAGCTGTCCGGTTAATGCGATTACATACAATGAGTATGGCATTTCCGTGATCGACAAAGAAAAATGTATCCGCTGCGGTAAATGTATCCACAGCTGTCCGTTTGGAGCAATCGCATCCAAAACATTTATTGTACCGGTTATCGAGGCTTTAAAAGCAGGTAAGCATATATATGCAATGGCAGCTCCGGCAACAGAAGGTCAGTTTGGTGTTGATATCACCATGGCAAGCTGGAAGAAAGCCATGAAAGAGATGGGATTTACAGATTTCTATGATGTAGGTCTTGGCGGAGATATGACGGCAGCTTATGAGGCAGAAGAGTGGGCTGAGGCATATAAAGAGGGAAATAAGAAAGTTACTTCCTGCTGTCCGGCATTCGTAAATATGGTGCGTTTACATTATCCGGAATTAGCAGAGTGCGTGTCCACAACAGTGTCTCCGATGTGTGCAGTTTCACGTCTGATCAAAGCAAAAGATCCGGAAGCAATCACTGTATTTATCGGACCTTGTGTTGCCAAGAAGTCTGAAGTGGCAGATCAGAAGATCGAGGGAAATGCAGATTATGTATTAACATACAGCGAGATCCGTGCGATGATGAAAGCAAAAGGTGTTGAATTACAGCCATGTGCAAATGATGACCAGACAGCATCTACATTTGGTAAACGTTTCGCAAACTCAGGCGGTGTAACAGCTGCAGTACTTGAGAGTTTAAAAGAGTCTAACGATGAGATCGCAGCAACTGTATGCAAGGCAAACGGTGCGGCAGAGTGTAAGAAAGCATTACTTCTGTTAAAAGCAGCAAGACTGCCGGAAGACTTTATCGAAGGTATGGCATGTGAAGGCGGATGCGTCGGTGGTCCAAGTGCATTCAATGATCAGGTTTCTTCCAAGAAGAACCGTGATACACTGATCGGACAGGCAGACGACCGTACGATCCATGACAACTTAAAGAATTATGACATGGAAAGCTTCTCCATGCACCGCGAGTAAAACGAGCGGAGCATTGCATCGCGAATAATATGAGCGGGGCATTGCATCGCGAGTAGAATCATGTGCATATTTATGCCGCGTGACCTGTAATAGGGTTGCGCGGCATTTTTGTGTCTGAACAGCAGCCGTCCATTTCAGGTTTCGTGTTTCAGACAGGAAAAGACTTTGCTTAAGGAATGAATTCTGTTAGAATAAAAAACAACACAGTAGAAAGGAAAAAGATAATCGACAATGAAAAAAGCAGTATTTTTTGATATAGACGGTACTTTGTGGGATTTTAAAATGAATATTCCGGAAAGTACAAAAAAAGCATTAAAAGAGCTCAGAAAAAATGGTTATTATGCATTTCTATGCAGTGGAAGAAGCCGGTCAAATATTAAAAGTCCCAAATTACTTGCACTTGGATTTGACGGAATCGTGGCAGCGTGCGGCACACATATCGAGTTTGAGGGGGAAAAGCTGTTTGAACTGCTGCTGACGAAAGAACAGATCGGGCATATCCTTGCAGTGCTGCGGAAACATCAGATCCCGATGGTCTTAGAGGGACCGAACTATATTTATGTGGATGAAAAAGATTTTGTCGACGATCCATATGTCATTTATCTGAGAAATGAGCTTGGGGAAAACTTAAAAAGTATTACCGGAACTGCACAATATGAGGTAAATAAGCTGAGTGCGGAACTTGGAAATGCAGATGTAGAACTTGTCAGAAAAGAACTGGGAACGGAGTTTGATATGATCGTCCATGAGCCGGATGGAATATTAGAGATCGGGCAGGCGGGGCATTCAAAGGCAAGCGGCATTGAGCGCCTCTGTGAGTCACTTGGGATCGCAAAAGAAGATACCTATGCATTCGGGGATAGCGCTAATGATGTGGAAATGCTTGAATTTGTGGCACATGGGATTGCCATGGGAAATGGTACGGATGTGGCAAAGAATGCGGCAGAATTTGTTACCACAGATATCCATAAAGATGGGATCTGGAACGGACTGAAACATTATGGGCTGATTTAAATAAAAGACAGGGGGAAAACAATGGCAAATATCATGGATTATATGGACTGGCGTGGTGATTTATCGTTTGAGGCAGATGAATTTAATGAAGTTGATAATCTGATTTTAGCGCAGCTTGCATATGTTGATTTTGAGGGGATCGTTACTGCAGAGGAAAATGCGCCGGCAGTACCGCTTAAGGAGGCATCCGGACAATTTTGGGAAAAGAATGATAAAGACGAAATCTTAGCGCGGGTATCCATGACGAAATCGGCTCCGTTTGTTATGGAGAAAATGGCAGAAACAAAACGTTTTTCGAATGTAAAACTACGCTGCTATGTCAACGAGATCCGGGATGAGGAACAGTTTCAGTTTTCGGCGGTCTGTGTGGAACTGCCGGATGACAGCCTGTATGTGGCATTTCGTGGAACGGACAACACGATCACGGGCTGGCGGGAAGATTTTAATATGGGTTATCTGTCAGAAACGCCGGGACAGCTCCGGGCAGTGGAATATTTGAACCGTGCAGTGACAGACAAAAAGCAGAGGGTGCGTGTCGGCGGCCATTCAAAGGGTGGAAATTTTGCCGTGTATGCCTCCGTAAAATGTGATCCGCAGATCCAGAACCAGATTTTAAATGTGTACAGCAATGATGGTCCGGGATTCCGGAGCGATATGGTGGAAAGCACAGAGTACCAGCGCATGCTGCCAAAGCTGCACACGATCCTGCCGGAATCTTCCATTGTCGGAATGCTCTTAGAGCATCAGGAGTCGTTTGAAGTTGTCAAGAGCTCAAACAGCGGGATCCAGCAGCACGATGCCATGTCATGGGAGGTACTCGGAAGATCTTTTGTACATGTAGATCAGGTTGCGGCGCAGAGCCTGTTGCTGGATGAAACGATGAAATCATGGATTTACCAGTTAGACGAGGAAGAGAGAGCACAGATCGTAGAGACAGCATTTGATATGATCGAAAAAGTCGGGATCCGCACGGTAGATGATTTTTACCACAGTAAATGGAAGAAAATACAGGAACTGATGAAGGAAACCAGTAAACTTTCACCGGAGCGGCAGAAACTG
>ERZ780137.1994-NODE-1994-length-10071-cov-4.161142_pt1 | contig 10071 bp, 6 predicted proteins | sample MGYA00511020_ERZ780137 | MGnify/ENA primary metagenome ERZ780137 (study PRJEB29588, sample SAMEA2157917) | human gut metagenome | biome: human gut; feature: human-associated habitat; material: faeces | place: Denmark | collected 2008/2010 ... | reverse complement strand
AACAGATCTCTTGTTTTTTTCATACACTTCACCTCGCTGCCTGCCTATTATAACATAAAGCAACGCGGAGTGCTATAATTGCACATGCATTGATAAAAACAAATGCCGAAAACCCGCATGCATACAGGCTTTCGGCATTTTGATTCATTACTCGAGCTCGGTAAGTTCAAATTGCAACTAAACAGATTTGTTTAGTATATCTATCTTTGGATGTTCACTTTTCCATGAGATTGTTGTGGTAGATGTGGCTTGCTGATTTTTTAGTATCAGGATAGTATCACACAACCAGCGGGATCTCTGTGAATATTATAGCAGATATTTTTCCTAATATCAAATATTATTTGCTATCATCCTCTGCCATTGAACTTCCACCAATCCCAAAGAATTTATCAAAGAAGCTCTTCAGTTTATCGATCACGCCTTGCTTTTTCTGCGCACGGCCACCGCCGCCAAAGCGAGAAACAGGCGGCATCAACTTGTCAATATCCGTACCAACAGTCTTGATTTCGCCATCACGGAACGCATTGGCCAGATACTTGCGTGTCTCCGGCTCCTTCAGCTTTTCCTCTTGGATGATCTTTGCAAGCTCTTTCTCCCGCTGTTCGGACACATAGGTGTTCCACTCTGCCATCACGTCATCCACATCGTTGACCCCTGCAATAAAGGTTTCAATCAGTTGCTTTTTGCTGCGCAGTTCCGGGCTGGCATCAATCGCCTTGCGAATCGTGATGAGCACCTCTTTGTCATCGCAATGGGTGTCATGGTACTTTTTGACCAGCATCAGAATGTAGTCAATGTTAATTTCGACCTGCCGAATCAGTTCCACCTCGAACACCACATCATCCGTGATGTCCTCTTTGGTTTCATCGTGCTTCTTGTTGCGCCATTCGTCCCGCAAATCCTGATAGCGGCCCAAATAGTCCTGCAAATCCCGTTCAGAGATCATCTCGTTGCCCTTGAAATCATCAAAGGAGGACAGCAAGTTCCGCATCCGCAGCAGTGCACCAAACAGCACGATAAAGTCCTTCTGGTTCTGCTCTCCGACGATCTGCGGCTCTGTCAGCGGGAACTTCTGTGTCAGGTCATCGATCATATCCGTATAGCCCTGATGGTATTTTCCCTGCTCGTCCGTATAACCGTGGTAGTAGTCCGCATATTTGCGCAACAGAACGATGCCACCCGCATTTTTATCTCCAAACAGCGAAATTGCCGCATCCACCCGCTTTTGCAGGTTGCGGAAGCAGACGATATTGCCAAAGGTCTTGATGCTGTTCAGGATACGGTTTGTCCGGCTGAACGCCTGAATCAGACCGTGCATCTTCAGGTTCTTGTCCACCCAAAGGGTATTCAGGGTCGTGGCATCGAAGCCCGTCAGGAACATATTGACCACAATCAGCAGGTCAAGTTCCTTGTTCTTCATGCGAAGCGATACATCTTTATAGTAATTCTGGAAACGTTCGCCATCGGTGGAGTAGTTCGTGTGGAACATCTCGTTGTAATCCTGAATGGCTGCGTCCAGAAAATCCCGGCTGCTCTGGTCGAGGTTGGAGGTATCTTCCGGGTTTTCCTCGTCCAGAATGCCATCCGTTTCCGCTTCATTGGCTCCATAGCTGTAAATGGTAGCAATGCGCAGCCGCTTGGTTGGGTCTGCCGCCATCTGTTTTTTGAACTCCTGATAATACAGCTTTGCCATCGGCACAGAAGCCACGCAGAAAATCGAATTAAAACCGCTGACGCGCTGTTTTTGCTTGATTTCCTCCACCGCACCACGCTGGACAGAGGCCACCTCTGCCACATTCGTCAGCAGATTAAACTCATACGATTTGTCTCCCCGATAGGTTTTCTGGTCGAAGTGGTCAAGGATGTACTTGGTCACCAGCGAAATACGCTTGGGAGCCATGAATGCCTTTTCCCGGTCAATGTCCCAAACCTGCTTGTCATCCATATCTGGCTCTGCATCCATCGTCTTGATGTAATCTACACGGAATGGCAGCACATTCTTGTCGTTGATGGCATCCACGATGGTGTAGGTGTGCAGTTGGTCGCCGAACGTCTGCGCTGTGGTGAAATAGCGTGGATCGGTGGAGCTTCCTGCGTTGACTGCAAAAATCGGCGTTCCAGTAAAACCGAACAGGTAGTACTTTTTGAAGTTGTGAACGATAGCACCGTGCATATCACCGAACTGGCTGCGGTGGCACTCGTCAAAGATGATCACAACGTGCTTCTGGTAGACTTCATGCCCCGGATTTTTCTTGATAAAGGTCGCCAACTTCTGGATGGTGGTAATGATGATATGCGCTTCCGGGTTTTCCAACTGGCGTTTCAGAATCGTGGTGCTGGTGTTGGAGTTTGCCGCTCCCTTCTCGAAGCGGTCATACTCTTTCATAGTCTGGTAGTCCAAGTCCTTGCGGTCTACCACAAACAGCACCTTGTCGATGTAGGGCAACTGCGATGCCAGCCGTGCCGTTTTGAAGGAGGTCAGCGTCTTGCCGGAGCCAGTGGTGTGCCAAATGTAGCCGCCGCCCTCGATGCTGCCATACTTTTTGTAGTTGTTGGCGATCTCGATGCGGTTCAATATCCTCTCGGTTGCCGTGATCTGATATGGGCGCATCACCATCAGCATCTTTTCTGAGGTAAAGATGCAGTACCGGGTCAGTACGCTCAGGATCGTGTGCTTTGCAAAGAATGTCCGGGTAAAGTCGATCAGATCCGTCAGCACGCGGTTGTTCGCATCAGCCCAGTAGGAGGTAAATTCAAAGCTGTTGCTGGTCTTTTCCTTCTTGATCTTGCCGTGTTTGGCGTCCTTGATGGCATTGTAGCGGGTGCTGTTGGAGTAGTACTTGGTATTTGTGCCGTTGGAGATCACGAAAATCTGCGTATACTCGTACAAACCGCAGCCCGCCCAGAACGAATCCCGCTGGTAGCGGTTGATTTGGTTAAATGCCTCCCGGATGGCCACCCCGCGCCGCTTTAGCTCCACATGAACCAGCGGAAAGCCGTTGACCAAAATCGTCACATCGTAGCGGTTATCATGCCGTGCGCCGTCTGCCTGCTTCACTTCATACTGGTTGATGACCTGCAGGCGGTTGTTGTGGATGTTCTTCTTGTCGATCAGCGTGATGTTTTTGGAGCTGCCATCATCCCGGTGCAATACCTGCACATTGTCTTCCTGAATCTTCCGAGTCTTTTCAGGAATATGCTCGTTGGGGTTGGCAATTACATCACTGAAAAACTGCTGCCACTCCGTATCGGAAAACTGGTAGTGGTTCAGCTCTTCCAGTTGGCTGCGGAGGTTAGCAATCAGTTCATCCTCGGTATGCAGCGGCAGATAGGTATAGCCCTGCTCGCACAACAGCCGGATAAACTCTTTTTCCAGTTCCGCCTCGCTTTGGTAGCTGTCAGAGCGCACCTTGGAGGGTTCATAGGTGGCAGCAACGGTATCTTCATTGGTAGCCGCAACGATATTGAAAAAGGACATTTCTATCACCTTATACTTTCAAGAACTCCATTTACCGCCTTAAAAAGTTCATATTGATCGTCCAACTGCTCAACAATTTTCAAGCCGTGCATCATATTACAACGAATTCTGTAAATTGACATTAGGCAACCAAGAACTATATACTCTTCTTTTTGAGCTAAAAAACCTTCCATCGCTTTTCTCTCTTCCGGCTCTGTTTTCGGTCTTTTAGCGTTATCCGGATATAATGCTGTCCTTACATATTCTTCAATCATCTGTTCAAACAAGAACCTTCTTTGCTCAAATACTTCTGCCAAATCTTTTTGACTCTGAAAATCAATTTTCACATACGGGGCAACCTTTTTAAGTTCTTTATAATTACATTCATTATGGCAAAATTCTTTTTCAAACCAGTTCCATAAAATCGCGAATTTTCCAATTTCCAAAACCGTTTGGTCTTTTAATTCAAAATCTCTAATTTTCATAATCTCTCCTTAAAGCTCAACAGCTTATCCCGATAATACTCATACTGCTTTTGCCTTGCCTCAATCTCCGCGGGCAGGCCGCTGGTCAAATCATTGCAGATTGCATCAAAGCGATCAAGGATAGAAACAATCCGTTTTTGTTTTTCAATCGATGGGAGATCAATTTGCAAACTTAAAATTCTTGTTGAGTTCAAATCTCCACGTGCACCCTCCTTTTTCGCAAGAAGTTCTTCCTGCTTTGCACAGATGCAGTAATACACATATCTGTACAACGCCATCTCCGGGTCAACTTCAAGATTCAAACAATGCTGGTTTGTTGTCAGCGGAATTTTATTAATTGCACATCTTCCAGCAGTCGCGCCCGAAATTGCAACTATTACGCAGTTCTCTGGAATCCACTTTGCCGCAGAATTTTTTACTGCACTCTCCGTAATGAAGCACTCCGTCTTGCAAATATCCCGGAATACCACTTCCTGCGTCCTCAGCCAAGGAATATTCCCGTCCTCGTAATATTCTGATACGCCTTTTTTCGGTGTTCCGCCAGAGCAGCTGTTCTTTACTACATCTTGCAGAGAAACAACCGCATAGCCAAACACATACTGCAAGAGCTTAATCAGTGCTCTGCTCTGCTCTGCTCTGCTCTGCTCTGCTCTGCTCTGCTCTGCTCAAAATTGTGTTACCAGTTTCTGCAAATGTCAAGAGCTTATCTCGGTAATACTCGTACTGCTTCTGCCGGGCTTCAATTTCAGCAGGTAGGCCAATATTGAGGTCAGAGCAAATCTTCTCAAAGTTATCTAGTACTTCGACTAAACGTTGCTGTACTTCTAATGTTGGAATAGGAATTTTAATTGCTTTTAATTCTTCAACCGAAGGAACATTCTTTATTGCACCGCCTCTTGCCACACTATTCAATATTTTTGATATTGTGTTATCAAAAAAGTATTGCAAGTAAAAAACATTGATTCTACTTGTAGGGGTTAATTTTAATAACGCTTGATTTATCACGCCTTCCGGCGCATTTTCAGGAATCACAAATGTTTTCCCAATCGTTCCAGAACAGCTAACAATCATTTCCCCCGGACGAACTGCAAATCTCTTTAATTCCTCGTATTTTTGCTTATCAATATAATACCTAAACTCCAGCTTGCGATATATAGCATGTTGCTGTTCATAAACCGCATAACCTGTTGGTTTAAATATTTCCTTTTTCAATGCTCCGCCAAAGGGGCCTCGCACAAATCTGCAAATATTGCCAAGTGTTTCCACAACCACATCATCCTTAGGAGTCAACAATTTATCCCTATAATAGCCATATTGTGTCTTTCTGGCTGTAAGCTCCGCTGTAAGCTCCATTAGAAGATTAGTAAATCCATTCAAAATACCTACAATTTCACTTTGAACTTGCATTGGTGGAACCGGTACTGACACTCTTTTCAGTGAATCTACCGTCATAGACACATTTGCTCCACCTTTCATCAGCGGAACAAGTAACGTATCTTTTTTATAGTTCAGATACTCAAACAGAAATTTTGCACTAAGATAATCTTCATCGTTCGGAGTTACTCCACAAAGAATGTTTCCAAGTGCAAATTTTCCTTCTTGATAGTACACACTATTTAAGCTAGCTACGCCATGTCCCCGAGATGAAATTAGTGGAATGCAAACGGTCGGTTTATCAAATTGATATGTACTGCACGTTCTACGTTCACTTGTCGTTACAACTAATGGATATTCTCCGGGTTCAGCCTTCTGAATCGGGGTTTTTCCTTTAACAAGCGTACAACACTCTTCCAATCTCTTATACTCAACACCATCCGGGCAAAGTTCCCGAATCAGTTCATCCAGTTTACTCATCTTTTTTCACCAGCCTCAACTATCTTCCTTGCTTTTTCTCCCAATCCATCAAGTTTTCTTCCGCCAGCTATATCAATTCCTGCGCATTCGTCATGTTCTGTATCAAACACTAGTATTTCACATAGCGTAACGAAATAGATATATCTATATTTCTTTACTCCTACATTGATAGAGTTTACTGCCTGTATGAGCTTTGGAATCATCCAACTATCAATAACTTCTTCCGAGTAAACATACAAATCATATCCTTCTAATTCCGCATAATTGCCACTATTTAGTTTTCTTATTTTTTCTTCATATGCTTCAAGAAATCTTTTACAAGGAGTGTCTTTTATATTTACATCATTGAAATCGCCATCATACATATAGGATTCAGATGGATATGCCATCCCATACTTCGTGTAGCGATATCCCATTTTTTTCAATCTCTTGCGTCTACGCTCTTGGGATTGTTCGTTCACATACGGCATCATAGCCGCTAAGTTTAATGCCTCTCGCTCTTCTTTTGGAATTACAGAGGTCACTTCTATACCAATATTATGTTTCAAATCTCTCAAATCTGGCTTATCGCTTAATTGTAGATTTTCATATCTGTTCGGAAAGATTTTTTCCAAAATCAGTTTAGCGTAACATTCATCATACGACAATCTCGTATGCGGGGGTAGCGGCTCGTTTTCTCTGATTTTTCCCACAGCTTTTCGCCTCCACCTAGGTCACTCTGTACCAATAGTTTCCTCCAAGTACCTATCAAAATCGCTCTGGTAAAGTCTGTCCTGCACCACACGATACTTTTCAAACTCCGTTTCGGCGTGCATCTTTGCAAGCTGTGCCGAGATTTTGCCTGCGTCCTTCAGCACTTCCAGATCATCCGCCTGCAAATAGATGTCCAGCCGCTTGGCCCAGTCCTCCATGGTCATAGGGATATGACGGCGGGCACGGTTTTCCGCCAAATCGAGGTATGCCGAAACAATCAGCTCCATGGACTTCATTTCATCTTCGGTCAGGTAGTTTTTCGCCACCGAAACATCGCTCTTTTTAATTTTGCCGTTGGGAGCGTCCTTCCATGTGTGAAGCCCCATGTGCGGCTTTTCGGCATCGGCACGCTCATAGATCAGTTCTGCCGCCGTATGGCGATGCACGGCATAGTGCATCTTGTTCTGTACCTTCGCAAAGAACTCTTTTGTGGTCAGTGCATTGCGGTCATAATCCAGCGAAGTAGCGTAAATGTCAGTGAGTTTCTGATAGAAGTTGCGCTCCGAAATGCGAATCTCCCGGATGCGCTCCAACTGCTCTTCAAAGTATTTCTTGGTCAGGACTGTGCCGCCGTTTTTCAGGCGCTCCTCATCCATTGCCCACCCCTTGATGGTGTACTGCTCCACGATCTGATTTGCCCAGACACGGAACCGCACCGCCCGCTGGTTGTTCACCTTGAAGCCGACCGCAATAATCATTTGCAGATTATAGTGGTTCACGCTGCGAGTAACCTGTCGGCCACCCTCATTTTGAACTATTCGGAATTTCCGAATAGTTGCCGCTTCGTCCTGCTCATGGTCAGCATAAATCTTTTTGATATGCTCATTGATGGTCGGAAGCCCCACATCGTAAAGGGTCGCCATCATCTTTTGCGTCAGCCAGATGTTTTCATCCTCGTAGCGCATCTCAATGCTGTCCTTATCCTCGCCCGTAGAGGCAACAAAGGTCAGGTATTCCGCCGCAGAAGAACGTACCAATGCAGAATCTTTCTTTTCGTTTTCCATTTCAGCCCTCGATTTCTGCCACGATCTGGTCAATGGCGGCCCGCAGTTCGTTTTCTCGTGCTACGATTTGCGCAATTTCAGCGTTCAGCTTTACAATGTCGATCTTCTCACGGGTATCCTTGGCTTCCACATAAGTGGAAACCGACAGATTATAGTCATTTTCCTGCACCTCGAAATACTCTGCCAGATGGGAGAAGTGTGCTTCTTCTGCCCGCTGTGCAAAGGTGTCCACTATTTTGTTAATGTTCTCCGGGGTGAGTTTGTTGTTGTTCGTCACCTTGACGCACTCGGAAGAAGCATCAATGAACAGCACCTTATTGTCCGTTTTGCCCTTTTTCAGCACCATGATGCAAGTTGCAATGCTGGTGCCGAAGAACAGGTTGCTCGGCAACTGGATGATGCAGTCAATGAAGTTGTTGTCCACCAGATACTTGCGGATCTTCTGCTCTGCACCGCCACGGTACATGATGCCGGGAAAACAGACGATTGCCGCCGTACCGTTGGAAGCCAGCCATGCCAGCGAGTGCATAATAAAGGCCAAGTCTGCCTTGCTCTTCGGAGCCAGCACACCAGCTGGAGCAAAACGCGGGTCATTGATGAGCAGCGGATTTTCGTCACCGGCCCACTTGATGGAGTACGGCGGATTCGATACGATCAGCTCAAAGGGTTCATCATCCCAGTGCTGCGGATTGGTCAGCGTGTCCTCACAGGCAATGTCGAATTTGTCAAATTCAATGTCGTGCAGGAACATATTGATGCGGCACAGGTTGTATGTTGTGATGTTGATTTCCTGCCCAAAGAAGCCGTTGCGCACGGCATCCCGTCCCAGCACCTTTTCTGCCTTCAGCAGCAGCGAACCGGAACCGCAGGCAGGATCATAGACCTTGTTGATTTCCTTCTTGCCTACCGTACCCAGCCGGGTCAGCAGTTCCGAAACATCGGCAGGCGTAAAAAACTCACCGCCGGACTTGCCCGCATTGCTGGCGTACATGGTCATCAGGTATTCGTAGGCATCGCCAAAGGCATCAATGTCATGCTCTTTCACATCGCCAAGGTTCATATCTGCCACGCCGTTCAGCAGTTTCACGAGCTTCTCATTGCGCTTGGCAACAGTCGCACCCAGCTTATTGCTGTTGACATCGTAATCATCGAACAACCCTGCAAACTGCCCCTCGGAGGAGCTGCCCTTTGCGGATTCCTCAATGTGTCGGAAGACTGTTTCCAGCGTTTCGTTGAGGTTTTCATCGCTGGCCGCTTTTGCTCGTACATTGCAGAACAACTCACTGGGCAGGATGAAGAACCCTTTTTCCTGCACCAGCCCTTCCCGTGCCTGCTCTGCCTCTGCATCAGGCATATCCTCATAGCGGAAATCCGGGTTGCCTGCATCAATTTCGCCCTGATTGATATAGCTGGCAATGTTCTCCGAAATATAACGGTAGAACATCGTACCGAGAACGTAGCTCTTGAAATCCCATCCGTCCACTGCGCCGCGCAGATCATCCGCAATCGCCCAGATTGCACGGTGCAGTTCTTCGCGTTCCTGCTCTTTTTTGGTGTCTACCATTTTTATTTCCTCCATCAAATGCGGATTCCCGCATTGTTTTCTTTCATTTTAACATAGTAAATGTACCACTATTGGTACACCATGGTGTCTTTTTCTAAAAAGGATACACTTTCCCTTTATACTATCCTAGTAAAGCGTACCACAGCTTTTCCGTGATTGCAAGCCGATAAAAATTTCTATTGCATTTTTCGGGGTCGAATTATCACTTATATGTACAGACCCCCGCCAGCATTCGCTGACGGGGGTCTACTATGCTTACAGTTCTACGCTGTTCTGTCTGTTCTTCTTCTGGCTTCTATCCGCGGTCTGCTCCCGCTCCCTCATAAGCCCAATGACCTGCTGCATCTTTTCGGCACCGAAATAGTTCCATACTCGCCCGAAATCACGTTTCATCGCATAGAGCTGCTCATTTTCTGCCTTCACCTCTTTCAGCCGCTGGCTTAGATGATGGGTAGCTTTCTTCTCGTCCTGATAGAAGTGCAGATACTTATCCCGCTCATCCTTGACCTCCCAGTACTTCCGATGGAGGGCAAAGAGTACCTTCACCAACTTCTGGATCAGCGGCATGGCCTTCTTCTCCCGATAGCTTTTGGCGGTCTCAAATGTGGCTGCTTCTGGCACCCATTCTTCTGGCCGCTGGGAGTATTGCGCTGACAGGTTTTCCAAACCTTCCATAATGGGAGCCAGCTTGTTCAGCTTCTGGCTCTGCTTCTGGTAGGTCAGCTCTGCTTTCTGTACCCGCTGTTCAGCGGCTTCTACGGCTGTCTGCGCTGTTTCCAGCTGTTCCTGCATCTCGGTCAGGTCGGTCTGGCACTCCTGCTTGGCAGCTTCCAGAGCCGCTACCTCTTTACTACGCTCCCGCTTTTTGAAGTCCAGCACAGACAGGTGCTCTTCGTGGGTGCCTTTCTGCTCCCACTCGATGCCGTGCCGCTCCATCACGGCAGCAAGCTGCCC
>ERZ780137.1975-NODE-1975-length-10163-cov-4.870301_pt1 | contig 10163 bp, 12 predicted proteins | sample MGYA00511020_ERZ780137 | MGnify/ENA primary metagenome ERZ780137 (study PRJEB29588, sample SAMEA2157917) | human gut metagenome | biome: human gut; feature: human-associated habitat; material: faeces | place: Denmark | collected 2008/2010 ... | reverse complement strand
CAAATCGTTTAATTTAGAAAATCCACAAAAAGTATCTTGACAAACTCGACCCCGAGGGCACGGGCTACCGCGCCAAAACGAGGTTTGCCAAGTTCTATAATCTGCCGGAGCTCATGGCAATGTTCAAGGAGACCGCAGATATTCAAACGGCGGATATGCTCAAGCTCCCCGTGCCAAAGGTCAATTATCGCAATATCAAGGTCGCTCCGAGCGAAATCCAAACGGAAATGGTTGCTTCCCTCGCAAAGAGAGCCGAGAAAGTCCGTGACAGACTTGTAGAGCCGTATATCGACAATATGCTGAAAATCACGAATGACGGGCGCAAGCTGGCACTTGACCAAAGGCTTATCGACCCGATGCTGCCCGATTTTGAAAACAGCAAGGTCAACGCCTGCGTGGATAATGTGTACCGTATCTGGACGGAAAACGCCGATACACGGGCAACGCAGCTTGTGTTCTGCGACCTGTCAACGCCCAAAAATGACGGTACTTTCAATGTTTACGACGATATACGGGCAAAGCTGACCGACAGAGGTATCCCTGCGGAGCAGATACGCTTTATTCACGAAGCGACTACCGACGCACAGAAAAAGGAGATGTTTGCAAAGGTAAGAAGCGGCGAAGTGCGTGTCCTCTTAGGCTCTACCCCGAAAATGGGAGCAGGTACGAATGTGCAGGACAGGCTCAAAGCAATTCATAATTTGGACTGTCCGTGGCGACCGAGCGACCTTGAACAGCGGCAAGGGCGCATTGAACGGCAAGGCAATATGTTCCCAGAGGTTGAGGTCTATCGCTATGTTACCGAGCAGACCTTTGATGCCTACCTCTATCAGTTGGTAGAGAGCAAGCAGAAATTTATCAGCCAGATAATGACGAGCAAAAGCCCCGTCCGTTCTGCCGAAGATGTGGACGAGGTTGCGCTGTCCTTTGCCGAGGTTAAAATGCTTGCCACAGGCGACGAGCGTTTCAAGGAGAAAATGGACTTGGATATACAGGTATCAAAGCTGCGTGTACTCAAGCAAAGCTATCTGTCCGAGCATTACGACCTTGAGGACAGGATACTAAAATTCTATCCGCAGACCATAAAGGAGTACGAGGAACGCATTGCAGGCTACGAAAGCGACACGGCGCTTGCCGAGCAGCACAAGCCGCAGGGCGAGGATAAGTTCTGCCCGATGACCATAAAAGGCGTGACCTTTACCGAGAAAGCAGCCGCAGGCGAAATGCTCCTTGCCGTCTGCAAGGAAAATACTCTTGCAAATCCCGTGGAAATCGGCAGCTACCGTGGTTTCAGAATGGAGGTTTATTATGATACGCTCAACACCCATTACTGCCTAAACCTTTGCGGAAAGGCAAAGCACAAGGTGGAATTGGGCAGCGATGCGCTCGGTAATCTGACCCGAATTGAAAATGAGCTTGCGAAAATCCCTGTAAAATTGGAGGTCGCAAAGACAAAACGGACGGAAACCATTGAGCAGTTACAAACCGCAAAAGCGGAGGTTGAAAAGCCTTTTGCCTTTGAAGATGAGCTGCGGGAAAAGACGGAACGTCTGAACGCTCTCAATATCGAGCTTAATCTGAATGAGAAAGACCGTTCCGTTATGGACACCGAGCCAGACCAGAGCGAGGAACAACCCGAAAGAAAATGTGCAAATCGAGAGAGATAATGCTGTTTGTATATTTGTAATGACCTTTTTGGGGCAGTATAATAGGTACAAGAAGTATTAAATCGGAGGTGAAAACCGTGCTTGATAATTTCAAATTTGAAACCTTTGTCGATGCGCACAGCAATATTTTCGAGGAATATCTAAGCTCCGTCATATCCAAACTGCGAGAAACCAATTCCGAATACCGTTCCATAGAGGAAAAGATAGAGAGCCTTTACAGGCAGTATCCGAAAGTGATGGCGGTATTTGATACGGAGAAATCAAGCGATTTATCCGAGCAGGAATGTACGGCGCTGATAGAAATTCTGGAGCTTCGGGCGAGGCTCTGCGATATGCAGCAGGAAGCAATTTATTTCCGAGGCTGCTATGACAGCGTGGGTTATCTGAAAAAGGCAAGCATTTTATAACCGAGAACGGCGGCATTGGCGAAAAGCTGATGCCGCTTTTACATAGCCGAGTGGTTTTCACTTAACGGAAATCACTCGGCTTTTTCTATTTCTGGAGGTGATTTGATTGAATGAGAAGCAGCAGACCCTATGTGCAGCTTGACCCTGCGGTTATTGAACAGGCACGGCAAATGGACTTACTCTCCTATCTCAGAGCTTATGAGCCGAACAATCTGGTGCGTGTCGGCGGCAGCGTTTACTGCACCAAAGAACACGACAGCCTAAAAATCTCAAATGGCAAATGGTATTGGTGGTCGAGAGGTATCGGCGGCGTTTCCGCCCTTGACTATCTTATTAAGGTCAAGGATTACGGATTTGTCGAAGCCGTCGAAGCGCTGACGGGCGGTGCGGTTGAATGGACGCCGCCGCAAACGCCGAAAAAAGACGAGCCGAAAGTTCTGCTATTGCCGCCGAAAAACAAGGACTGTAACCGAGTAATGCAGTATCTTTTCAGGCGTGGTATAGATTATCAGCTCATACAGGAGTGCATTGCAGACGGCACGATTTACGAAAGCGCTGATTATCACAATGCCGTTTTTGTGGGCAAGGATAAAAGCGGAACGCCAAAGTATGCCGCTCTGCGCAGTACGCTCGGAAGCCCCTTTAAGCAGGACGCTTCGGGAAGTGACAAGCGATATTCGTTCCGACTGCTTGCAAAAGAGCCAATAAACACGGTGCATTTATTTGAAGCAGCCATTGATTTACTGTCCTATGCAACCTACCTTAAATACGAGGGCAAGGACTATCGGACACAAAATCTGCTCTCTTTGTCGGGGGTATATCAGCCCAAAAAGGAGCTGCGCGAGAGCAAAGTTCCCATTGCGCTGTCCACTTATCTCAAAGAAAATCCGCAAATCAAGACCGTTGTTTTGCACCTTGACAATGACAAAACGGGCAGGCTGTGTACCGCCGCCTTAACCGAATTACTGAAAAAGGATTATGAAATCGTTGATTCTCCGCCGCCAGTCGGCAAGGATGTCAATGATTTTTTAATGTCTTATCTGGGTCTTACAAGGCAAAAGCCCGTCCGTGAAAGGAGTGATGTCCGTTGATTGTGCAGCAGATTTTCTGAAAAACGGCAACCAAACCGACCATAAATTCAAGAACGAAAGTGAGGAAATGACGATTGAAAAACTATGATGTAACCCTTACCGCCCACTACGAAAAGACCGTTTCCGTTTGCGCCGACAGCCCCGAACAGGCGGCGGAAAAAGTAAAAATCATCCTCTTTGATACCGACCTTATCGAGTTTTCCGATGAGGATTTTGTCTGCGGCGAAGCCGATATTACCGAGCATAGCGAGGACGGTCTTGACGATACCGATAAGGAAGAATTGTCCGAAGAAGATGATTGTTCGGACTGTCCGTACTTCTGCCCCGTGTGCGGAGAATGTCTGTATGAGGACGAGTGCGAAGAATGATATGTCTTACCAAGCACTGAATTTGGCTAACCAAATTCGCTTGTTAGGGGGCTGCCCCTAATACCCCGTGAAAACAGAAAGGAGTTTGAGAATGAGTGAGTTTATATTTTTCATCATCGGCATAATGCTCGGCGGGCTGACGGGCGTTGTAATTATGTGCTGCTTGCAGATAAACCGTCTGTCCGAGAGAGAGGAAGTGAAAAATGCGAAAACGAAATGTGCAGATACTTTTCCGTCTGACTGAGGAAGAAGCCGAGCAGCTTAACGAGCTTGTGCGAAAATCGGGTCGCTCAAAAGAAGCATTCCTCAGAGAAACGGTAAAGGGCTACCGTCTGTGTGAGAAGCCCGACCCAGAGTTCTATAAAATGATGCGAGAGCTGTCGGCTATCGGCAACCGTATCAATCAGCTTGCGGTCAAGGCAAACGCCCTCGGCTTTATCGACACGCCGATGCTCCGAGAGGAAGCGAGGAAATGGCACGAGTTTCAAATCGAAATCCGCAAAAGGTATCTGCTGCCCTGCAAGGTATCTTAATGGCGGTCTGCGAGATATGGGATGTGCGTGGCAGGCTCGACCACCCGATTGACTACGCAGAAAATCCCGAAAAGACCGCCAACCCCAAATACACCGAAGCTGATTTACAGGCGATGGTCGATGTAATGGAGTACGCCACCAATAAGGATAAGACCGAACAGCGTTTCTTTGTCACGGGCATAAACTGCGACCCGACTACCGCAAGAGATGAAATGATGATTTCCAAAGCCCAATGGAACGACAGGAGCGAGATTGTCTGTTATCACGGCTTCCAAAGCTTCAAGTCTGGCGAGGTCACGCCAGAGCAAGCGCACGAGGTCGGGGTCAGACTTGCCGAGAGAATGTGGGGCGACAGATTTCAAGTCATTGTTGCCACCCACCTCAACACCGAGTGCCTGCATAACCACTTTGTAGTGAACTCCGTTTCCTTTGCGGACGGCAAGCACTATCACGACAACAAAGCAAATTTACGGCTGCTCCGTCAGCGCTCCGATGAGCTTTGCCGTGAGTATGCTCTGTCCGTTATTGAACACCCAAGCGGCAAGAAAAAACCCTATGCGCTTTATCAAGCGGAAAAACAAGGACGCCCCACAAGAGATAATGTTGCAAGGCAGGCAGTTGATGAAGCGATTGCAAAATCCTACACGCTGAAAGACTTTGACCGCATTATGGTGGAGATGGGCTACCGTGTGAGCTTTGACCCTAATCGCAAGTATTGGACGATTATCGGAAAGGGCTGGCAAAGACCGAAGCGGCTCTATAAGCTCGGAGAGGATTATACCAACGACAGAATAACGGAGCGTATCAGTCAAAACTCCTATGCCGTAAGGTTTGACCGATTTACCGACCCGCCGAAGCAGGTCAAGGTCTATCGGGTCAAGGGGTCACTTTCGGGTATCAAGAAAATCGGCGGCTTGCGAGGACTTTATCTCCATTACTGCTACAAGCTCGGTATCCTGCCGAAGAACAAAAAACAGAATTACGCCCGGCTTCATTATCTGTTAAAGGACGACCTTATGAAAATGGAAGCCATAGCAAAAGAAACAAGGCTGCTTTGTCGGAATCACATTGATACGGCACAGCAGCTTTTGTCATACGAAGGCTCGTTGGAAACGGAAATGTCCGCCTTGCTTGGAAAGCGCAAGGAGCTTTACTCCCAATCCCGTTCCGCAAAGGACGAGGATACAAAATCACAGGTCAAGGCAGAGCTATTCGATATTTCCAAACGCCTTAGTATTCTGCGAAAGGAGGTCAAACTTTGCGAGGGTATCGCCGCCCGTAGCGACACCCTTAAAGAAAAACTCGCAGCTATACGGGCAGATGAACAAGAACAGCAAAGAAAGGAGCTGACGAAAAATGAACACAGGCGGCGAAGCGGCAGAACAAATCGTCCGAATGAGCTTGGAGGGCTTTGAGGTCGCTGCAAAAATCACAGGCGCAGGAGCGAAAAACATCGCCATCCTGCTGTATTCCATTCTGAAAGAAGAAAAGAAAACCAAAGGCAAGGCACGGCTTTCCTCAATGCTTCGCTCTGGAAAAGAGCTGAAGGTCTTTACCGTAAAAAATGACGACCTCAAAACATTCACACAGGAAGCCAAAAAATACGGCGTTCTTTATTGCGTCCTTGCAGACCGCAAGAATAACGACCCTAATGCAGAGGTCGATGTTATCGCCCGTGCGGAGGACGCATCGAAAATCAGCCGTATCGTGGAGCGCTTCAACCTTGCATCGGTGGACACCGCTTCTATCGTAACCGAAGCGGAGAAATCCAAAGACGAAAAGAACCGACAGCCAGAGCCAGAAATCACAACACCCGAAAAAGCAGAAAAGGACAAGCTGCTTGATGAGCTTATGGGTAAGCCTGTCGGCAAGGAGGGAAACGCCCCAAACCCCTCGGTGGCAAAGACCGAAAAATCCCCTCAGTCCGAGCCTATCTCAGAGAAGCAAAGCAAATCCGCAGAGGGGGCTACTATGACTAAGGATAAACCCTCTGTCAAAGAGGAACTGCGGAAAATCAAGGAGAACCGCAAAGAGCAGGAAGCGGACAAAGGCACTTCCGCCCTGGACAAAAGCGGAGCTTCCGACAGGGCTAAGAGTGCCAACGGTAAGACCGAACACAAACAGCCCCAGAGAAAAAAGAAACACAAAAAATCCAAAGAAGCGAGGTAAACAAGTATGAGTATCTATGATGTATTCAGCGGCGGCAGCAAGCCGTTTGACAAAGAACAATGGGCTGCCCAGAAGCAGGCACAGCGCAAAGAAGCCTATGAGCTGATTGACAACACCTGCTCCGAAATGATGAGCAGCGGCGACAGCTTCCGTCAGTATCTTGATGTGCAGGGACGGTTTGACCGCTATTCCGTAAACAATGCCATTCTGGTATCGGCGCAAATGCCAGAAGCAACGCAGCTCAAAGAAAAAGCCGCTTGGAAGCAGAGCCGTGTCTATGTGAACAAGGACGCAAAGAAAGTCGTTATCCTTGAGCCGAGCAAGGACTACACCCGTGATGACGGTTCTAAGGCGGTTGGCTACAACGCCAAAGAGGTCTATGACATTTCCGAAACCTCTGCAAAGGACAGACAGGAAGCACAGGAAAAGAAATCTATGCGTGAGCTTGTGTCGGCACTCATTGACGCAAGCCCCGTGCCTTTTGTACCTGTTGCAGACCTTGAAATGCCTGCCTACTACGACAGCGAACAGCAAAGCATTTTTATCCGCACGGGTCTTAACGAGGAGCAGCTTTTCGTGAGTATGGCAAAGGAAGTATCTGCGGCGGTTTTTGACTTTAAGCATAACGAAAGCCGAGAAGTGTCCGAGTTCAAATCCTACTGTGTGGCGTATATGGTAAGCTCCCGCTACGGCGTTGATACCAGAGGCTTTAATTTCTCCAGACTTCCGAAAGAGCTTGCGGAAACGGATACGCAGGTGTTCAAGGGAGAGCTTGGCTCTATGCGTGATGTTCTGGGTGAAATCCAGAGCGAAATGTATAAGAGTATGGAGAAGAACAAGCCTGCCAAAAGCAAGGAACAGGAACGATAAACGGAGGTACAGCCTATGAGAGAAGAACGATACCATATTGCACTTGATAAGTACGATAAAAATATCGTTATCAATGCGCTTAACACCCTGCGTACACGGCAGTTACAGGAGGAACGCCCCACCGAGCCTGTTGACGAGCTGATTAGCAAGGTAGCACACGCCCCGACAAAGAAATTCAAGGTCGTGCATTGCAGGTGCAATGAGGAACGATAACGACAAAAAGACGAGCCTAATTCTTTCCGCCTGCGGCGTTGTTCCTGTCGTGTGGTTTGCTCTGCTGACCGCCCCTTATGTGGGCGGCGGCATTGTAGAAATCATCCGAGGACTGACCGATGCTATGGGCAGTCCCTTTGCCGTAACCGTATGTGAGGACAGCGTAAAGACTGTCCTTATTTTTTTAGCCGCATACGGTATGGCTATCGGTATTTACCTCTCCACACGAAGGAACTACCGCAGGCGTGAGGAACACGGCTCTGCAAAATGGGGCAACGCCGATGCGCTGAACAAGAAGTATCGGGATAAAGACCCGTCCGAGAACAAGCTGCTGACCCAGAATGTCCGCATTGGTCTTGACGGAAAAAAGCACCGCCGAAATCTCAACATTTTAGTCTGCGGCGGCTCTGGTGCAGGCAAAACACGCTTTTTCTGTAAGCCTAACGCTATGCAACGCAACACCTCTTTTGTGGTGCTTGACCCAAAGGGCGAAATCGTCCGTGACATCGGCGGTTTGTTGGAGAGCAAGGGCTATGAGGTGCGTGTCCTTGACCTAATCAATATGCACCGCAGCCATTGCTACAATCCCTTTGTGTATCTGCGCAACGACAATGATGTGCAGCGTTTGGTAACGAATCTGTTTAAGGCAACTACGCCAAAAGGCTCACAGTCGCAAGACCCGTTCTGGGATACGGCGGCAAGTATGCTGCTTCTTGCGTTGGTGTTTTATCTCAAATACGAAGCTCCGTCCGACGAGCAGAATTTCCCTATGGTTATGGAGCTGCTTCGTGCAGGAGCAGTCCGTGAGGACGACGACAGCTATGTAAGCCCTCTGGACGAGCTGTTTGACCGTCTGGAAATGGTAAACCCAGAGCATATCGCCCTCAAGTATTACAGGGATTATCACTCTGGCTCTGCTAAGACCTTAAAGAGTATTCAAATCACGCTTGCCGCAAGGCTTGAAAAATTCAATCTGGAAAGCCTTGCGGGGCTTACCGCCACCGATGAGCTTGACCTGCCGAGTCTGGGAGAAAAGAAAGTCGCTTTGTTTGCTTTGATACCCGACAATGATACGAGCTTTAACTTTCTTGTCAGTATCCTTTATACGCAGCTCTTTCAACAGCTCTTTTATCTGGCAGACCATAAATACGGCGGCAGCCTGCCCGTGCATTGCCACTTTATAATGGACGAATTTGCGAATGTTTCATTGCCTGATGACTTTGATAAAATTCTGTCCGTTATGCGTTCCAGAGGGGTATCGGTATCCATTATCCTGCAAAATCTGGCGCAGCTCAAAGCTCTTTTCGAGAAGCAATGGGAAAGCATCGTAGGCAACTGCGATGAGTTTCTTTACCTCGGCGGCAATGAGCAAAGTACCCACAAATATGTGTCGGAGCTGCTCGGCAAGGAAACCATTGATACCAACACCTACGGAAAAAGCTCTGGGCGAAGCGGCAACTATTCGACCAACTATCAAATATCGGGGCGTGAGCTTATGACCCCAGATGAAGTGCGTATGCTTGATAACCGTTACGCACTTCTTTTTATTCGTGGAGAACGCCCCGTAATGGACTTCAAGTATGACATTATGAAGCACCCGAATGTGAAGCTGACTGCTGACGGAGGGCAGCCGCCGTATAATCACGGAGAGCCGACGCAGGCAGTCGCAACCCTTGTGTTTGACAGCGATATTCCTCAAAGCGCCGTAAGCATAAACGCTGTCAGCACTTCCTACGAGCTTCTGTCCGATGAGGACTTGGAAGAAATATTCAACATCTAAAAGGAGGATTTATCTATGAAACTTTTTAAGAAGAATGAGGGTAAGAAAACCGAAAAGCTGCCGATGTCTGGCAAGGTCAGAAAAGGCTTCCGCTTTTACTGCACGGCAGTAATGGCATTGACCCTTGTTGTGGGAACATCCGTGACCGCTTTTGCGGCGAATGACCCGATTGCCGTAGTCAATAACCTGTCCGACTTTATTTTCGGTCTGGTGCGAGCTGTCGGTATGATTATGCTCGGCTTCGGTATTGTGCAGATTGGTCTTTCCCTCAAATCTCACGACCCGTCCCAGAGAGCAAACGGTTTTCTGACCCTCGCGGGCGGCGTGGTCATTACCTTTGCAAAGGAAATCTTGACCCTTATCACAGGCTGAGAGAGCAACAGATTGACACAAGACTGACGGTAACGGGGGCAGATCTGCTTTGCGGAATTGCCCCCGTTATCCAAATCAATAAGGAGGTGGTCGAATGTCTGATAATTGGATTGTGCAGAACTTGGAGAACGCTCTTGAAACTTGGAATGAGAAGCTGTCGGAGATATGGCAGCTCATTACCCAATCCCCAGAGAGCTTTAAGGGCGGCACGATATGGAATGTTATCGTAAATATACACGGTGCGGTGCAGGCAATCGGGCTTGCGTTGCTCGTTCTCTTTTTCGTCGTAGGCGTAATGCGGACTTGCGGCAGCTTTACAGAAGTCAAGAAACCAGAACACGCATTAAAGCTGTTTATCCGCTTCGCCCTTGCCAAAGGTGCTGTGACCTATGGCTTGGAGCTGATGATGGCGCTTTTCAATATCGCACAGGGTCTTATCTCAACCATTATGAACGCCGCAGGCTTCGGAACGGCACAGCAGACGGTATTGCCGTCTGAAATTGTGACCGCTGTTGAGGACTGCGGCTTTTTTGAGAGTATCCCGTTATGGGCGGTCACGCTGATAGGCGGTTTGTTCATTACGGTGCTGTCGTTCATTATGATTATGTCGGTGTACGGCAGATTTTTTAAGCTGTACCGTGCGCCTGGAAGGGCTGCGGCGTGAGCCAAAGCAGTCTGCGGGCAATTTGGGAT
>ERZ780137.1957-NODE-1957-length-10241-cov-16.157569_pt1 | contig 10241 bp, 8 predicted proteins | sample MGYA00511020_ERZ780137 | MGnify/ENA primary metagenome ERZ780137 (study PRJEB29588, sample SAMEA2157917) | human gut metagenome | biome: human gut; feature: human-associated habitat; material: faeces | place: Denmark | collected 2008/2010 ... | reverse complement strand
TACGTTTACTGTCAAGGGGCTTGCAAAGGGTACTACTTATTCTTTCAGAATAAAGTCGTTCAGAAAGACGGGAAGTACGACCGATTTCAGTGAGTATACGGCTATAAAGGCGGCTACGCTTCTTGACGGTGTGTCCGATCTCAAGGTCACATCGGTAACAGGCTCGTGGATAACTCTTGAGTGGGCTAAGAATGACAAGGCAACAGGCTACGCTATCGAGCAGTACAAGGGCGGTAAGTGGACGGTAATTGCTACCACGAAGAATAATACCACGCTTAAGTTCACGGTTAAGGGACTTAAGAATGATACCACATATTCGTTCAGAATAAGGGCATATAAGACTGCCGGCGGTGTTACAGCTTACAGCGATTATGTGAGAATCGCAGGCAAGACGAGGATACCGAATGTGGCAAAGTTCACAGGTTCTGCGGTTTCTGCAAGTGCGGTAAAGCTCGACTGGAGCAAGAATGACAAGGCTACGGGCTACGTTATTGAGCAGTATAAGGGCAGTAAGTGGACGGCAATTGCTACCACAAAGAACAACACCACGCTTACGTTTACTGTGAAGGGGCTTGCAAAGGGCACTACTTATTCTTTCAGAATAAAATCGTTCAGAAAGACGGGAAGTACAACCGAGTTCAGCGAGTATGCAAGCGTTAAGGTTAAAACGGTTGAGTAAGTTTTAAACTATATTTTTTCGCCGTCGGGGGAGGCTCCGGCGGTGATTTTTTTCTAAGATATAAACGAATAATCAGATAATTAATGGTCAATGCTTGACAGATAATGTTCACGGTGATATACTTAAATAAAATCAATAAAAACATTTATAGTGAATATTTGCGGAGAAAAATATGTGCAAGGCGATGAATTACAATTTATGTATAGGAGGGCTTTTGGAAAGCGCTCTTTTGAGCGATGCACAAAATCTCTGCGAAAAATCAATTACGGTAATTAAGGCATAGTCTTTATAGGGCGGACTGTGCCCTTTTTGTTTATATTTCAAGAAAGAGGGCATATTATGAAATTTAAAAGAGCGGCCGCCGGTCTTGTTGCATCGGTTATGGCACTGACGGCGGTGGCAACGCCGGCATTGGACAATCTGCCGTTTGCGATGTTTGCAAATGTGGTGAGCGTTACCGCAAGTGCGGACGAGTACGGGGATTTTGTGTTTTCTTCAACTTCAGATTTTGGAGATGAAAACCCGACAGTAACTATTACGGGCTATAACGGCAGCAGCACTAATGTCGTTATTCCGTCCGAAATCTACGGAATGCCTGTGAGAAGTATAGGAGATGGTGCATTCCAGTACAACGAAACACTTAAAGACGTAATAATACCGGACGGCGTGACATCTATAGAATATTGTGCATTCCAGGGATGTAATTCGCTTACAAATATTGATATTCCGGACAGCGTAGAGAATATAGGAGAAGCTGCATTCCTGTTCTGTTCATCGTTGAAGGGCATTGATATACCTGCCGGTGTTGAGCATATCGGAGTGATGGCTTTCGGAGATTGTACATCAATCAAGAGTGTAACTATTCCTTCTACGGCAAGGTGGGTAGAGGATCAGGCCTTCGGCTTTACTGTAAGATATGTAGATCCGTTGACAGGCGATAAGATGGAAGACTTCACGCTTAACTATGAGAAAGGTACGGCAGGTGAAGTTTATGCGGTGAGAAACGGCTTTTCGACAGCAAAGGGGCTGTTTACCCGTGAACTTAGTGACGGGACACTGGCAATCGGCTATTATAACGGTGATGCTACGGATTTCGTAGTGCCGTCGGAGATAGACGGAAAGACCGTTACAACAATAGATAGCGGTGCTTTTGCCGATTGTACGGCACTGAAAAGTATAGAAATACCTGCAAGTGTCAACAGTATAGGTCAGTGGGCTGTCGGATATAAAAAGGTATACCGTGATGAATATGATCTGTTAAATGTAGCTTGTTATGATAAGATCGACGGTTTTAAGATCAACTACAAGAAAAACACGGAAGGTCATTACTATGCGGCTCGCAACGGTTTTACCGATGAGGGATGTGTGAAGGTTACGGATGTCGGTGACGGTACATGGGCTGTCGAACAATATTACGGAAATGATAAGGAATTTGTTATACCGTCCGAGATAGACGGAATGCCGGTAACTGAGATATACGGCTATGCTTTTGAAGGATGCAAATCTCTCACGAGTGTTACAATACCGGATACGGTGACTGCAATATATAATGAAGCATTTATTGATTGTTCGATGCTTAAAGAGGTAACCATACCTGCAAGTGTAAAGGAAATCTCACACCATGCTTTCGGCTATCTTCGCAGCGGTTATGATGAGAATTACAACACACTATATACAAAAGTTGACGGTTTTAAGATCAATTACACGAAAAACTCGGAAGGTCATTTCTATGCGGCAGATAACGGTTTTACTGATGAGGGATGTCTGAAAACATATATTACGGATATGGGTGAAATGGATACTATCGGAATATCGGGATTTGCCGGAAGCAATGTAACGAGCTTTGTTATTCCCGAAGAGATAGACGGCCAAAAGGTTGTCGCTATCGACAGTGAAGCATTTATCCATTCCCCTATGCTTAAAGAGGTCACAGTTCCCTCAAGCGTAACCTATATAGGCGAGCATGCGCTCGGATATACCTACAGCGCAATTAAGGAGAGTTACGAAAAGACCGAAGGATTCACTATCAATTTTGAAAAGAATTCGGAGGCTCACCGTTATGCGGCTGTGAACGGGTTTACAGATGAAGAATATCTGCTTACCGGGGAATATTATTACGGTGATGAAGAATATGTAACCATAAATAAATATTACGGCGGTAAAGAGAATGTAGTCATCCCAAAAGAGATAGGCGGCAAGAAGGTAATCGGAATTGAGAGTGAGGCTTTCCTTGATAACAAGAACATAAAAAGCGTTATAATACCGGATGGCGTGCAGTTTATATATTCTCAGGCGTTCTTCGGCTGTACATCACTTGATGAGGTTACTATACCGGAAAGCGTAATCAGCATCGGGGAAAAAGCTTTCGGCTATTATGAGAACGATGATTACGAAACGGTAAAGAAAGACGGCTTTGTTATCAATTATGCAAAGAACTCTGCAGGTCACTTATATGCCACAAGAAACGGGTTCTCCGATGAATCGTGCATGATTATAGAAAGCGATGAATTCGGAAAGTATCTTCGTGGTTATGCGGGAAATGACGCAAGCGTTGTTATTCCGGACGGCGTTACATACATTGACGATGAAGCGTTTAAGGGCTGTGACAAGCTGACTAAGGTTACGATACCGTCAAGTGTTGATTATATCGGATATAATGCATTTGATGGCTATGCGTCACTTGAAACGGTTATAATACCGGACAGCGTGACGACTATAGGAGACGAGGCGTTTTTCGGCTGTACATCTCTGAAAAACGTCACGATACCGAAGAACGTGACAAGCATAGGTGCTTACGCATTTGGCTATTATGAGCAGGATGACAATCCTGAGTATATGAAGGTTGACGGTTTCAAGATCGACTATGTAAAAGGCTCTGAGGCTCATTACTATGCTTATGTAAACGGTTTTACCGATGAGGGCGGATTGTTTGTCAGCGATTTGAACGACGAAGAGGTAGTGATACGCAAGTATGCGGGAAACGATACTTCTTATACGATACCGTCGGTAGTTGACGGAAAGAAAGTTGTCGGTATCAGTGATGCGGCGTTCAAGGATTGCACAACGCTCAAGTCTGTTGTAATACCGGAAGGCGTGACAGGCATTATGTCTGAGGCGTTCAAGGGCTGTACGTCGCTCAACAAGGTTGTGCTTCCAAGCACTCTTGATAACGTAGACAACGGAGCTTTTGCGAACTGTCCGTCGCTCAAGGAGGTTACTGTTCCGTCAGGCGTAAGTTATATAGGCGATAACGCATTCGGCTACTGCTGGGACAGCGAAAACTTCGAGTACAAGGCAAATGATGATTTCACGCTGAAATATGTACCAAACTCGATCGCACATTATTATGCAAGGTCAAACGGTTTTGTTACGGGAGATGCTTTCGGCATAATAGAGCGTGACGATGACGCATATATCAAATACTATTCGGGCGACTCCAAGACGGTTACCATTCCCTCGACATTCAACGGAAAGCCGGTTTCGTATATAGCAGAATACGCATTTGACGGATGCGAAAATATAAAGAACGCGACTTTCTCCGATAACCTCTTTCAGATAAACTCGTACGCATTCTGTAACTGTTCATCGCTTAAGGAAATCACCATTCCGGCAACTGTATATAATATAGAAGAGTACGCACTGGGATATTATTTAGATGAAGAAACATATGAGTATGTCAAGGTCGATGGTTTCAAGATATATTGCTATCCCGGCACAGAAGGCGAGCGCTATGCGGCTGACAACGGATTTGACTATGAACTGCTGTTTGGCAAGCCGACAGATGTAGAATTATTCGGTGAAAAGTCAAAGTCAAGCACGGCGATAACTCTTGAGTGGCTTTCAAGCGCAGGCGCAAGCGGATATGTCCTTGAACAGTACAAGGGCGGAAAGTGGACAAGTATAGCTGTAATCAAGGACAAAGACAGAACATATCACACGGTAAACGGACTCAATCCCGATACTACATACACATTCAGAATAAGAGCGTATGCAACAAACGGTTCTGATACGCTTTACAGCGATAATTATTCAAGAACGGCTGTAAAGACGAGAATCGGCAACGTTAAGAGCTTCAGCGGTGAGGGCATTTCTGCAAGTGCGGTAAAGCTCGACTGGAGCAAGAATGACAAGGCTACAGGCTACGCTATCGAGCAGTACAAGGGCGGTAAGTGGACGGTAATTGCTACCACGAAGAACAACACCACGCTTAAGTTTACGGTTAAGGGACTTAAGAACGATACTACATATTCGTTCAGAATAAGGGCGTATAAGACTGCCGGCGGTTCAAATGTTTACAGCGACTATGTGAGAATTGCAGGCAAGACAAGGATAGCGAATGTTGCCTCGTTCAAAGGCAGTGCGGTTTCTGCAAGTGCGGTGAAACTCGACTGGAGCAAGAACGACAAGGCTACAGGCTATGTTATCGAGCAGTACAGGGGTGGAAAGTGGACGGCGCTTGCTACTACAAAGAACAACACTACACTTACATTTACTGTCAAGGGACTTGCAAAGGGTACGGCTTATTCTTTCAGAATAAAATCGTTCAGAAAGACGGGAAGTACAACCGATTTCAGTGAGTATACGGCTATAAAGGCGGCTACTCTTCTTGACGGTGTGTCCGATCTCAAGGTCACATCGGTAACAGGCTCGTGGATAACTCTTGAGTGGGCTAAGAACGCAAATGCTACCGGCTATTCTATCGAGCAGTACAAGGGCGGTAAGTGGACGGTAATCGCTACCACGAAGAATAATACAACGCTTAAGTTCACGGTTAAGGGACTTAAGAACGATACCACCTATTCGTTCAGAATAAGGGCATATAAGACTGCCGGTGGTTCAAATGTTTACAGCGATTATGTGAGAATTGCAGGCAAGACGAGGATACCGAATGTTGCAAAGTTCACAGGTTCTGCGGTTTCTGCAAGTGCGGTAAAGCTCGACTGGAGCAAGAATGACAAGGCTACAGGCTACGTTATCGAGCAGTACAAGGGCGGTAAGTGGACGGCACTTGCTACCACAAAGAACAACACCACGCTTACGTTTACTGTGAAGGGACTTGCAAAGGGTACTACTTATTCTTTCAGAATAAAATCATTCAGAAAGACGGGAAGTACGACTGAGTTCAGTGAGTATGCAAGCGTTAAGGCGGCTACGGATAAGTAAGCTTAAGTAAGCTGTTGGCGGTTCGGGTTTTGTCGGTTTGCACGATTTAATCTGAATTGCAGGTCTTACCGGAAAAATATTACAATCAGGGCATGGTCCACGATGGTGGGCTGTGCCTTTTTTGCCGTTATAAGTGCTGATTTTGCCCGGTTGTTGAAAGAGGGGAAACAGAAGTGTTATTATTGACATAAGGATTTTGTTTGCGGTCAAGCTGTGACGCTGAAAACGGCAGTACGGCTTTCGCAAATGCAAATATAGAGAAAAGGAGAAAATCAATGAATGGTAAGAGAGTGAGAATGGCTGTAATGTCGGCGGTGATTCTGTCGGCGCTCGCTGTGAGCGGTTGTTCGTCGGAGGGAAGCGTTTCGTATAATGGATCGGGTGAGAAGGCGGACGATGCATCTGCATCGCTTTCGGCTCCGGTAACTTCCGATACAACAAACAGCAGTGAAAGCAAGGAAACGCAGGAGCAGACATCTTCTGAAAGCAAGCATGCCGTTACAAGCGAAAATAAAGCGGAAACAACAGCTGTTACAACAAAGAAGGATAACGCTGTAAAATCGGAATGGAAAGAAACAAAGGCTGACGGCACAAAGTATGTTACTGTGGGCTGTTACAGCAGGGAAAAAGCCGTTCTCGGAGCAAAAACGGTAAAGCTGTATAACGTTAATGACAAGGTTACGGTGGTAGCTGTGACCGATACGGGATACGCAAAGCTGAAGGACGGTACTTTTATACATAACGATTTTCTGTCGGACAGCAAGGTGACGGTCACGGCCGCACCGACAAGCCAGTCATCAAAGAAGCCGACAGAGCAGAAGCCGGCACAGTCGCAGACTTCGGAGTATTCCTGGGTGATAAAGCCGAGTTATGTGTATGATGAGGTGGCTGTAATTAAACAATATGATATTCCGTTTGGTGAAGGAACTCTTGCGTCATTTGTAAGCGAAGAAAGTGGCGTATACAAATATAAACCCGGAAAAGAGTATAAGGGAATCTTTACGGCAATCGACAGTAATGGTAAATGGGGATTGATTGACAGCAGCGGTAAGAAAATAATTGATAATAAATATGATAAAATCAACATTTCGAATTGGATGTACAGATATCATTACATTGAAGTGAGCTATCTGATTGAAAGCTATGCTAATTATAGTAGATATGATGATTATTGGTTGGATAGTAAATTGAATGAGGTTCATCCATCACAGGGGCTTGGAAGTGATCCGGGATTTGTTTATTACTACGACATAGATACCGATCGAATTTACTTTGCGGATTTGATGATGGGAAACAGAGAATTAAGCGGTAACGAATTATCCGAAATATACAAACCTATAGTTTCGGCTGTTACTACCGAGGGAGAAACCATATCTTTATACGGAAAAGAAACGTTACAGCACAATTTCTATACCGATAAACCCGGAACGGGAATGTATGGGCTTATATCCGGTGGTAAAATTACAGTGCCGATGGAGTATGACGGCTATTTTAAGCCTGAGACAGCTGATGAATTCGGTAATTGCAACAGAATAGTTTTCTGGAAAAATAACAAGATTTACGTTTTCGACAAGAACGGCAAATGCTATTCTAACGGTAAATACGACAAGGTCGATAACGAAAATCAGGAGCTTTATTATTTCAACGGTTATCTTCCAGTGTGCAAAGGCGGTAAATGGGGGCTTATTGACGTTAACGGAAAAGAAGTGGTGAAGTGTCGGTTTGAAGATATTACTTCGGTTTATGACGGTAAGGCGTGGGCTAAGGAGAACGGCAAGTGGGGCGTAATAAAGCTTGCGTGAGATGAATAAAAAACGGCGGACGGCAATAATAGCGTAAGCTGTGTATAAGAAAAACGACCGAAGGCATTGTTGACGCTGTCCTTCGGTCGCTTTTTGTTTTATGTACTGAGGCGGTTACGGTGATGTTGCATCTGTGCATCGACACTGATGGCTGACGAGGCGGTGACGCAAAGCCGACAAAGCGTTCTTATAGGGATAGAGAATTCGCACTACTTTATAAAAAGCAGATTTTTTCTACAGTCTGGAGAATTTGCTTTATTTTATAAAAACAAACTTTTTCTATAAGCTGAAATGCCCCCGATAAATCAGGGGCATTGGGTGTAGCTGTCTGAACTGTCTGAGCTATCTGAACAGTATACGGCAATAATCACGTCTGCCGTTTATAATGCGGTATATGTAGACTGCATTACCGTCAACTTTATAGAATATCATATAACCACGGCAGACAAGATATCTGAAGTCTGTTTTTATATTGATCTTTGCATCAAGCAAAGAGCCGATTAAAGGTGTATCTTTTAACTGCTTGTAAGCTTTGACTATATCTTTTATGAGTCTGCCTGCGGCGCTTGGATTGTCGAGCTCTTCGGAAATATAACTGTGAATACTATGCAGGTCGTCTGCGGCAAGCGGAGAAAGCAGTAATTTCATATTATATCTCCGATGGCTTTGTCGGCTTCAGCCTCCGACAGCCAGCCTTTTGTTTCAGCTGATTTTTCAGCTTTGTTAAGTTCGGATAGCAATTTCAATGTGGCACGTTGCTTTTCATAATCGTCAATGTCCAGTATTACATAACGACCTCTGCCGTTTTTGGTGAGAAATACGGGTTCACCTTCGGAAATATCGTTCAGAACCGCATTGTAATTGCGTAAATCGGAAACAGGTTTGATATTCGGCATAAAATGCACCTCCTTATTTGCTGTAATTATTGTAGCATAATTTTAAGTGAAAATCAACAGCGTATAAAGAAAAAGCAAAATTCAGAAAATTTTTCACTTTCCCTATTGACAACGGCGGATAAATGTAGTATAATCATCAGGTAAATTAAATTGTGAAACAAAAGCAGAGAAGCACTCTCACCCATTTACGCCGAAAGGTTGTTCAATGAGGTAATTACAGAAATTTCCGACGATTTACGGCGCTGTAAGGCGTTATAAATCTGTCTGTAATATTTGTACAGCGTGAGAGAATCTGCATTGCAGTTTATCACGCTTTTTGTTTTGCATAAAACAATTTGTTTTCAGAAAGGCGGTGCTTTACAATCAGCACAAAAGAACAACTCATCAACGAAGAGATAAATGAAAAAGAGGTCCGTGTGATCGGAGCTGACAATGAGCAGCTCGGCATTATGTCTTCGGCGCAGGCTCTTGATATGGCGATCGAGGCTGACTTAGACCTCGTGCTTATCGCTCCTTCAGCTACTCCTCCGGTATGTCGTATAATGAATTACGGCAAGTTCCGTTTTGAGCAGTCAAAGAAGGAAAAGGAATCTAAAAAGAACCAGAAACAAGCTGAGCTTAAAGAGATACAGATGTCGCTGAACATCGACACCAACGACTTTAACACGAAGGCTAATCAGGCTATAAAGTTCCTTAAAAACGGCGACAAGGTTCGTATCAAGGTTCGTTACAGACGAGCAAGAGAGCTTTCACACGCAAATCTTGGTGAGGAGCTTATGCAGAGAGTTCTTGAGGCTGTTTCGGAGTACGGCGCTTGTGAGAAGCCTGCAAAGCTGGAGGGCAAGAACTATATGGCAGTTGTAGCTCCCAAGGCTGCGGCAGGCGGTAAGAAAGCAAAGAAGGACGCCGATAAAACGGCGGAAACTAAATAAGGAGGATTCCACTCATGGCAAAGAAGATCAAGATCAAAACCCACAGCGGTGCTAAAAAGCGTTTTAACCTCTCCAAGAACGGTAAGGTCAAGTACCAGAAGACGAACCGTCGTCACAGACTGACACAGAAGGCTACAAAGAGAAAGCGTATCAACCGTGCTGCAGGATACTGCGACAAGACGAACGTTGCAGAAGTTAAGAAGCTCATACCTTACAAATAAAAACTAACTGCGACCGTTTCGGCGCAATATTCACTATAGGAGGAATTTAACGATGGCTCGTATTAAAGGTGCATTAGCAACTCGTAAGAGAAGAAATAAAACATTAAAGCTGGCAAAGGGCTACTGGGGCGGCAAGAGCAGACTTTTCAAGACTGCCAAGGAAGCTGTCTGGAAGTCAGGTCAGTACGCTTACATCAGCAGACGTTTAAAGAAGAGAGATTTCAGAAAGCTCTGGATCGCAAGAATCAATGCCGCTTGCAAGATGAACGGTACAAACTATTCTACATTCATCAACGGCTTAAAGAAGGCTAATATCGGTCTTAACAGAAAGATGCTGTCAGAAATCGCTATCAACGATCCTGCAGGTTTTACTGCACTTGTTGAGAAGGCTAAGGCTGCTCTTTAAGAGAAAACAACACGCCCATAATAAATGGGCGTGTCAGCTTGTAGAAAAAGTTTATTTTTAAAAAATATTGTAAATTCTCTATCCCTTTAAGAACGCTTTGTGGGCTTTGCGTCCTGCAAAGCCTTTGGGCGTTCTATCTCGG
>ERZ780137.1945-NODE-1945-length-10300-cov-2.598926_pt1 | contig 10300 bp, 5 predicted proteins | sample MGYA00511020_ERZ780137 | MGnify/ENA primary metagenome ERZ780137 (study PRJEB29588, sample SAMEA2157917) | human gut metagenome | biome: human gut; feature: human-associated habitat; material: faeces | place: Denmark | collected 2008/2010 ... | reverse complement strand
CCTTACGGAGTGAACTGGGCGCTTAAAAAATACGCCGAACCGATTGTCGGGCGCACGATCACAACGCAGGAAGTTAAATTCAATCCTTTCACACTGCAGTTTTCTGTTAAGGGACTGAACGTCCAAAAAGACGGAGAGCCGGCTTTGCTTTCCGTCGGATCTCTGCAAACCAAAGTTCTGTGGGATTCTCTTTTCAAACTGTCTCCTTTGGTGCAGTACATCACGATTGACGGCCTCAACAGCACCATAATCCGTACGGGGCTGGACACTTTTAACTTCAGCGACATCATCCAACGCATTCAGGAAATGCCGACTTCACCGGAAGAAGAGAAGAAGGATGACAAGCCGCTGCAGTTTTCTATCGGCAACATCAAGCTGACGAACTCTTCAATCACGCTTGATGACAAGTTCAGACACAAGGTTGATAAGGTTACCGACCTTAACTTTGCCCTGCCCCTCATCTCTAATTTCCAAAACGACGTCGACGTTCCTATCACGCCTGACCTGAAATTCAATTTCAACGGCGAGCCTTTCGCCATCAATGCCGAGAGTGTTCCGTTTACACCAGGCAAAAAAACCGGCGTGAACTTCACCGTCACCGGGTTAAACCTGGAGAATGCGGCTTCCTTTAATCCGATTCCTCTGAATGTCAAAGTTACCAAGGGCACAATGGACTGTGCCTTCAACCTGGACTTTGAGAAAAAACAAGGCGAAGAGAACGCTTATCTGCGTCTAAAAGGCACCGTCAAGATGAAAGACGTGGGCCTCGAAGACGAGCTCGGTAAAGCCTATCAAATCATCGGCGTCAAAGAGATCGATGCAAACTTGAAAGAGTTTGCTTTCTTCCGCCAGAATCTGGATATTGGAGAAATCCAGATTCATAATCCTTCAGTTGTTGTTATTAGAGACAAAGACAGCCTGAATTTGGTCCAACTGCTGACGCATATCGTTAAGGAACAAAAGGCCCAGGCTAAACAAGACGCGAAGGAAGCTAAGGAAAAAGCAACCCTTCCAGAAGACGAAAAGAAGACGCCGAACGATTGGACCTGGAACATTGATAAGGTCAGCGTCCGCAACGGAATGATCAACTTCACGGATACCACCAATAATTTCAAACGTCCGGTTACGAACGTTAATGTCTCGCTCGCCCCGATTAACGGTAAAAACGGCACTCGGACTTCTATCGATGCCTCCGTCGGCGCTATCGGCGGTCATATCCAAGCAAACGGCGGGATAGTTATCACGCCCTTCAGCATGGATCTGAATCTGCAGAGCAGCGGATTATCCATTGCTGATCTGACTCCGTATATTTCTCAGTATTCCAGCGCCCACGTCACGCAAGGTACGTTCAGCAACAAGGGTGAACTCAAGCTAAATCTAGCCAAAGACGTTTCCTTCTCTTACACCGGCAATGCAGATGTTGCATCGCTGAACGTGACAGACAAACAAGGCGCAGCAGCTGTTTCGCTTAAGAATCTTGCCGTTGGCGGTATTAGTGTTTCGGGACTTTCTCCACTGCAAATTTCACTTGGCACCATTGCGCTTACGTCGCCTAACGTGAATGTCGTCATGAACAAAAACGGAAGCATTAACTTGGCTTCCTTAGGCACTCCGAGCAACGCTCCGGCGCCTGCAGCTACGACGGACAAGCCGGCCGCTTCTAAGCCCCAGTCTAAAGCTCAGGCAAGTTCCGGCTCATCTTCTGCTCCGGCCATCAATGTCGGAAAGATCACGCTGACAGACGGCCGTGTACGCTACACGGACAACAGTATTGAGCCTACTTTCAAGCTCAATGCCTCCAACCTTGCCGGCTCTTTGAGCAATTACTCCACGACGACCAAAGGCAATGCCACCGTGGATGTGAAGGGTCTGTTGAACGGCACGCCGATGAATATTTCCGGCACGATCAATCCGTTTGAATCGAAGCTCAAACTCGCGATGAAAGGCGAAGTGACCTCACTGTCGCTGCCGGCCTTCTCTCCGTTCTCGGCTAAATTCACCGGTCATCCGATTGAAAAAGGTCTGTTAACTTACAAGGGCGCCTTTGACATCAATCAAGATAAACTCACCAGCGAAAATGCACTTGTGATCAATAAACTTGAATTCGGTTCGCAGGTTCCTGATGCGAAGGACGCTTTACCGGTCGGCTTGGCGGTTTCTCTTCTGCAGGATCGTCAGGGACAGATCGATTTGAATATTCCGGTCTCGGGCTCCTTAGATGATCCCGAATTCTCGGTCGGCGGCATTATTGTCAAAGTCATTGTAAACCTGATCAGTAAAGCCGTTACTGCTCCGTTCGCACTTATCGGCTCGATGTTCGGCGGCGAAGACATGGATTTGAACAACCTGCAGTTTGCCAGCGGCAGCGCTCGTTTAGATGAAAAGACGATCAAGGCCCTCAACATCGTGGCGAAAGCTATGCAGGATCGTCCGGGCATCAAGATTCAAATCATCGGTATGGCTTCTGAAAAGGAAGACGGCGAAGGTTTGAAAGAACAACTGCTGATGCGAGATATGCGTTATGCCATTTATCGCGACACAACTTCCGCGACGAATGCGAAGGTTTTGACGGCTGCACAAATCGATAAAGCGATTAAACAGCTCTACAGCGAATCGACTGCGCCGAACAAACCAAAGAATACCGATATTGAGCAGATGAAAGCCTTCCTCATGAAGAACCAGCGTGTAGCCACTGCCGATCTGAAGCAGTTGGCCGACCGCCGAGCTGCAGCCGTAAGGAACTACTTGATTCAGAAAGAAAAAGTCGCTGCGGATCGACTGTTTATTTCGACATCCAAGACTCAGCGCGGCGATCAAGTTGTGCCGGGCGTTGCCTTGGGTCTGCAAGATTAATCTTGACTGGGAGGACGGTCTTTAATAAAATTACCAATCCTCGTGGGGGCGACCTGGTTTCGACAGGGGCCATGAGATATTTGGACGCGTGCCGAGGTGTGAGTTCCTCGCTAAACCGCTTACAAAAATATAAACGCCAACGATGAGCGTTTCGCTCTCGCCGCTTAATTTCCGGTGAGACGCTGCAACCGGTTCGCTTCTAGGCCGGGTTCCGCAAGGGACTGCAGCGACATATCATAGGAGCTAGTTCCTGCAGGAGTTGTGACTGCGGGAGCGAAACTTAGCAACTGGCCGGCAACTGGCATCGCTAGTTTGCAGGGTTGCCGGTAAGAACTAAGTGAATTAGCTACGCACGTAGAGGCTGGTATTGATAGCTTCTGGACGCGAGTTCGATTCTCGCCGCCTCCACCAAAAGATTCACAGTATGGGACAGGATGGAACAGGTTAATACCTGAAACATCCTGTTTTTTCTTGTTTTCTCCAATCAAAATGCAAATTTTGACCTCGTATGTATCAGTATGGCACAGTATGCAACAGGTGACTTTTTGGTTACTAAGTAGAGTATATTTTTGAGTATGAAATACTCTTGTTCGTCTAGAAACCATCATGCCGAAAATTTGCAAAGAACTCACAGCTGTTGCAGTCCGCGCTCTAAAAAAAGACGGGGTGTACCAACTCGGGGGTGTGCCTGGACTACAACTTGTAATTCACAACGGAGCCGATACCTATCGCTATCGTTATTCATTTGGTGAAAAAAGAAGAGTTATTACTTTCGGTAGCAGAAAAACTCTTTCCTTATCCGAGGCCCGAGACAGAGCTCGTGAATTTAAACAGCAAGTTCTAAACGGGATTGACCCATTGGAGTACAAAAAAGAACAAAAACAGAAAATCATTGACAAACAAAGAGAAGAAACAAGAGCAAAAACCTTTCGAACTGTGGCCGAAAAATGGATAGAAGATCGAGCCAAGAACAATTTTTGGCGTAATGATGTACGCGGGGAAAAAGTTACAAGAAGCGCTCTTCTTCGCTATGTCTATCCAGTCTTCGGTGAAAAGAATATAAATTCCATCACTCCGGAAGATGTCAGGGATATGTTGGCTCCGACATGGCAAAGTGCTCCCTCTACTTCCAAGAAAGTTCTTTGTTGGGTACGGGCAATTTTTAGATGGGCCATCGCGATGCGCATTCGAACCAACAGAGAAAATCCTGCTTCACTGGTCGATGCCTTGGGAGTATTAATGGAACCTTTAAACAGACATCAAAAACCGCGTGAAAACTTTGCAGCTCTTCCTTTCCAACAGATTCCTGAGTTTATGGCTGCACTGGCAGATATAGGTTCTCCTTCTGCTGACATGGTTCAATTGTCCATTCTGCTTTGTGCCCGTTCCAAAGCAATTCGTCTGGCCCAATGGAGTGATGTCGATTTTGAAAAGAAGACATTAACTGTCAGATTGGAAAACGACAAAATTAAACTGCGTGACCGAGATCGAACGTTGTATCTGAGCACAGCAGCCGTCGCTCTTATTCAAAATCTCAAACGACTAACGGAAAGTCCTTACCTATTCTGCAATCCCTATGGGAGACCACTCAGTGTCAATGCCAGTGTAGTCACAATAAAAAGAATGCATCTAAAGAAAAAGGAACAGGATGGAATCGGCTGGGTTGATGAAAAGAAAAGCAGAAAAACAGGACAAGAATGCATCATTACTATGCACGGAACCGCAAGAGCAGGGTTCAGAACTTGGGCCAAAGACGATGTTCTCGGCAATAACATAAAATTTGATCAGGAAGCCGTAGAAAAATGTCTTTTACACTCAACCAAAGACATGTACCACGGAGCTTATGATCGAGCGGAATTCATCGCCGAAAGGAAACTAATTATGGAAGAATGGGGGAAATTTTGTACAAGTAAGCTAACTTCTCTTCATGAGGGAAATAATAATGGCAAAAAACAAGAAACCCCGTAAGAAGTACTCCCTTCGCCCTACAAAATTAAATTCCATCCCTTCTAACGCAATTGAGAAAAACATAGCCTTTATCATAGATTGTGAACTGGTTGCACAGGTCACGTTGCCTCGTGGATTAATTACTTTCTACCAGCAGGGCAAATTACTGAGTTTTCTTTGTTGGGGTGTCATAACTGTCTCTCAAGACTCTTCAATATTAGAAGAAAAATCAGCAGAAGAAAGCCTAAAACTGGCCTGCCAAGCGATCCATTGTTTACGGACTGTCCTTCAGCGTCATCCGGAAAATCTAGTCACAGACCTTACTGTGAAGCCTGAAGAAGCGGACATTATCCAGAGTGCGGTAGACACGCTTGCTCCATATTTAAAATCTCAACTTTCAGAAGCACCTAGAAGAACCATAAAACAACTTGTCGCTGGGTTTGACCTTTCTCAGGAGCTCATGAAGAACCCCGAAAAAGAGTTTTGCGGAATTTCCCATGAAGAAACACTACGTCGGATTTCTAATGTAACGGAACTGGCAAAAAATGAACTTCTAAAAAGAAAACAATAAGTCCAAGGTGCTTTCTCATTGTCAACTTGTTTTGTCTCAGGTAATTAACCAAACACACAAACCGCATTTTCTGACTGACAAAAATAGATTTTCAATAACACGACACCTCTTTCTGCTAAGAATATCGCTTGGCTGTTCATAGCTAGAAACCACCGAAAACTTGTTTTCGACCGCATAGCAGTGTGGCAGGATAGCCCAAAATCCTTCGGATTTTGGACCGCTAAAAGCGGTGCGTATGGGAAATTGCCCAAATCCTCTAGGATTTGGGCCTATTTCCCGATCCTGCCATAGCGTAGTTACTCGAACATCTTGGCTGTTAACCACAACTCGGCCTGCCAAGAGTTTGTGGATAACGCTCTGACTGCTGAGAGTTGTCCATCATTTTTCAAAGGTGAACGCTTGCCTTCGGAGCTGGCCGTAGTGAACCGAAAGAAAAATTGTGGGAACTTGAAGCCGAAAAGTTGCTTGCAAGCAACTTTTTCCTGTTCTGATTTTTGAATTTTATGCTGACAATCTCTTAATCACCCAAGCAGATGATGTTTCCCCTTTTCACTTTTAAAACCTTAAAGTCCGACAAAATTTCTCCTGACTCACCTCACTGCGATAGTCGTATCTGGAAGTTGTCGCAACGGAAGAATGACCCATCGATCTTTGCAGAATGAACAAATCACAACCAGCCTCCAGCATCCGTGTTGCAAAAGTTCTGCGAAGGTCATGAGGTTTTACCGCTCCTAATCCCACATCATTACAGCGCTGCTGGAGGATTCGGTAAATCGATGAAGGATTCATCGATTCAAAAACAAACAGCGTTTTGTTCGTACCAGTTCTCATCCTTGGAAAGAGAACTCCTTCAGACAACCCGCGGCAATACAGCCATTCATCAATGACTTTATTCAGGTCAGTCGGCAGAAATACCTTACGTTCTTTGTTTCCTTTACCAACAAAAGTGAAAGACCTTTCACAGCAATTCCAATCCTCATGTTTGAGCGAGACAATCTCCGCGCGCCTGAGGCCGCAGCCGAACATCAATGCGAAAATCGCCCTGTCACGATAACCTTTCGCAGTTCCGTTATGACAGGACTCCAACAGAAGACGACACTCTTTCAGAGAAAGACTTCTGCCCTTTGGAAGACGCTCATAATGAACCCCCTTAATGTTCTTAATCTTCAAGTAGACGGACTGAGACAGCAGGTCAAGACTCCACGCTTCACGAGCTACTGCCTTAAACACCGTCAAATACAAATTGACCGTTGCACCGGAACATCCTCTGCTTTTCAATGAATTATGAACTTTGACCCAATGAGTCCGTCTTAACTTAGACCAATCGGCTTTCGAATAGTCTTGCTGACCAAGCATAAGAGCAATGTTTTTAATGCAGTTGGCGATGGTTACCATTGATCTCGGAGAACCGAGGGAATTCAGATAGTTTTCTGCCGGGTTCTTTTTCAAAGAACTAACCGGCAATAAGATTTCGTTTTCCATAGCTTTACAAAGATAAGAATTTTAAGAAAAAGGTGAAAAAATCTTCGATTTGAATGCCTTTGCCGTATTTACAGGCCTTACAAGGCATTTTTTCAGAAAATTTTTTGAGTTTTTAGACCAATTCTGTCCTTAATTGCAGCGTCAAATTCCTCTGAAATCCCTTCGCTCTAAATCGCAAAATATGTAACAGCATTGGAACAAAACTAAATCTCGCTTACAAAATTGCAGAAAAAACCTTATTCACAAAATCGAAGATTTAAAAGAATATTGGTAGTAAGCAAAATAACGGGTGATACCAAAATGAAAACAACATCGATTTTCCGCTTGATTGTCACGTTGTCTGTCATTTTCAGTGCGGGAGTACTAACAGGTCTGCATGGTTTAGTGTGCCTGTAACCAACCCTTTTGTTTCTCTGAGGGACCGATCCTGCTAGGGTGTTTTTTTACTTTTAATAAGTTCTTCTGCTAATAAAAGCATCGAGCGTTGATTTGATAAATCTTGGAAAACTTTTCTGATTGTTTTCCTGCCTAATCGGTCCCGCCTTAGTTCAATTACTCAACGCCGAAAAGTTCGGTTGAAATCAACATTTCCGGCTCCAATTTATTAATGACATAGCCCCTCCTGCTCACAATTAAAAAAGAGGAGCTGAATAATAAACACATAAGGGTAAATACTTATTGTACCCCCCCCCTTTCTGGACATAAAATCTTTAACCTAATTATCCTTGGAGATATAAAATGAATAAATTAAAGATTTCAACTTTGTCTTTGCTGATTTCCTCTCTGTTTACTTCAGGAGCCTATGCTGCTGTAGGCACACAAGATTCGTCAGATCAAGATTTATCAATTGTCGGAGCCTATGATGTTGGCATTTATGCCAATCAAAAATCCCTTAATTTCTCCGGAGAAAATATAAATATAGATATAACCCCAGGAAACAGCTGGGGTAGTGGACAGGTCGGGGTATATTCACTAAAAACAGGGGCTAATGTATCTCTCGGGTCCGACAACACAGAAAACATTTCCATTAACATCGTGGACGATTCCGGCGTTAACGATATAGCCATCGGATTGTGGGCTACACAGGGCGGTAATATAAGTGTTAACGCAAAGCAATTAAGAATCACAGGGCATTCTACGGGAGGATGGATTTATGCTTTGTCTTCTCAAGGAAACAGCCAACCGGCCAACTCTGTAGTTATTAATGCTGACACCTATATCAATGTTACTTCAGATATAAAAGGTCAAGCTGAGGGAGTTGTTGCCATGTCATCGGGATTCCTCACGATAAACGGCAATTTAGAGGTGCACGCGGATGACGTTATTGTAACAAGAGGAGGAGCAACCACTCGTATCAATGAGAGCGGTGAACATACCGTCAAACTCTTCGGTAATATTAATTTTAGTTATGACGAGATTAGCTCTGGTACGCCAATTGATGCTGATTTACTTGTTTACCTCAAGGGAGAGGACTCTTGCTGGGAAGGAAATTTATTAACCGGGTGGCGGAAAAAAGAAGGATCGAATTTAACTGATGAGGATTATGCTCAAAAATTAAATCTTACCCAGTTCAAACTTGTTTTAGAAGACAATGCCTCTTGGACTCCGTCTCTTGTTGAAGAGTCAGACGAGGGAACAACTGGTACTACAGCGCTAAATGTTTCAAATCTCTCTTTTAATAACGGCATTATCAATATTGCAGAAGGAACAGATCAGGTAGTCCAAGTTGAAAATCTTTCCGGCACAGGCGGCACGATTAACACTGTGGCAACAACTGACGGTACAACCGTATCGGCAGGTCAGTTGCGGGCAGCATCCGTTGAAGGAACTCCTCACTTTACAGTGAACGCTTTGGGCATTAATTCCGACGATATTACGAATCAACAGGAAGCTCTTGAATCTCTCTATGCATCTGCTCTGGCCCTCGGAGACAGCTCTGAGGCAACTGCGACACTCAATATTGCGGAAGGTACGGTAGCAGGAGCCTTGACTGCCGAAGCCTCTTCAGACGGTGTTGCTGTCAGTGAAGCTAAAAACAGCGTCAACCGTGCATTGATTGACATCGCTTCTTCCAACTATCTTTTCTTCCGCTCTCAGATTAATGATGTTTCCGCCCGCATGGGTGATCTTCGCTCCATGCCCAAAACAGCCGGAGCATGGATTCGCTACTACGGCGGAAAGAACAAATATTCCGACCGCGGCATGAAGGAAAAGTACAACACTCTTCAGATCGGAGGAGACGCCTTTGTTTCGGATAATATTTATCTCGGCGGTACATTCTCATACACAGACGGAGACGGAACTTTAAAGAACGGTTCTACCGATGACAAGAATTATAGTTTCGGCATCTACGGAGGCTGGATTGGAGAAAAGGGTCAGTTCGTTGACGTAATTATCAAGCGTCACCGCGTTGAAACAGACTTTGACCTTTACAGTGTCAACGGATTAAGTTCCGGTTCCTACCATAACTGGGGCACATCGGCTTCCGTAGAAGCAGGCTGGAGACTGCAATGTCCGAGCACCGGTTTTTACGCAGAACCTCAGGCTGAACTGCAATTTGGCCGTCTTGATTCCGTAAACTACAAGACCAACAAAGGCGTAAAGGTCGAACAGGACGGAATTGATTCTGTAATCGGACGAGCTGGCCTTGCTGTCGGTTATACCTTCCCGGAAAACAAAGGAACAGCTTATGCAAAAGCTTCTGTACTGCATGACTGGAAGGGAGAAGTGAAATCAACCTTCTCCGCCAACGGAGTAAATCGCACTTACAAGGACGATCTTGGCGGAACCTGGGGAGAATTTGCGGTTGGAGCCACCTACAATCCGACCAAGAATATATCTGCTTACGGGCAAGTCAAAACCTCTGCCGGTTCTCCGGTTCGCAATCCTTGGCAGGTAAGCGTTGGCCTGAGATACAGCTTCTAAGTTTTAGGTCAACATGCAATCAGGGTTTGCCTTCAAACAGCAAACCCTGATTCAGGATTAAAGAGTTTTCCTTCTTTTTGTTTAAATCGGTACTTAGTCCAAACTTTTCCAGCGAATGAATTGTCTTTCTTTTTCAGAAAAGACCAAAGCAACTTTAATCAGCTTTTCAGTTGAGACCTGTTCTCCATAATGTCTGTTTTGGATTTGCTCAACTGCTTCCTGAAGCAGTTGCTCTGAATTTTCACCTTCTCTGCAATACTTAAACTCGAAAACCCAATAGTTATTTCCCGCTCTTACCTCCAGGTCGCTTCTGCCCAGTGCATTATGGTTTTCCACCTTAGCACTCAACCCTGTACAGGTTACATAGATCTGAACAATTCCTCTAACGGCATATTCATCTTTAGCCGGATAACTTTGATAATCAAGAGAAAGGAACAAACGATTTAGACGGTGGTACAGCTCCTGAGCGCTACCTTCCGTCAGAATCTTTAAAGCTCCCCCGGCTCCGGCCTGAACCTGAGT
>ERZ780137.1936-NODE-1936-length-10320-cov-2.407891_pt1 | contig 10320 bp, 8 predicted proteins | sample MGYA00511020_ERZ780137 | MGnify/ENA primary metagenome ERZ780137 (study PRJEB29588, sample SAMEA2157917) | human gut metagenome | biome: human gut; feature: human-associated habitat; material: faeces | place: Denmark | collected 2008/2010 ... | reverse complement strand
GCACTCGGCAGCGTTCTTGCGGGACTCACCTCCCGGCCCATCATCGGCGTCCCCACTTCTGTGGGATACGGCGTCTGTGACGGCGGAAAAACTGCCCTGAATAGTCTCTTAGCCTGCTGCTCTCCGGGACTTTCGGTCGTAAATATCGACAATGGTTTCGGCGCCGCCTGCACTGCCGCTAAAACTCTCAGCTCTTTCGGATGCTAATCAAATGACTCCTCATTCCCACGATATCGAATCTCTCCACGCTCACGATCACTGCGAAGAGCATGTTCACCATCATGACCATGCGGATCATGACCACGAAGACCATCATCACCATCACGAACACCACAGTCACGGAGCCGATCAAAAAATTCTCACGATTCGTCTCCATTCCGGCATCGCAGGAGATATGTTCCTGTGCGGCTTAATGTGCATGCTCGGCATGAACAATGAAGAAGCAGACTCCGTTTTGAACGGAATCTTTTCCGAGCTCAAAGGTTCGGTCCATCTTGAGGACAAATTTGTCGGCGGTATCCGCGGCTCCTTCTGCCGTGTAGAGCTACCTCACGAACATGAGCACCGTCGACTGTCCGATGTCCGCGCCATCATTGAAAAAGCCCGGATGAGCAACAAAGCCAAGGAACTCGCGCTTAAAACTTTCGGATTCGTTGCTGAAGCCGAGGGCAAAGTGCACGGCATGACACCCGAAGAAGTGACCTTCCACGAGGTCGGAGCATTAGACAGCATTTTGGATATCTGCTTTAACTGCGAGCTCTTCACTCGTTTGAATCCGGATCGTCTCATTGTCAGCCCGCTTCCGATCGCTGACGGACACATTCATTGCGCACACGGCGTAATCCCATCTCCGGCGCCGGCTGTTCAAGTGCTTTTAGTCGGTATTCCGGTTCGTCCTTTCGGTGCCGAAGGTGAAACCGTGACGCCGACCGGCATTGCCCTTCTTAAGGCTTTCGGCGCTGAGTTTGGTCCGTGGCCGCAAATGGTTATCGAAAAAATTGTAACCGTGTATGGGACGTATGTCTATGAAGGCGTACCTAACGGCGCTACCTTCGCATTAGGAAAAAGTTTTGAATAACGACCCTCGTTTGTCCCGACTTGAAAAGGTGCTTGCTGAGATTGCGCCTGATAAGCGGCTCGCGATCGCCTTTTCCGGCGGTTTGGACAGCCGTTTCCTGAGCTTTGCAGCCAAGTATCTGGGATACACCGTCAAACTTCTCACCGTTAGAGGTCCGCACATTTCTGCGGAAGAGACAGCGGAAGCCGTGCAGTGGGCGCAGGATAACGGCTTTGAGATGGAGCTTCTTGATCTCAATCCCCTGCAGATGAAAGCTGTTGAGTTTAATCACACTGACCGGTGCTACTTCTGCAAAAAGCATTTGTTCCTTGAGCTCAAAAGACGGGCAGCGGATCTTCCGCTCTGCGACGGTACCAACCATTCGGACTTATCTCATTACCGTCCCGGACTGAAGGCATTGAGCGAACTGAAAATCCACTCACCGCTGGCTGAGGCTAGTTTTTCAAAGCAGGACAATCGAGAAGTCGGCGCCTTGATCGGTTTGGATCACTGGGATCAAGCCGCGCGGCCCTGCATGCTGACGCGCCTGCCCTACAACCAAAAGGTCCTTGCCTCAGACCTCACGGCCGTTGGGGAAGCCGAAACAGCATTGAACCGCTACTTCGCCGGATTAAACAAGGGCGAGATCCGCTTCCGGCTTCGAAAGGTCAGCCCGGAAACCTTTGAAATGCACATTCAAAGGGAAGACTTTGAACGCCTTTCCAGGGAAGAGCGGGCTGATGCTGCGCACCTCTTGGCTTCCTTCCCGCTCTTTGCAGCGGCTCAATGGAAGCCGATGGATAAGCTCTCAGGGTACTTCGATCAGCTTCTCGAACAGCCGGCTCATTAATCGGCAAAGGACGCCGAGGCGTCCTTTGTATGGGTTGCACGCTAAGTTATTCTTCAACGCGAGGTACCGTGAGAGAACCTTCCGGCATCACGATAACGGATTCAACTTTACCGATTTCTTTTTCCGCAGCAGCCAGTGCTTCTTCGATCGTGTCATAAGCACCCGAGAAAAGCATATCGCGAGCCATCTTACGATCGAGCGCAGTCACCAAGTAATACTTGGCTTTTTCCATCAAGCGCGTTACGGCATAAGCCTTGTTTGCGCCGATACGGAAATCTTTCTCGAGTTCGGCTTTAATGGCCTGAGGAGAACCGAGACGGCGGCAAGCTTCTTCCAGTACCGCAGATCCGCTTCCTTCAACGCATTCGGCCACCATAATAACAGCACCGCCTTTGCGCACGGCACAAGCTGCGTTGTCCATTGTCTTCTGCATCTGATAAACGTTGATGTCTTTCGGATATCCGCCGCAGGAAGCAATCACCAGGTCGGCTTCTTTCGGAATGACGCTGCCGTAGACTTCATCAACAAACTTGCAGGCTTCCTTATGGGCCTGGATGTAATCACCGGCAAACATTTTGAGGAACTGATGCTTCGCATTCAGGATGGCGTTAAACAAGAAGAGAGAGCGTCCTTTTGCGAAGAGAGCGACACCTTCCATCTGGTCTTCATAGCAGGGGTTGCCCGTGGTCTTGCCGAGGCCGGCTGCCGGATCGAGCATGAAGCTGTGGTTAACGCGGACCGTTTCCATGGCAGCGCAGCCCGGGAGAATAGCCTTGCGACCGCCGCCGTAACCGCTAAAGTAATGATGAACGATCGTGCCCGTCAGAATGACATGGTCGACGTCGCAGAGGTGCTTATTGATCCAAACCGGTGTTCCGCGAGAAGTCGTACCGAAGTACTTGAAGTCTTCCTGCTCATTGCAGAGACTGTTGTACATCTTCAGACGAGAAGCAACATCCTTGCCCACAGCTTCGACCATTTCTTCTTCGGTCATCGGGCGGTGCGTGCCGAGCGCGAAGACAATGTGCATATCTTCGTCTTTGACGCCGAGCTTATTCATCTCGTTGACGAGAACCGGCATAAAGTCGAAGCTGTTTGCGACGCGTGTCGGGTCATTGCAGATGAAGGCAACCTTCTGGCCCGGTTTGATGATTTCGTTGATCGGAGGACATCCGATCGGGTGGTAGATCGCCTCAAGAATTTCGTAGGGGATGTTTTTCATCGGCTCGAATTCTTTGGTACGAACTTCTTTCAAAACCAAAGTTTCGTCGAGCTCGATTTCTTTAGAGCCTTGTCCATAGGGCAAAACGTACTTCTTCATGGAGTCTCCTAATTTTTTGAACGTTAGAACCCGCCTGCCGTGCTGCATTAATAAAGATTTGTCTTGGGCGAGCTGATGATCAAATGAATTTGGCTCTCATCAGATCTTCAGGCCTCAATGTTAATACGTGTTACAAATCTTGTCTCTTGATTATGTAACCTGTCACCGCACCTAGAAGCGAAATGCCGCAGCCAACCAAATAGGCCAAGCTGAAACTTCCGCCGGCAGACAGTGTTTTGATGATCCAGGGACCTAAAACACCGGCAAAGGAGAAGCCGGCAAACATAATGCCGTAGTTGACGCTGTTGTGTTTTGCACCAAAAGCGGCTGCCGTAAATCCCGGGTAAATGCCCATAAAAGAGCCGAACGAGAAACCGACCAATGTCAGTGCAGCGAAGAACAAAGCCACTGAACCTTCACCGCATATGAGCAGCAAAGCCATCCCAAGTGCCGTAAGGACAGAGGACAAAATCAGCGTTTGGCAGGCTCCGAGTCGATCGGATAGGGGAACTGCCGAGAGTATTGATCAGGGCCAGGTAAGAGACTGCAGTGGCAGCCATTGCCGTCGTGAGTCCCACCTGTTTGCCCGCAATACCTGCCGAATGCGAGATGATCATCATTCCGGACACGGCTCCGCAGCACAAGAAAAACAGCATCTTCCAAAACTGCTTTGTCGCAATCATCTCCCGCCAGCTCAAGCCGGATGCTGCATGGTTTGCAGTGGGATTGGCCGAGGTTTTGCCGACAAAGATGAAGCTAAGCAGACCGCCTGCACAGATCACTGCACCACAGACAGCGCCGACAATTTCAAATGACTTTTGAATACCGAAATTCGTCGTCAGCAAGTGGGCAATCGGCGGAAGAACAACTGAACACAGTCCGTAAAAGGCGGTGGCCATGCCGCCTGCAAAGCCCCTTCTGTCAGGAAACAGTTTCACGCATGTGTTAATTGTGGCGCCGTAGGTCAGGCCGAGACCTAAACCGAACAGCAGCGAATAACTCAGGATTAAAGACCCCAAGTCCGAAGCGCTTCCTGCTAAAAACAGACCGCTTCCGATCAAGAGTCCTCCGATCGTCATCAGCCAGCCCGGCCCAAAGCGGTCGTTGATAAAGCCGCCAAAGATCATAGGCAGCGGTCCGACCGCGTTGGCCAAGCCAAACACGATCGCCAGATCTCCTGCGGTGTAGAGAACGTTATTGAGCTGGCTCATCTGCTCAGCTTTCGGACCGGCAAATACACTCCAGGCATAGATCGATCCGGTGCAGAAGTTCACCAGGCATGCCGTAAACAGGAACTTCCAGCGATTTGAGTTATTAGTCATTTCCGCCGCCTATTTCTTTTGCTACCTGATCCAGAGTCTTCAAGAACGTTTCTTGGCTTTCTGTAAAACGCTGAACAAAACTTGCCGCATCTTCGATATGGTTTCTCTCAGTCTTAAGAAGTTTTCTCACTTCTTCAGCTGAGCAGCTTCCGGCAGTCTGGCGCCCTTCCACAATCGCTCGGGGATTCAGTGCGGCCTTGAACTCCTCTTCTGACAAAGGAAACGGCATCTCAGCTCTTTCTTTCTGGAAATCTTTCCAGATTTCGCAAACTTCCTCGTAAAGCGTCGTTTCCGGCGTTTTAGAGTGAGCTCGGGCCCAAGTGACAAGAGAGCTCGCAAAGCCGTGACCGGTGCGGAAATCAATTCCTTTCAATACGAATCTGTCGGCGATTTCCTGAGTACATGTCCAGTCAGAAGCAATTTCTTTTAAGGCATTTTCTTCTTTAACTCGCAGCCCGTTGACAACACGATCAAAGCGGCCGAGCACGCTTTTAACGTCCTTGAATAACTCATTAATTAGCGGTTCATCCCGTTCGTCCGGCATTCCTGTCGGCAGGTTCTGAAGTCGAAGCAGCCAGCTGATTGCCTCAGAGGTCACAAAGCTGCAGTCGCGTCTTAAGTCATTCACAAATCCGGGATTTCTCTTCTGCGGCATAGCGCTTGAAACGTAAGTACTTCCGGACAAGTCTAAGACGACCCAAGGATAAGAGTGATGGTATTGAGCAGAGAAATCCGCTAAAAATTCCGAAATCAGCGTCATCACAGAGACGACAATCTGGGAGAGTTCCAAAGGCAGTGTGTTGCCAGCAATTTGTCCGGCATCAAAAGAATTTTCGGACGGTGCCGCAAAGCCGAGGAGATCAGCGATACGTTTACGATTCAGCGGCCAAGCTGTTCCGTTTAGAACACCGGCGCCCATCGGGCAGACGTCGTATCTGCTAAAGCATTGAATGAAACGCTCGGTTTCTCTGCTGAAAGCTCGTGCAAAGGCCAAAATGTAGTGAGAGTAGCTTTCCGGCAGCGCTTGAACGCCGTTGGTATAAGCCGGTACCACTTTGCCGGATTCTCTTTCGGCGAGGTCGCACAGACTCTTTTGAATGCGGGCAATCTGCTCTACCGCAGCAGCGATTCTTTCTTTGTTCAGTCCGAACTCGACCGTCGCCAGGATGTCCTGGCTGCTGCGCCCGACATGCATCACGGAACAGTCCATGCCGGCACGCTTCAGGATCTCAGGTTCAAAATGAATGTAGGTGTTGAACTTCGGCAATTCGCCTTTTTCACTCGCATCTTCAACTGACCGCATCGCCTTAATAATGCGCACGGCTTTGTCTCGATCGATCAGATTCTCTTCCAAGTTACTGATCAGGCTGGCAAGATTGATACGGTGAAGCCACCAATTGGTATCGTGTTTTTGTAAACCGTCTGCCGCATCGCTCTTATCTCTTCCGGCGGATGTCATTTCAAAACCTAACATTTGTCTCTCCTCTCTTAATGAGGGACGGCATTAGCGCCGTCCCGGTCCTCCAAGTTAGAAGCGGTGCATTAAACCGACGATCAACTCACGAGATTTGATGTTTTTTTCCTGCCAATCCGCATGCTGGAGGAAGAAGCCGCCGATACCGTAAACAGAGGTTCTCTTGCTTAACGGATAGACATAACCTAAGCCGGCGTTAAAGCGGTAGAAGTCGTTGTTCTCCGTTATGTTCTGATTTTTACCGAAGGCCGTACCGGCAGAAACTTTTACCGTTCCGCCGAGGGCATTGAACTGAGTACCGAGGGAGAACGCCAGCGCTTTGAAGCCTTTGTTTTCGCCTACTTTGCCGTCAGCTGCCGAAGTGTTTTGCTCTGCCGTAACCGGAGCAAATTCTTTTGTCGCATAGCCGCCGATATAGGCGATGTTCTTCATGTACTGCACGGTGCCGTAAACCGTTGCCGGTTCAAACTTATAGTGACCGCCGAGCAAAACTTTGTAGGCATCTCTAAGTTTCCAGCCACCGACCTTCAGATCCGCGCTTTGAACGTTAAGCCAGTCGGCAGCCAAGGCAACAAAGTACTTCGGCTGGGTGTAGGTCACGCCGGCAGCCATGTAGCGGTTTGTCTTGGATGTGCCTTCGTTCTCATCGGAGGCGCCGTTGGAATACTGGTAATGGAATTCCAAGCCGCCGAAGGACGGAGAGCGGTAGTTGATCATGTTGTCATGACGAGCCGAGGCAAGCGTGCCGACAAACTTCCAGCCCCCAGTCATATTGCCCCAGCCGGCGCCGAAAGGATTAACTCGGCTGTTGAAAAGACCGGTTGTTCCGGAGCCCGTCAGCATGGCCGGCATGCGGCCCATCTTTAACGTACCCCAAGTCTTGGATTCAATACCAAGGCTGGATTCGCGCTCGAAGGCTTTGCCTTTGATGTATTCAGCGCCGTCATCGGCCAAGAAGCCCTGTTCTAAGTGAACAAGCACGGACCAATCGGAATTGAGTTCTTCTCTGGCTTTGATGCCCCATGTCGATACGTTGCCGGTACCTTCCATGTAGCGGCTAGTTGCGCCCTGACGAGCAACCTTCCCGTTCTTCAGAACATTAGGAGCTCTTTGTCCGACCGGCGCCATCATTCCTTTATTGGAATTTTCATGGATGAAGGTGAGGCCTTGATCTAAAAAGCCGAACACTTCAACTTTAGTTTCGGCAGAAGCGACAGAGGCAGCGGCTGCGAGAACTGCGAGGGTAATAAGTTTCTTCATTTTCTATTCCTTGGGATTGGGATTAATTGAGGCGATTGAGGGGTTCGAAAGAGGGATTAGCTTCACGGACGGGAATGCCCTGGCTGCTGTAGAAGGACAACCCTTTGCTTGTCGTAAAGGCCGTAGGCACACCGTTAAAAATCTTCCCGTTTTCAAAAACGGTGTTTCCGCCGGCGAGCACTCTGACAGGTGTCTTAGCAATCGGGTCTGCTACGCAGATGTCTGCGTCTGCACCTACAGACAGGTGACCTTTGGTGGGAAGGTTCAGGATCCTCGCGGGCATAAGGCAGGCTTTTTTCACAAACTCAAGCATCGTGAGGCCGTCTAAATCCACCAGTTCCAGTCCTGCTTTCAGCGTGACATTGCGGGGAATACATCCGCCGTCGGTGGAAAGCGCGTCTACCGTGAAGGCCTGTGATGTACCTCTCTTGGCCGTCGCACAGAGAACTCTGGAAGAAAGGGGATTCAGTCCGGAGAAGCTGCCGGAGACATTGGTGTTCTGATCCAGGAAGTAATCCGCGCCCTCTTTCCCGCTGATAAGAATGGTTTGGTCCTGCCCATCTTTCATTACCGCGAGGCGCCCGGAAAGAATGGCGTCCACAAGACCTTTTTTATCTGGAGAGAAGCCGAAATTAGCCAGACATTTCCTGGGGACCGCAGACTTAGGAATGCCGTTTTCGTCACACACTAAATTCGATCCATTTCGAGAGGACAGATAGCTTTCCGTGACGATGTTCGGATTGGCTTCCAGGATTTGAAGAACCACGATGCTGAGCGCAGCGGCTTTTTCAGGACATCCTCGACAATAAGCATTGATGTGAGGAAGGTGCAGGAACCCTCCGTTAGCGGCGGCCACGGCTTCTTTGACTCCGCTTAAATCGCTTCCGGTTTCCGTAGAACCGGCGTGCCACGCAATGTAAACACCGTTTTCCTGGCAGTAGCGGACAAGACGTTCATTCGCTTTCGGCGTCAGCGGGAAATGACCACCGAGGATTTTGACTCCGTAGCTTCCGTTGGCTAACGCCTTATTGACGAAAGCAGCGATTTCTTCGGTTGAAGGATCATTCGTCGGGACGTTCTTGCCCGGAAGAATCGCTTCCAATGTGCCGTAGTTGATAGCAGCCCCGTTGGTTTTTGCGATGCGGGCAAGATCATCGGACGTCCCGCTCATGTCCAGGCAAGTCGTTACACCGGCTGCTGCCACCATCTTGAAGCCGCAGGCGCTGATACCGAGATGAACATGGCTGTCGATCAAACCGGGGAGAAGCAGGAGGCCCTGGGCCTGCATGACTTCGGAAGCCTCAGAGGGAGCTAGGTTCGGAGCAACTGCGGCAATTTTCCCGCCCTTTATACCGACATCCGTAATTTCATCGCGGTGATTCTTGGCATCGACGACTCGGGCGCCTTTGATTAACAGGTCAAACGTACTCATGATTACACCAGAACAAGAGCTGCGACGATTAAGGAGATGAGCATGGAGAGTCCGACACGTTTGCTGATTTCAAACGGGCTGACTTTGGCAATACCGGCGACGATGATGATGCAGCCGGCCAGAGGGGAAGCCGTGCGGCCGACCTGTCCGGCCACTGCACAGAGCAGTCCCAGGGCTTCCGGGTTCATTCCGAAGCTAGCAGCCGATGGAGTAACCGCCTGATTGAAGGCCCAGATAGCGGCTTCGCCGGAACCGGTTAACACGGCAAGCAGGAAGGGACCGAAAGATGCACCCCAACGAGCGATTTCATTGGATTGTTTGAGCATGTCGATGAAAGCCGGGATCAGACCGATTTCTTTCATACCGACTGCGAATACGCCGGCGGCAACGATGAGGCCGATGACAGAACCGTAGCCCTGGCCCATACCCTTAAAGAATGCTTTAATCAGTTCGTTCGGGTTCTTCAGGCAGATCAGAGCGATGTAGACCACACCGATAATCATCGAAGCTACTACGTCCAGACCGCTCTTGGGGAACCAGACGGAGCTGATGATGAGGAGGATCATCGGAATGACAGGAGCGATCGCCTTTAAGGGATTCACTTTAAATTCGGCACGGCTTTCTTCAGCCTGGAAACCGGCGAGGTCTTTGGCTTCAAGCTTCTGGTCTTTGAAGTAGAAGCACATAATCAGAGAAGAGAGAACAGCGGAAAGAAGGAAGAGACCGAAAATATACGGGGCGGCATAACTTACGAAGTCCATGATCGGAGAGTTGCCGAGCTTGGCGATAAAGATGTCGTGGGCACATCCGGGATTGACTAAGAGTCCCATCATCGTGCCGCCGCCGACGGCTGCTGCTGCGCCTGCGGGTTTGATGCCAGCTCTGATCATTAACGGAATCAGTGTGGCGCCGACCGTCGCAGCAGTTCCGGCCGCACTCATGATGGCGATGTTAATGAGGAAGGTCACGACGGTCGCGATCAGAATCAGCCAGCCGCCGATCTTTTTGAGCGGAGAAGCAAGAAGAACAACCAGATGTTCGTCGCACTTAGAGAAGGTTACGGCAGCCGCAAAACCCATTGCAGCGCAGATCGGCGGGACCAGGTTGATGTTGACCATGCCTTTAATAAAAGACTGGAAGGCCGCCATCGGGTGACCTGCAAGAACGCACATTGCGAAGCCTGCGAGCAGGAGCGTCATGCGGGTTTCGACTTTCTTAATGATGGCTACGATTGCCAGAATGATTAAGGCAATCGCGCTGATGATTTGCCAAGACATTTTTTTTCCTTGAAGTTATGAGGTTTGGTGTTGACTTCATGTAGAAGTATTAATTTTTTATGTCTCTGCGTTAATACCAATCTAATGAATCATTAATTGCTAAAAATAGAATTAATTCCCGTAGAATCCTCTAGAACAATCCCTAACTTATTATTTTTTAAAGAATTTAAATTGCTAAAATTGCAATTAATCTCATCTCTTCGAGCAATTAGATATGACGGCGCGTACCAATGATCTCGAGTGCTGGAAACTTTTCTGCCTGGTTGTCGAAAAACAAGGATTAAACGCTGCGGCAGATTTTGCGGATATCGAACCTTCACGACTGAG
>ERZ780137.1933-NODE-1933-length-10334-cov-21.731881_pt1 | contig 10334 bp, 10 predicted proteins | sample MGYA00511020_ERZ780137 | MGnify/ENA primary metagenome ERZ780137 (study PRJEB29588, sample SAMEA2157917) | human gut metagenome | biome: human gut; feature: human-associated habitat; material: faeces | place: Denmark | collected 2008/2010 ... | reverse complement strand
GGTGGCCCGCGAGGCCGACCTCATCACCTTCCACACGCCGCTCGACGCCACGACGCGCCACCTGGCCGATGCCTCGCTCCTTGCGCAGATGAAGCCCGGCGCCGTGGTCATCAACTCCTCGCGCGGCGAGGTGGTCGACGGCGAGGCGCTGAAGGCAAGCCGCCACGACTGCGTGCTGGACGTCTGGGAGCACGAGCCGCACCTCGACCGCACGCTGCTCGACCGCGCACTGCTCGCAACGCCCCACATCGCCGGCTACTCCGAGCAGGGCAAGGCCAACGCCACGGCGCAGTCCGTCGCCACGCTTGCCCACTTCTTCGGCTTCCCGCTCGAGGGGTGGTATCCGCCCGAAGTGCCCCCCTCGACGCCGCGGCCGATCTCGTGGGAGGAGCTCTGCCGCACGATCGGCACCCATTACGACATCGAGGCGGAGAGCCGGCACCTGAAGGCCTCGCCCGAGGAGTTCGAGTCGCTGCGCGACCACTACCGCTACCGCCGCGAATACTTCTGATCGAGGGCGGGTGACGGGCAGCCGGACACGCCCGCCGCGCACGGCCGACGCCGCACAGCCCCGGCAACAGGCCCGGTCGAAAGCCCGGACGGAGACCCCGGCGAAAGCCCCGGCGAAGGCCCCGGTCGAAGGCCCCGGCGGAGGTCCCGGCACCGTCGCAGCGTCGCCATCTCGTCGTTCCGACGTCGCAAAAAGGGCGGAAAGTGCACACAATCATCTTTTTTTTGTACCTTTGCGCCAATTTACGGAGGTTCGCATGTACCAACGAGTCATAAAACCCATCCTCTTCTCGCTCTCGATCGAGCGGGCACACCGGGTTGTTATCCTGCTGCTGCGCATCATCGGCATGATCCCGGGAGGACGCTGGCTGCTCCACAAGTGCTACGGCGTGGAGCACCCCGCCCTCGAACGCGAGGTCTTCGGCATCCGGTTCCGCAACCCCGTCGGGCTGGCCGCCGGCTTCGACCGCAACGGCGAGGCGTTCCGCGAGTTCGCGGCCCTCGGCTTCGGATTCGTCGAGGTGGGCACGGTCACGCCGCGCCCGCAACCGGGCAACCCGCGCCCGCGCATCTTCCGCCTGCCCAAAGACCGCGCCATCATCCAGCGCACGGGGCTGGCCAACCGCGGACTGGAGCGCATGATCCAGCACCTGCGCCGCCCCCACGAAGGGGTCATCGTCGGCTGCAACATCGGCCGCAACACCTCAACGCCGCCCGAGAACGCCCCGGCGGACTACCTGAAGCTCTTCCGCAGCCTCTACCAGTATGCCGACTACTTCACCGTGAACATCTGCTGCGACAACGCCTGCCGCGACGGCGCCAGCCACTCGCGCGAAAGCATCCTGCGGATCCTCGATCCGCTCTTCGACTTCCGCCGCGGACAGAACCAGTATCGGCCCATCATGCTCAAGGTCTCGCCCGACATGTCGGACGAGGCGATCGACCGCATCAGCGACATCCTGCTGACAACGCCGCTCGACGGCATCGTCGCCACGAACGGATCGCTGCTCCGCGACGGGCTGCAGACCAGCCGCGAGTCGCTCGACAAGATCGGCAACGGCCGCATCGGCGGGGCTCCGCTCACGGCCCGCACCGTGGAGATCGTGCGCCGCATCCACACCCGCTCGGGGGGCAACTTCCCCATCATCGGCGTGGGAGGGCTCATGTCGGCCGACGACGTGCGGGCGATGCTCGACGCCGGAGCCGACCTCGTGCAACTCTACACGGGCTATGTCTACGAAGGGCCCGCCCTGGTCGGAGAGATCTGCCGGGCACTGATTGCCGATGCGGAGAAGGCTGCAGCGGAGAAAGCCGCAGCGGAGAAGGCTGCCGCGGAGAAAGCCACAGCAGAGAAAGCCGCCGCAGAGAAAGCCGCCGCAGAGAAGGCCGCCGCAGAGAAGGCCGCCGCAGAAGCTGCTGCCGAAGAGACCGTCCCGGAATCCTCCGCTGAAGCTGCCGCTCCGGAATCCTCCGCTGAAGCTGCCGCCCCGGAATCCGGCGCCGGGCACGAGGCTCCGCAGGCGTGAACAGAACAAGCTCTTTCAAACCATGAAAGCCACCATCATCACCATCGGCGATGAGATTCTCATCGGCCAGATCGTGGATACCAACTCCGTATCCATTGCCAAGCACCTCAACGCCGCGGGCATCGTCGTCCGCGAGAAACTCTCGATCGGCGACGACCGCACGCAGATCATCGAGAGCGTCGAGCGGGCGCTCACCGGATCGAACGTCGTGATCCTCACCGGAGGCCTCGGCCCCACGAAGGACGACATCACCAAGAAGACGCTCGCCGAGATGTTCCACAGCGAGCTGGTGCCCGACGCCCGCGTGGCCGAGCACGTCGAACGCATGCTCACGGCGCGCGGCATCGAATACAACGAGCTCAACCGCTCGCAGTCGCTCGTTCCGGCCTGCTGCACGGTGCTCTTCAACGCCCACGGCACGGCTCCGGGCATGTGGTTCGAGCGCGACGGCCGCGTGGTCGTCTCGCTGCCGGGCGTTCCCTTCGAGATGGAGCACCTGATGCAGGACGAGGTGATGCCGCGCCTGAAGGCCCGCTTCGCCCTGCGGCAGATCGTCCACCGCACGATGATTACCGCCGGGCTGGCCGAGTCGATGCTCGCCGAGAAGATCGCCCCCTGGGAGAATGCCCTGCCGCCCTACCTGAAGCTGGCCTACCTGCCCAGCCCGGGTGTCGTGCGGCTGCGCCTGTCGGCTTACGAGGTCGAGGGCGAGAGCGTTGCCCGAGAGATCGACCGCCAGTTCGAGGCGCTGCGCCGCCTGATCCCCTACAACGTCATCGGCTTCGAGCGCGCCTCGATGCAGGAGCTCGTGCACGGCATCCTCACGCAGCGCGGCGAGACCCTCGCCACGGCCGAGAGCTGCACGGGCGGGGCGATCGCCGCACGCTTCACGGCCATGCCCGGCGCATCGGCCTACTTCCTCTGCGGCGTGGTGGCCTACAGCAACGAGGCCAAGAGCCGCGTCCTGGGCGTTCCGGCCGAGGAGATCGCCCGCTGGGGCGCCGTGAGCGAGCAGGTGGCCCGCCACATGGCCGAAGGGGCGCGCCGCATCTCGGGCGCCGACTACGCCGTGGCAACGACCGGCATCGCAGGCCCCACGGGCGGTTCGGCCGAGAAGCCCGTCGGCACGGTGTGGATCGCCGTGGCGACCCCCCGCGGCACGCAGGCCATCCTCAAGCAGTGCGGAACCGACCGCGGGCAGATCATCGACCGCGCCTCGGCCTTCGCCATCGGACTGCTGCGCGACTGCCTCGAAGAGGAGAAGGCTGCGGAGTAATTCCGGCGTACGACGGCGGATTTTCACCGCCCGGCGCCCCGAAAAGTCATTAATCGGTCGATATTTTGGCGATTTGCCGAAAAGATTGTATATTTGCACTCCCTTTTACGGGGATTTAATTAAAAAACATCGAAAATGAAAGTTTGCGAAATCACAGGCAAGGTGGCGATCGTGGGCAACAACGTCTCGCACTCGCACCACAAGACCAAGCGCAAGTTCAGCCCCAATCTGAAAACCAAGCGCTTCTGGTCGGAGCAGGAGGGCCGCTGGATCACCCTGAAGGTGTCGGCCGCCGGCATGAAAACCATCAACAAGAAGGGTCTTGCAGTTGCACTGCGCGAGGCTGTCGCAGCAAAGGCCGTACACTAAAAACTCGTAACAAATGGCAAAGAAAGGAAACAGAGTTCAGGTCATCCTCGAGTGCACCGAACAGAAGGAGAGCGGCGTTCCCGGAATGTCCCGCTACATCACCACCAAAAACAAGAAGAACACCCCCGAGCGTCTGGAGCGCAAGAAGTACAATCCGTTCCTGAAGCGGGTTACCGTTCACCGTGAAATCAAATAGTAAGGAAGCTTTATGGCAAAGAAAGTAGTCGCAACGCTGAAGACCGGCACGGGCAAGCAGTTTACCAAGTGCATCAAGATGGTCAAGTCGGAGAAGACCGGAGCCTACATGTTCAAGGAGGGCGTCATCGCCAACGACCAGGTAAAGGATTTCTTCGAGAAGAAGTAGTATTTAAGAGTGATCTTAAATACAAAGGGCGTCTTTCGGGACGCCCTTTGTGTGTTTTCGGCTCCGACCCGCGGAGGTCAGAACCGATACGCGGAGGTCAGAACAGGCGCTCGGCGGTCAGAACAGATGCACGGCCCGCACGAGGAACTTGTTGTACTTGGGAATCTCGACGACGTAGGGGGGCTTCATGTCCATGTGGGAGGTGTGGACGCTCTTTTCATCCTGCTCGGTCGAGGAGAAGTAGTAGACCAGCCGGTCCATCCGCTTGCCGCCATGCTCCTTGAGCGCATCGTTGAAGCGGTTGCGGGCCTGCCGGTCGTAATGCATGCGCGTCCCGCCGTTGAAGTTGTTGCCGATGGCCAGCACCTCGTCGATGGCCGGGAGATACCACCCCTCGCCCTGCTCGCGGCACCACTTGAAGGCCGGGAAGTCGTCCCACGACAATCCGTTCTCGGCGATGTAGCGGGCCACGGTCTGCATGTTGACCCGTCCGTCCGTCCGGTCGACAGCCCCCACCGTGCGCAGGTCGGGCTTGCGGAACACGCTCCAGGGAATCATCACCTCGTCGAGCGAAACCACCATCCCGTGCAGGCCGTCTTCCGTCACCTTGCAGACAACCCCCTTCACGCCGTTGAAATCGTAATAGTCCCCCACGGCATAGCGCTTGAGTTCATACTGCACGGGGAGCGCTGCCGGTGCCGCCGGGTCGGAGGAAGTCGCGGATGCCGGAGTCGGGGCCGCAACGGGGGCATCCGGAGCAGGAGCAGCAGGAGCACCCGGAACCGGGGCAGCAACGGGGGCATCCGGAGCAGGAGCCGGAGCAGCGGGCGTGCCTGCAACGGGAGCATCCGGAGCAGGAGCCGGAGCGGCCGGCTGCCGGAAGCGGTCCGTCTCGCCGTTGGCATAGCGGATATAGTCGATCCCGGCGACGGGCAGGACATAGGTCGGGCCGTCGGGATTCGAGAAGCGCTTGTAACGCACCGTCTCGGGCGAGACCTCCGTCACGCGGGCTTCGATGCGCGTAGAGTCGGTCCTGACGATCAGATCCTGTGCCACGGCGGCCGAAATGCCGCAGCACAGCGCCCAAAACAGCAGCAACGTGCTTTTCTTCATCTTCACAAAGGTATATAATAGGTATATCGCAAAGGTAACGTTTTTTTCCAAACTTTCTTGTTATCTTTGTGCGGATAATGTATTGCTATGGGATTCTTCGACATTTTCAAAAAGAGACAGGATAACACCGCGCCGGCCCCGCAGGAGGAGGCGCGCGAGGAGCGGCGGCAGCTCGACGCCGGGCTGGAAAAGACCAAGACGGGCCTCTTCTCGAAACTCGCACGCGCCGTGGCGGGCCGCTCGACGGTCGACGCCGACGTGCTCGACGACCTGGAGGAGGTGCTCATCACCTCGGACGTCGGCGTCGAGACGACCGTGAAGATCATCCGCCGCATCGAGGAGCGCGTGGCCCGCGACAAGTACATGAACGCCTCGGAGCTGCAGCGCATCCTGCGCGAGGAGGTCGCCGCCCTGCTGGAAGAGGCCCACGCCACGGAGGGCAACTTCGGGCTGGATGCCCGGCCGGGCGAGCCCTACGTCGTGATGGTCGTGGGGGTCAACGGCGCCGGCAAGACCACGACCATCGGCAAGCTCGCGGCCCAGCTCACGAAGGCCGGGCGCAAGGTGTGGATCGGTGCGGCCGACACGTTCCGCGCCGCGGCCATCGACCAGCTCAAGGTGTGGGCCGACCGCGCCGGAGCGACGATGATCCGCCAGGAGATGGGCTCCGACCCCGCGTCGGTGGCCTTCGACACGCTCACCTCGGCCAAGGCCAACGGCGCCGACGTCGTGCTGATCGACACGGCGGGCCGCCTGCACAACAAGATCAACCTGATGAACGAGCTGACGAAGATCCGCAACGTCATGTCGAAGGTCATCCCCGGCGCGCCGCACGAGGTGATGCTCGTGCTCGACGGCTCGACGGGACAGAACGCCTTCGAGCAGGCCCGGCAGTTCACGCAGGCCACGCAGGTCACCTCGCTGGCCATCACGAAGCTCGACGGCACGGCCAAGGGCGGCGTGGTGATCGGCATCAGCGACCAGTTCCGCATTCCGGTGCGCTACATCGGCATCGGCGAGGGCATCGACCAGCTGCGCATCTTCGACCGCCGGGAGTTTGTCGACGCGCTGTTCGGCGACGCCGGGAAGTAGGAAACGTCAAGCGGCAAGGGCCGCAGCAACACCCCCGCATCCCGGCCGTACCCCGGCGAGGGCCGGTTTCGGAGGCGGGGCGGAATCCGCGAAACAAACAACATGAAAAAAATCAACGTCATCACGCTCGGCTGCTCGAAAAACACGGTCGACAGCGAGCACCTCATGGCGCGGCTCGCCGCGGCGGGCTACAGCGTGGTCTGGGACAGCGACCGCACCGACGCCCGCACCGTCGTCATCAACACCTGCGGCTTCATCGGCGACGCCAAGCAGGAGTCCATCGAGATGATCCTGCGCGCCGCGGCCGCCAAGCAGGCCGGAAAGATCGACCGCCTGTTCGTCATCGGCTGCCTCTCGGAACGCTATGCCGACGAGCTGCGCCACGAGATCCCCGAGGTGGACGACTACTTCGGCGCCCGCACGTGGGACGGCATCATCCGGGCGCTCGGCGCATCCGAGGACCCGGCGCTGGAGACCGAACGGCTGCTCTCGACGCCGCGCCACTACGCCTACCTGAAGATTTCGGAGGGCTGCAACTGGATGTGCGGCTACTGCGCCATCCCGCTCATCCGCGGACGCCACGTCTCCGTGCCGATGGAGACGCTCGAGGAGGAGGCCCGCAAACTGGCCGCCGCCGGGGTCCGCGAGCTGATCGTCATCGCGCAGGACACGACCTACTACGGCATCGACCTCTACGACGAACGGCGGCTGGCCGAGCTGCTGCGCCGCCTGTGCCGCATCGACGGCATCGAGTGGATCCGCCTCCACTACGCCTACCCCGCGGCATTCCCCGACGACGTGATCGAGGTGATGGCTTCCGAGCCCAAGATCTGCAAATACCTCGACATCCCCTTCCAGCACATCTCCGACGCCCAGCTGGCGGCCATGCACCGCCGCCACACGAAGGCCGAGGCGCTGGCGCTCATCGCGCGGCTGCGCGCGGCGATTCCCGACCTGGCGCTGCGCACGACGCTGCTGGTGGGCTATCCCGGCGAGACGGAGGCCGACTTCGCGGAGCTCATGGAGTTCGTGCGCGACGTGCGCTTCGAGCGCCTCGGGGTCTTCGCCTACTCCGAGGAGGAGGGGACCTTCTCGGCACGCGAACTGCACGACGACGTCCCCGACGAGGTCAAGCAGCAGCGCGTGGAGCGCATCATGGAGTTGCAGCACACGATCTCGCTCGAGAACAACCTGCGCCGCGTGGGCCGTATCGAGCGCGTCATCATCGACTCGCGGCAGGGCGACTTCTACGTCGGACGCACGCAGTACGACTCGCCCGAGGTAGACCAGGAGATTCTGATCCCCACAGCCGAACGACGTCTGCTCCGCGGCCACTTCTACGAGGTCCGGATCGACCGCGGAGCCGACTACGACCTCTACGGGCACGTGGAGGCGCCACGGCCCCGGAAATAAAAAATTTGCTTTTTACCGTTCTTTTGCGTACCTTTGAAAAGTAAAAGGAACTTTACCCGAAGCCCATGGCCGACAAGAGCGTGATAGCGAACATCGAAGCCCGGATCGGGGCACTCATCGAGGACCACAGGCGATTGAGTGCGCTCTGCCGGGAACTGACCGCCGAACGCGACGCACTGAAGATCGCCAACCGGGCGCAGGAGGAGCGCATCCGCGCACTCGACGCCGAGGTCGGGCGCATGCAGCTGGCCGAAGGACTCTCGGGTGGAGGGCGCAACCGGGCGAAGGCGCGGGCCCGCGTCAACCGTCTTATGCGGGAGGTGGACCGTTGCATCGCGCTGCTGGAGAAACCCGAGGGCGCCGTTCCGACGACACAGGACGCTGAACAGAGATAACGCACGCTGAAACGATGGCTAAACAGGCGATAACGCTCAAGGTCGCGGGCCGAAGCTACGCATTCGACATCGAGAGCGACAAGGAGGAGATGTACCGTTTGGCCGAACGCGAGGTCAACACGTACCTCGCGCGAATCATGCAGAAGCGATACGAGAACTGGAGCGAAAAGGACTACCTCTCGATGACGGCGCTGAAGTTCGCCATCGCGACCGTCGAGATGCGGCAGAGCCGCGAAGTCGGCGACGAGGACCTGAAAAGGCTTCACCGTCTCGACGAGCGGATCGACGCCTACCTCAACGAGCTCGAACCCGAAAAATAACCGGGGGGGGGCGAGAAAAGGTACAACCCGAGGGGAGGGTGAAAGGTCTGAACCGAGGAGAGGAGCAGAAAGCGGAGAGGCAAGTCAGGGCACAACCCGGAAGGCAGTTTGGGGATAACCCGGATGGTCCGAACCGAGAAAGAGGCCACAGGAAGCCCGGAGGCAAGTAAGGCACGCCCGCGAGGCAGCCGCAGAAGGCGGAGAGGCAAGTCAGGGCACGACCCGGAAGGCAGCCGCAGAAGGCGCAAGGCGGGAAGGTCCGGGAACAGTGCAACCCGGGAAGGGCCCGCCGATCGGAGAGGCGCATGCCGGGAAGGACCTGCCATTCGGAGCGGAGGCGACAGGCAACAGGCAGGCAGACGAGAGACGAGACGAACGAAACGAAAAGACATAACGAGGACGAGCGAAGGGACGGAGCGGGAGAATGCGTGCGAAGGCACCCGGACCTCGGAATCGACAAAGGCTCTTTCACATACGAAGGAAAAAATCTACCCGCATAGATTCCTTACAGCTTTGCGAAACTGAACACTTTTTATATTGGGGCAACTTGCGGTGCTTCAAAATCAGGCCTTAACCCCTTCGGGGGTGTCCGCTTCGGCGTACCGTTGGAAGATTGCGATTCCCCGAGCCCCCACACATGACTTATCTTTGCAGATTCGTCAAACGAGACTAAGGAATCCTATGCGGTTTTTTTGTTGCAACTATCAGGAACCTAACTAATAATTAAAAACACGTAAAACCAACATGGATATTATTTTGACAGTCTGCGTCGCCGTCGCGGCCGTCGTGGTCTACGCCGTGGTCACCAACCTGGTGGCCAAGACATCGATCCGCCGCAAACGCGAGGAGGCCCTCAAGGAGGCCGAGGCCGAAGGCGAGATGCTCAAGAAGGAGAAGATCCTGCAGGCCAAGGAGAAGTTCATACAGCTCAAGAGCGAACACGACCGTCAGGTCAACGAGCGCAACCAGAAGCTCGCGCAGAGCGAACAGCGCGCCAAGCAGATCGAGCAGAACCTCCAGAACCAGCAGCGCGAACTGGAGAGCCGCATGCGCGAAAACGAGCGGATGAAGGAGCAGCTGCAGAACCAGCTCCAGATTCTCGAACACAAGAAGGAGGAGGTCGACCAGGTGCGCCGCGAGCAGAACGTCCGGCTGGAACAGATCTCCGGCATGAGCTCCGAGGAGGCCAAGAACATCCTCGTCGAGAACATGAAGGCCGAGGCCAAGGCCGACGCCGCCGCCTACATCAACGAGACGATCGAGGAGGCCAAGATGACCGCCACGAAGGAGGCCAAGCGCATCATCGTGGCGTCGATCCAGCGCGTGGCCACCGAAACGGCGATCGAAAACGCCGTGACGGTCTTCAACATCGAGAGCGACGAGGTCAAGGGCCGCATCATCGGCCGCGAGGGCCGCAACATCCGCGCGCTCGAAGCCGCGACGGGCATCGAGATCATCGTCGACGACACGCCCGAGGCGATCATCCTCTCGGGCTTCGATCCCGTGCGCCGCGAAATCGCACGCCTGGCCCTGCACCAGCTCGTCACCGACGGCCGCATCCACCCCGCACGCATCGAGGAGGTCGTGGCCAAGGTGCAGAAGCAGATCGAGGAGGAGATCGTCGAGGTCGGCAAACGCACGACCATCGACCTCGGAATCCACGGGCTGCACCCCGAGCTCATCCGCATGATCGGCAAGATGAAGTACCGCTCCTCCTACGGGCAGAACCTCCTGCAGCACGCCCGCGAGACGGCCAACCTGGCCGGCATCATGGCCGCCGAGCTGGGGCTCAACCCCAAGATCGCACGCCGTGCCGGTCTGCTGCACGACATCGGCAAGGTGCCCGATGACGAACCCGAACTGCCGCACGCCATCATCGGCATGAAGCTCGCCGAGAAGTACAAGGAGAAGCCCGAGGTCTGCAACGCCATCGGCGCACACCACGACGAGGTGGAG
>ERZ780137.1930-NODE-1930-length-10352-cov-2.567155_pt1 | contig 10352 bp, 9 predicted proteins | sample MGYA00511020_ERZ780137 | MGnify/ENA primary metagenome ERZ780137 (study PRJEB29588, sample SAMEA2157917) | human gut metagenome | biome: human gut; feature: human-associated habitat; material: faeces | place: Denmark | collected 2008/2010 ... | reverse complement strand
CGGGAGCAGACAAGTTTTGGTGGGCCTTTTTATATGCAGAAAATTTTCTTATAAGAAAATGTATTTCAAAACAAACAATACTGCTAAGATATACATCAAAGGTTTAATTTTCTTAGCTTTTCCACAGCATAAGTTAATTACAACATAAGAAATTACGCCGAGTGCGATACCTTCGGAGATGCTGTACATCAAAGGCATTGCAAGCATAGCAAGGTATGCAGGAACGGCTTCTGTAATATCTTCAAAGTCAATCGAGATGATAGAAGAAATCATCAAAAATCCAACGAAGATTAATGCCGGTGCAGTAGCAAAGGATGGAATTGCTGTGAAAATTGGCGCAAATACGATAGCCAATAAGAACAGCAGACCGGTTACCATTGCAGATAAACCGGTACGTCCACCGGCTGCAACACCAGCGGAGGACTCAACGTAAGTAGTAGTAGTTGATGTTCCGAAAATAGCACCAACCGAAGTTGCGATGGCATCTGCCAAAAGAGCCGGACGGATGCGAGGAAGTTTTCCTTCTTCATCAAGCATATTCGCTTTGGTGGAAACACCAATCAAAGTTCCGAGCGTATCGAAAATGTCAACAAACAAAAAGGCAAATAAAACAGCGATGAAGTTCAGGATATCAACACCTGAGAAATCAACGTTGAAGCACTGGCCAAATGTTGTTCCAAATGCACCAAAGTCAATCATGCGGAAAGTTGGATAAAGGGAGTAGAACTCTTTACCATCCGGTACATAAAGACCAATTGCTTCGCAAATCATACCAAGAATCCATGTGGCAAGAATACCAATCAAAATGGAACCTTTGATATTTTTGTGATGCAGAACAACGATGATGAACAAACCAATTAAAGCAAGCAGGGCACCAATACCGATGGTATGGAAATCGCCTACAAATTTTACATAAGTCAAAAGAGTAGAATCATCGTTGACAACAAGGTTTGCACCCTGAAGGCCGATGAAAGCGATAAACAAGCCGATGCCGGCGCTTACGCCTTTTTTCAGAGCCATTGGAATGGCATTAAAGATGGCTTCACGTACATTTGTCAAAGATAATACGATGAAAATCAAACCTTCAACAAATACGGCAAGCAAAGCAATCTGCCAGGAATATCCCATATTGCCGCAAACGGTGAATGCCATGTATGCATTCAGTCCCATACCCGGTGCAAGGGCAAATGGATAGTTGGCTAACAGAGCCATAGCCATACAGCCGACGAAAGATGCCAGTGCAGTTGCCAAAAGAATGGCATCGGAATTCATTCCGGTAGCACTTAAAATATTTGGATTGACAGCGAGGATGTAAGCCATAGCCATAAATGTTGTCAGACCGGCAACAACCTCAGTACGGAAAGAGGTATTATTCTCTTTCAGTTTGAACATTTTTTCTAACATGAAATGCTCCTCCTTGTAAGTGATAGATATATTGCGCTCACGTGCTCCCTTCGCGAGGCGGTAAAAGGCAGCAAATAGCCGCCTATTTCCCTTCGTAAATAATTAAAGAAGACACGTCGTACTGCGACAATTGTTCTCTTCCCTTTAAGCCGGCAAGTTCCATCAGAAATACAATTTTAGCAACTTCTCCGCCTAATTCCTCAACTAAGGAGGCACATGCTTTTACTGTACCGCCGGTTGCGATAAGGTCGTCCACGATAACAACTTTCTGACCTTTTTTAATGGAATCCTTGTGAAGCTCAATTGCTGCACTGCCATATTCCAAATCATATTCTGCAGTTACTGTTTCACAAGGCAGTTTTCCCTTCTTACGGCATGGCACAAATGGTTTGCCCATTGCATAGGCAATCGGTACACCAAAAATAAATCCACGGGATTCCGTTCCGACAATTACATCAAAATCCACATCTTTGAGTGTTTCAATCATGGAATCAATCGCAAGCTTCAATCCTTCTGCGTCCTGCAAAATCGTTGTAATGTCGCGAAAAATAATTCCCTTTTCCGGAAAGTCAGGAATACTCCGGATATATTCTTCTAATTTTTTCACAATGAGTACCTCGTTTCTTTTTGAATGTTTGGTGAAAAACTACGTTCTTTACCTTTCTATTATAATAAGAGATAAAAATATAATCAAGGTAAAATATTGGTTTTGCGGAAGTCCAGGTGTCTTGGGGAAGGGTCCGCTGAATGGCGCTTCCGCTCGACAAACACACAGGGGTATCGGCGTGCAAAATACGCACAGCCTGATACCCGTGCGTTTGTAACCATTCATCGAAACCCATTCCCCAAGACGCCATCGCTCCTGCAAAACCAATATTTCGCGTTAAGGTTTTATGGGGTGTAATCGGATAAAATCTATTAAAATGAAAAGCTTATAGGGTTATACTCAGAAAAACTTTGTTGATACAAACAAAAATATGGTGTATACTTCTAATATAAGGAGGTGCTTGATATGATTGATAGACCATTATATATAGAAAAGATTATGGCGTATACAGATACACCGTTTGTGAAAATACTTACTGGTATACGCAGATGTGGGAAGTCAACAATACTTAAGATGATTATGGAGAAGTTGCATAAGGAGCGGAAAATTCCAAAGGAACAGATTGTGAGTTATCGGTTTGATTCCATGGAATATGAAGGAATGACTGCCAAGCAAATGTATGAGCAATTGAAAGCAGGACTTTGCGAGGGCAAAAGAACTTATTTGTTTTTGGATGAAGTGCAGGATGTGGATGGATGGGAGAAAGTAGTAAATACACTTTTGGCGGATTTTGATGTGGATTTGTATGTAACCGGTTCAAATTCACGGATGATGTCTTCGGAAATTTCAACATATCTTACGGGAAGATATATAACATTCCGGATTTATACGTTATCATTTGAGGAATACTTGACGTTTAAAAGTAAATATTCAGTTATTGCTAATCCGAAAGAAGAACTTGCTTCTTATGTGAAAAATGGTGGTTTTCCGGCGACACATTTACGTGATTACAGCAGTGACGAAATCTATACAATTGTTAAGGATATTTATAATTCCACTATTTTTTCGGATATTGTAAGAAGAAATCAAATTCGGAAGATTGATCAGTTAGAGCGAGTTGTGAGATATACATTTAATAATGTTGGAAATACGTTTTCGGCGAAAAATATATCGGATTATTTGAAGTCGGAAAGAAGGACACTTGATATTGAAACGGTTTACCGTTACGTGGAAAAATTAGAAAAAGCATATTTGCTGCACCGTTGCTATCGCTATGATCTGCATGGAAAAGAAATGCTGAAAACACAGGAAAAATTTTATTTGGCAGACACTTCGTTGAGATATAGTGTGCTGGGATATCAACCGGATACCGTTGCGTCTAGTTTGGAAAATGTAGTGTATCTTGAATTATGCAGAAGAGGATATCAAGTTTACATTGGGAAAGCTGGCGTATATGAAATTGATTTTGTTGCTATGCGTCAGAACGAAAAGATATATGTTCAGGTGACACAGCGGATTGATTCGGAAAAAACAGAAAAGAGAGAATACGAGAGACTCTTGGAAATTCCGGATAACTACCCCAAATATGTCCTTAGAACCGATGAGTACGCGGGAGGAAACTATGAAGGAGTCAAGACAATGCACGTAGCAGATTTTCTGCTGAGCAAAGAGTATTAGGGTTGAGAACTGTCGAAAAACGTGGTATTCTATTAGAGGATTTAATCCATTACAACAATGAATAGAGAACGAGGAGGACATCATGGGCGGTTTTTTTGGAGTGGCATCGAAGGATGACTGCGTATTTGATTTGTTTTTTGGAACCGATTATCATTCCCATCTGGGAACAAGACGTGCCGGAATGGCGGTGTATGGAGAGGACGGGTTTGACCGTGCAATTCACAATATAGAAAATGCACCATTTCGGACGAAATTTGATAAAGACATGCAGAAAATGAAGGGATATTACGGGATTGGCTGCATTTCCGATTTTGAGCCACAGCCATTGATTGTGCGTTCCCATCATGGCACATTTGCCATTACAACCGTGGGAAAAATTAACAATGCACAGGAAATTGTGGATGAAATTTTCAATGACAATAACACTCATTTTCTGGAAATGAGTGGTGGAGATATTAATCCGACAGAACTTGTGGCAGCGATTATTAACCAGAAAGAGAACTTGATTGATGGCATCCATTATGCCTTAGAGCGGATTGATGGTTCTTTAACGTTAATGATTCTTACACCAAAGGGCATTTATGCAGCGCGTGATAAATATGGAAGAACACCGCTTGTGATTGGACATAAACAAGATGCTTATTGCATGGCGATGGAATCTTTCTCGTTCCAGAATTTAGGATACCGTCCACTGAAAGAATTAGGACCGGGTGAGATTGTAATTGTAAATCAAGAGGGAATTAAAACGCTGATGGCACCGGGAAGCAAGATGCGGATTTGCACATTCTTGTGGGTGTACTATGGTTATCCGTCCAGTTCCTATGAAGGAATCAGTGTTGAGCAGATGCGTTATAACTGCGGGAAAAATATGGCAAAACGTGACCATGTAAAACCGGATATTGTTGCCGGGGTTCCGGATTCCGGTACGGCACATGCGGTTGGTTATGCAAATGAGTCCGGTGTTCCATTTTCAAGACCATTTATCAAATATACACCGACGTGGCCGCGCTCCTTTATGCCGACAGTTCAGAGTAAGCGTGACATGATTGCAAAAATGAAAATGCTTGCTGTGCATGATTTGATTCAGGATAGAAGTATTCTTTTGATTGACGATTCCATTGTCCGCGGAACACAGCTTCGTGAAACGACGGAATTTCTGTATGACAGCGGGGCAAAGGAAGTACATATTCGTCCGGCGTGTCCACCGCTTGTATATGGATGTAAGTTTTTGAATTTCTCGCGTTCCTCATCGGAGATGGATTTGATTACCCGCCGTGTGATTGCACGACTGGAAGGAACGGAGGATGTATCAGAGGAAGTATTAGAGCAGTATACCGATCCGGAATCGGAAAAATATGATCAGATGGTTGAAGAAATCCGCAAGGAGTTAAACTTCACATCCCTTCGTTTTAACCGCTTAGATGATATGTTGGAGGCGGTTGGAATTCCGAAAGAAAAACTCTGCACGTATTGTTGGAATGGTAAAGACTGATAGCTTAAGGAAGGAGGAACTTCCATGACGAAAAAGAAAAAAAGACTGTTGGTTGTTGTGGTTTTAGCCGTTGTGCTTGTGGCACTGCTTGCAAGACCGGTTGTGAATTTGGTGATAGAATGGCTGGACCCGGGACAGGCACCGCTGAATGATTTATTTAAACTAAAGAAAAATGAAGTGGCACTTGTGATTAATGATGAACAAAGCAAAGAGAAGGGATATGAAGCAGAGGGCGAAATTTATGTACCGGCATCGGTTGCGTCTACTTATATGGACCAGAGAATTTATGTCGATACAGTGGAAAGCAGCCTTTCCTATGTGACAAGTGGCGGCGTGATTTTGGCGCAGGCAGGAGAAGTTTCTTATCAGGTTGGCAAGGAGACGCAGAACGCGAAGAAGCCAATTCTGCAGAAAAAAGATGATGCGTTTTATGTATCCCTTTCCTTTATCAAAGAACACACGCGCTGCTATTATAAAACATATCAAAATCCAAAACGCCTTGTGATTATGTCAGACCGGAGTGCGTCCTATACGATGGCGTCACTGACAGAGGATACCCGTGTGCGCAAGGGTCCGAATAAAAAATACAAATATTTTGTGGAGTTGGCAAAAGGCACCCGCGTATTTGTGGAAACGGATAAGAAAAAAGAAAATGATTATACGGCAGTTACCACACAGGATGGAATTGCCGGCTATGTACCGAGCGACCGCCTGCAGGGGCAGAAAGAGACGGCTTGGAAATTTGACAAAGAGCCGGAATCTTTTACCCAGTTAAAGACAAAAGGCCAGGTATGTTTGGGATGGCATCAGGTAACGAATGAGACGAGCAGCGGACAGCTTCCATCGCTCATTCAGAGTGCAAAGGCGATGAATGTCATCAGCCCGACGTGGTATGCGCTCAGCGATAATACAGGCAAGTTCAGTTCGCTGGCAAATTCTTCTTATGTTGCTCAGGCACACGCACAGGGAAAACAGGTGTGGGGACTGATTAATGATTTTGGTAAAGGAATTAAATTAAGTAAAGTGCTCGGCGTGACATCAAACCGGAATCGTTTGGTAAATGGTCTGGTGGCAACGGCGATTCAGCATGAATTGGATGGAATTAACATTGACTTTGAGCATGTAACAAAAGATACTGCACCGGCATATCTGGAATTTTTACGTGAACTTACTCTTAAGTGCCACGCAAATGATTTGATTGTTTCGGTGGACAACTATTCGCCGGCAAGTTACAATGCGTATTATGATCTGGAAGAGCAGGGACGCATTGTGGACTATGTGATTTTGATGGCGTATGATGAGCATTACAACGGCAGTGAAGAAAGCGGTTCGGTTTCGTCGCTTCCATTTGTAAAAGAAGGTGTCAAAAATGTGCTGGCAAAGGTACCGGCAGAACGTACGGTAGTTGCACTTCCGTTCTATACGAGATTGTGGAAAGAAGTAAAAGGCAAAAAGCCACATCCGGAAGCTTATGGCATGAGCGGTGCCGAGAGTGTTGTCCGGGCAAATGATGCATCACCAAAGTGGGATGAAGCAACCGGTCAGTATTATGCGGAATTTAAGTCCAGTGGTGCAACTTATAAAATCTGGCTGGAAGAAGAAACTTCGTTAAAGAAAAAACTGGAAGTTGTGAAGAAAAGTAAGACGGCAGGTGTGGCGTTCTGGAAACTTGGTTTTGAGCGTGCCGTTACCTGGACGACGATAGCGGATGCCGTTCGCGGATGGTAAGACTATTTGAAAGAAAAAAGACATACAATAGTACCAAAAAGGATGCGGGAGTCCGTTATGTCGAAGGAAAAAATAGAACAAACAAAGAAAGCAGCCATGGTATTCTTTTTTGCCGTGGCTGCTTTTTTGAGTGCGTGGTACAAGTTTGTGTCACCGTTAGAAAAACCATTTCACAAGACACTTAACCAGACTGCGAAAGGAACGAAGGCAACGATTGTAATTGACCCCGGACACGGTGGTTTTGACCCCGGAAAAGTGGGAGCAAATCAGACATTGGAAAAGGATGTAAACCTTGCCATCAGTGAGAAATTAAATCAAAAACTGGCGGCAAGCGGTTATACGGTTTATATGACAAGAGTGAGTGATGAGGCACTCTGCCGTGGCGATGAATCATCAAAAAAGCGAGCAGATATGCAGAATCGTGTGGCGCTGATTGAAGAAAAGAAACCGGATTTGGTTGTGAGCATTCATCAGAACAGTTTTTCTGCATCCACAAAAGGGGCACAGGTTTTTTATCATAAAAGTTCCGAAAAAGGCAAGCGTCTTGCCGGTATTTTACAGCAGTCCATCAAAGAAAAAGCGGACAAAGAAAACCACCGTGTGGAAAAAGCGAATGCCAGTTATTATATGCTTCGGAAGGTGAGCTGTCCGATTGTTATCGTAGAGTGCGGATTTTTGTCAAATCCTGACGAAGAGAGGCTGTTAAATGACGAAAAATATCAAAAAAAGATGGTCGAAGGGATTGCAGAGGGCATTGAAAATTTCTTGTATAAATAGGCAGAATATGGTATGATAAGTCATATGAGTATTTGAGAAAAAGCGAGATAGAAGGAATCGTATATGGATACAGAATGGATTTGCTTCGATGCGGTAACAGGGTATGACAAAGGAGAATTGAATCATGCCGCACAGATTTTACGGCAGGGCGGGCTGGTTGCCTTCCCGACGGAGACTGTGTATGGACTTGGCGGGGATGGATTTAACCCGCAGGCGGCTAAAAAAATATATGAGGCAAAAGGGCGTCCGAGTGATAATCCACTGATTCTTCATATCAGTAAGAGAGAAGAACTTGACGCAATTGCTGCACGGATACCGGAAACGGCAGAAAAACTTATGGATGCATTCTGGCCGGGACCGATGACACTTATTTTTGAAAAGACAAAAGCTGTGCCTTATGAGACAACCGGTGGACTTGATACGGTAGCTGTCCGGATGCCTTCACATGAGGGAGCCAGACAGTTGATTGAAAGTGCCGGCGTGCCGGTGGCGGCACCGAGTGCAAATACGTCAGGCAGACCAAGCCCGACGACGGCAGAACATGTAAAAGAAGATTTGTGGGGACGCATTGATATGATTATCGATGGCGGTCTGGTTGGAATCGGTGTGGAATCGACGATTATTGACGTCACAGAAGAGACGCCGACGATTCTGCGTCCGGGACATATTACAAAAAATATGATTGCCAAGGTGATTGGTACGGTACAGATGGATGCCGGTTTATCCGGATTAGACCAATCGGTAAAGCCGAAAGCACCGGGTATGAAGTACAGACATTACGCGCCGAAGGCGTCGATGACAGTGATTCAGGGAAAAAAGGAAGCCGTTATCCGTCGGATTGAAGAACTTGCGGCAGAATATCCAAAAGAAAAAGTGGGGATTCTTGCTACGGATGAAACGTTGTCCTGTTATACACATGGACAAGTTGTGTCAGCGGGATCGCGGAATGAACATACCATTGAGCAGGGGTTATACCGTGCATTACGCGAATTTGACCATATGGGGGTTTCGGTTATTTTTTCTGAGAGTTTTGCGGATGATGACCGGAGCGAGGCAATTATGAACCGTTTATTGAAGGCAGCAGGGCAAAAGATTGAGTATCTTTCGGATAAGTGATTGGAGGAGGCATACGGATGGATTACACAAAAATTATTTTTGTATCGAAGGAAAATGTCCTTCTTGGTCCAATGGCAGAGTGGATTATGAAAAGTATTTTGATGGATAAATCGAAGCAGATTATGTCACGCGGACTAGTTGTACTTTTTGCGGAACCGAGAGACCAGCGGGTGACGGAACTGCTTATGAATCATGGGGTTCCCTGCGAGGAGCAGGTATCGGAAGAATTTCATGCAGAGCAGGTTGATGAGACAACGCTTGTGCTCACGATGAATTTTACCGAAAAAGTCAAAGTTCTCGAAGATTATGGTGTGACGGAACATGTTTATACGCTTCGCGAATTTGTGCAGGAAGAAGATGGAAAAGAATTTGACCCGGATGTGCCGGACCCATATGGAAGCGGGGATGAGGCATATGAGGAATGTTACTTAGAACTCAAAGATTTATTGTACCGGGTGAAGAAAAAATTACAGTGGAACTAAAATATGAGGAGGGTGTTACAATATGATAGCATTAGGCAGCGACCAGGCAGGATATGAATTGAAACAGGTGGTGATGCGTCACTTGGAGGAGCGCGGACTTTCTTACAAAGATTACGGAAGTTATAGTCCCGACCCTGTAGATTATCCGGTGTATGGAAAAAAGGTAGCACATGCCATTGTTGATGGGGAATGTGACAAAGGAATTTTAATTTGCGGGACCGGCATTGGTATCTCGATTGCCGCGAACAAAGTACCGGGAATTCGTGCGGCCGTATGCAGTGACTGCTTCAGCGCAGAGGCGACCAGACTGCATAACGATGCCAACATTTTAGCTTTCGGTGCGAGAGTCGTGGGACCGGGACTTGCAGAAAAAATTGTAGATATCTTTTTAGACACAGAATTTTCCGGTGTGGAAAGACATAAACGCCGGGTTGATATGATTGAAGAATAAGGAGTGAAATAACGTGTTAGGTTTTGTCGGATGTGGAAATATGGCACAGGCGATGCTGAAAGGGATTTTGGCAAAAGGCTTGTACAAAGCAGATGAGATTATTGTATCGAGACGTACCAAAGAGGCGTTAGATGCATTGCATGAAGAACTTGGCGTGCAGACAACAACAGATAACAAAGAAGTGGCAGAAAAAGCAGATGTGCTGGTACTTGCGATAAAACCGTATCAGTTTGCAGATGTGATTCCGGAGATTGCACCGGTTTGTAAAGAAAATGCGTTAGTCATTTCGATTGCGGCAGGCCAGACGATAGAATATCGAGAAGTTATTTGGAAAGACTATGAAAATAGTACGCACGATGCCGAATACACCGGCACTTGTGTTAGCGGGAGCAACCGGGATGTGTTTTCATCCATCGGTTTCAAAAGAAGAAAGAGGAACGGCAATTACTATATTTGAAAGTTTTGGTGTGGTTGCAGAAGTTTCTGAAAATATGATTGATACCGTGATTGGTGTCAGTGGCAGTTCGCCGGCTTACGTATTTATGTTTATTGAGGCAATGGCAGACGCCGCCGTTGCAGACGGCATGCCGCGCGCACAGGCTTATAAATTTGCTGCCCAGTCTGTTTTGGGCGCCGCAAAAATGGTATTAGAGACCGGAAAACATCCGGGCGAATTAA
>ERZ780137.1928-NODE-1928-length-10362-cov-2.869991_pt1 | contig 10362 bp, 9 predicted proteins | sample MGYA00511020_ERZ780137 | MGnify/ENA primary metagenome ERZ780137 (study PRJEB29588, sample SAMEA2157917) | human gut metagenome | biome: human gut; feature: human-associated habitat; material: faeces | place: Denmark | collected 2008/2010 ... | reverse complement strand
CGATCTCTCCACTGTTTCGCTCGGTCTGCTTAAAGCTCATATCCGTAACCGAAAAATCCGGGGCAAGATCCTTTTGCACCTGCGCAACCGTAAACGGCGCCAGCTGATAAACCACTTTTTCGGATCTTTCGTAATTTACGATATCCTCGCGCACCATCAGTTTCCCCTCGAGATCCGCGCGCTGTTTTTCTGTCAGTTTCATAATCTCGCGATACACCCGCTCTGCCTGCTCATGGCACCGGTTGTTGATCAAAGTACCGACATCCGTCTGCACTGTATAGAAAAATCTATTTTCCTCAAGATAAGAAATGAGCCGTTTTCTCGGCTCAGGTTTGATGTAATGATGAAATAATTCTTTTCCATCCGCGACCACAAAAGCTCCGGCTCCTCCGATCATTCCGTCAAATGGCAGTGACCGGATCTCCTCGGATATCTGATAGCGGCTCCGGCCCCCAGCCGGTGGCCTGCCTGTTTTGCCAGAGTAAGTGCTTTCTTCGCAGATTCCGGAATTTTTCCGCCAAAGTCCGTCAGTGTCCCGTCAATGTCAAGAAAAATCACTTTCTGATTACTCATTGTTCTGTTCTGTACTCCTTAATTCCTGTCTTATTCCGCTTCACGGATCGCCTTGCGGACCGGAAGGATGCATCCCGGAGATACGGACAGTTCATCCAGTCCCATCTGAAGGAAGCGTTCCGTCAGTTCCGTATCCGCGCCCAGCTCTCCACAGATGCCTGCCCAGATGCCTGCCGCATGCGCATTTTTAACTACGCGTTCGATCAGGCGGAGCACTGCCTCGTGATGTGGATTGTAGAAGCGGTCCAGCTTGCTGTTCTGCCTGTCGATCGCCAGTGTATACTGTGTCAGATCATTGGTTCCGATACTGAAAAAGTCTACTTCTTTCGCAAGTTCGTCACTCATCACTGCTGCCGCCGGTGTCTCGATCATGATTCCCTGTTCTACTTCACCGAACGGAATGTTCTCCGCAGTCAGTTCCGCTTTTACTTCCGCAACGATCTCTTTGATCTGGCGTACCTCATCCACGGAAATGATCATCGGATACATGATCGCGATATTTCCGTAATTGCTTGCGCGGAACAGCGCGCGTAACTGTGTTTTGAAAATTTCCGGCTGTGTCAGACAGATACGGATCGCACGGTAGCCAAGTGCCGGATTGTCTTCTTTTCCGAGATTGAAATAATCTACCTGCTTGTCCGCTCCGATGTCTAACGTACGGATGATGACTTTTTTGCCCGCCATGGTCTCTGCCACTTTGCGATATACGGCAAACTGTTCTTCTTCTGTTGGGAAATCATCTTTTTCCAGATACAGGAATTCGCTTCGGAACAGTCCGATTCCGCCCGCGTCATTTTCCAGTACGCTTGCAAGATCGGATACATTTCCGATATTGGCATAAAGATTGATCTTCTGTCCGCTCTTTGTCACATTCTCTTTTCCTTTTAAGGTGAGCAGCAGTTCCTTCTGTTCTTCGTCTTTCTTTTTCTTTTCCTCATATTCGGCAAGTGTCGCTGCATCCGGATCTACAATGATCTTTCCTGCATATCCATCCAGGATCGCCATCTTTCCATTCCAGGAGGTCTCGATATCCACACTGATGAGTGCCGGGATACCCATGGTTCTCGCAAGAATTGCCGTATGGGAGTTTGCGGAGCCAAGATGTGTTACAAATCCGAGAAGTTTGCTCTTATCCATCTGTACCGTTTCACTTGGTGCAAGATCTTCCGCAACGATGATAACCGGATCTTCTCCGATATCGGATGCGGTATCATTTCCGTTTAAGATTGTGATCACGCGTTCGGAAATATCCTTGACATCCACGGAACGTGCCTTGAAATATTCATCATCCATATCCGCGAACATTTTCGCGAAATTATCACCGGTCTGCGCAACCGCGTATTCCGCGTTTACATTCTGTCCTTCGATCAGGTTATGGATGGAATCAATGTAATCGCCATCATCTAACATCATAGCATGAACATCAAAGATCTGCGCATTTACCTCGCCGACTTCTTTGAGTGCTTTCTCATACAGTGCGTGCAGTTCATCGATTGCTTTTTGTTTTGCGTCCTCAAAACGCGCTATCTCCGCTTTGGTATCCTCGATCTTTCTTCGTGATACCTGGTTTTCCGTCTTTGCGAACACACGGACTTTTCCGATCGCAATTCCATGAAAAACTTTCTTTCCTTCTCTAATTTCCATCTTTGGATTCTCCTTACTTACAGATTTGCCTCAAAAAACTGCTTTAAAGCTTCAATCGCTTTTTCTTCATCAGCGCCTTCTGCGGATACGGTTACCTCGTCTCCACATTTGATTCCCATGCCCATAACTGCCATCAGTCTTGTGACATCTGCTTCTTTTCCTTTTGCTGCAAGTGTGATCTTTGACTCAAAAGCTTTTGCTTCTTTTGCGAGCATTCCTGCCGGTCTTGCGTGAATTCCGATTTCGTCCTTGATTACATAATTGAATGATACCATAATGTTGTCCTCCTTATTTTTGACTCATTTGATTTATAATATTTTTATTAATGTTTCTCCTGCTTCCACAGTTGGCAAAGCAGTTGGAACAATGTTTCCATATTGATCTGTATTGGTGACGATCACCGCCGTTGTCGTTGCGTAACCGGCGGATCGCAATGCTTCAAGATCCACTTCCAGGAGCAGATCTCCGGTTTTTATCCGGTCACCCTGTTTCTTTTTGGGGGAAAATCCCGTTCCGCTTAACTGAACGGTGTCCACACCGACATGGATCAGTATCTCGGGTCCCGCTTCTGCCATCAGGCTGATCGCGTGTCCCGTCGAAAAAAATGTGGTGATCGTTCCATCTGCCGGCGCATAAATTTTTCCATCCGATGGAAGGATCGCGGCTCCCTGACCAAGCACGCCGCTTGCGAATGCTTCGTCTTCGATCTGTGAAAGAGCGATCACCCGGCCGGATACCGGCGCCGCAATGTGGATTTCCTTTTCTCCCGGTTGTCCCGGCTTTTGCCTGGTCCCCGGTTCTTCTCCGGGAACGCCCGCACAGCTTACAAGTTCGGCAAAGACTTCTTTTACCTGACTGCCGATCATGATCTGCAGCTGTCCGCCGCGCCAGAACGTTCCGGCAATTCCATTCATGGCGTTTAACGCATCCAGATCCGCTTTTTTATCATCCTTTAATTCCAGGCGAAGCCTTGTCACACAGTGTGTCATATGGATGATATTGTCTTTTCCGCCGATGTGAGAAAGAATGTTTTCTGCCAACGCGGCATACTTACGTTCCATAGTTTTCCCTCCCATTCCCAAAATTATTTTTCTTCGTACTGAATATAGAAAAACCCGAACGAAATCAAGACTACTGCCTTTCATTTCATCCGGGTTTTGCCGACCAAACGTAACAATCCCAATTCTATTTATTTAACGATCCTGATCCGAACTGTTCCTTCGGATAATTCTCGCGATGTGCATCGTAAGATAAGTAAGTTCCTCTTCTTCCACCTCATACTTCATACGCTTTTTCATATAAGCGCGGATCTTGTCCGCACAGGCATATTCCTTCGGATAGCGTGTCCGTATGATCTCGTCCAGTTCCGGGTCGTCATTGTCATAGCTGGCATTCTGCACCGCGCGCTGTAAGAAAAACTTCAGATGCGTGACAAAGCGCTCGTAAGGAAGTTCGCTCTCGTCAATCTCAACGTTAAAAGTATAACGGACAATATTTAAAATGTCCTTTATCATCTCCGGGACAGTTCCCGCTTTGCGGATATCACCATCCATCTCCGCGTTCACAATGTGGAGCGCGATAAATCCTGCCTCATCCTCCGACAGCTCCACACCGGTCTTCTCTTTGACCAATGCCACCGCCCTGCATCCGATCTGGAATTCCTCTTCATAGAATTTCCGGATCTCCCAAAGCAATGCATTCTGGAAAACCGTTCCCTGTTTCTGGCGCTCGATCGCACAGTCCAGATGATCTGTCAGCGTAATGTAAATGTTCTTATTTAAATGACGCTTTAATGTCCTGGCTGCATACTGAATGATCTCCTCCGCCATCTTAATATGCTCATACGGCATATCGCTGACCAGACGCTCATACTGATTGGTGTGTTCTTTGGGAAGCTGGAAAATCTTTTCAATCCTGGATGCATCTACCAAATCTCCTGCCTTCTTCTGAAAGCCGACGCCCTTTCCCATCACAACCACTTCACGTTTTTCATCATCCAGTGAACTGATCACATTGTTATTAATGACTCTCAAGATCTGCATGCCAAAAACCCCTTACTGCCAGCTTCTTACCCATTGTCACACAGCCGCAGGCATATTTGTCGAACTCTGTTGCCTTCCAAAGCAAAAAAAGCTGGTATTATACCTCCTATCAACGATTTCAATAAATCCATTCATAATAAAAAAGTATAACCCAGTCTTGCCTCGTATGAGTAACAATCTGTTCTTGTTTTCTATGGGTACATCATACTATGATTTTTTCCGTTCGTCAACCACAATTTGAAATATTGTACACTCAACATAATTTCATGTAGCCGTTTTTGTGCAACTTTTCTAAAATCCTTCCTTTTTTCTCTGGATCCGCAGCTCCCTGCGTCTTTTTCCGGCTTCCCACTCGGCTTTTTCACTCTCCGTCTCCAAAATGACCGACGGTACTTTCGTCGGATTCCCATCTTTGTCAACTGCGACCAGTGTCAGATACGCGCGGTTGATCGGTCTCCGTATTCCGTCTAATGTCTCCACATAGGTGTCCACACGAACCTCCATGGAAGTCGTTCCGACATAAGTAAGTCTTCCCGCAAGCACCAGCAGATCGTTCTGATATGCTCCACGGATGAAACGGAGATTATCCACGGACGCTGTGATCACATTGCACTGGGAATGGCGGATCCCCACCAGCCCGGCGGCTTCATCGATCCATTCCATCAGCCGTCCTCCGAAAAGTCTTCCCGCCCCGTTCAAATGCTCGGGTCTGACCTGATACACCTGTTCTATTTTCGAATCCGAAATCTTTTTTTCCATAAATAACTTCAATCCTTTCCGTCTGTTTAGTATAGCACAAAACATCCGGCGCCATCCATATCTTTTACATTGTATTTTCCCCCTGCTATCGTGTATAATAAATGTTTAGATACTGCGGCAGTAAACCTTCCGCAGAGAACTGGAGGTACAATAATCATGGCTTTGGATGGAATTGTCATTGCCAATCTGGTACATGAATTAAACGAAACGGTTTTAAATACAAGGATCAGCAAGATCGCGCAGCCGGAAACGGACGAGTTACTTTTTACTTTAAAAGGAAAGGACGGACAGAAGCGTCTGCTCCTCTCCGCAAGTGCTTCCCTTCCGCTCATTTATCTGACCGGGAACAACAAGCCAAGTCCGATGACTGCGCCGAATTTCTGTATGCTGCTGCGCAAGCATATCGCAAACGGACGCATTACAAAGATCTGGCAGCCGGATATGGAGCGTATCATCAATTTTGAGATTGAACATTTAAACGAGCTCGGCGATCTGTGCCGTAAAACACTGATCGTAGAGATCATGGGAAAGCACAGCAATATCATCTTCTGTGATGACACCGGAAGGATCATCGACAGTATCAAACATATTCCGGCGCAGGTAAGCTCCGTCCGTGAAGTCCTTCCCGGGCGCGACTATTTCATTCCAAAAACACAGGAAAAATATAATCCCCTGCATACCGATCCGGATTTTTTCCGCTCGCATGTATGTAAAAAACCGATGAGCATCTCAAAGGCGATCTACTCTACATACACCGGGATCAGCCCCGTCATCGCAAACGAGATCTGCCACCGCGCTTCCATTGACGGAGATCAGGCGACCGATGCGCTGAGCGAGGATGCCGCACTGCATCTGTACCACAATTTTTCCTGGATGATGGAGGATGTCGCCGCATGCAACTTCTCTCCAAATATCATTATGAACGGAAAAGAACCGGTTGAATTCAGTGCCTTCCATCTTTCAATCTATGAGGATTCCACCTGTGTGGATTACCCTTCGATCTCCGCTGTTTTGGAACAGTACTATGCAAAAAAGAACGAATACACCCGTATCCGCCAGAAATCCGTGGATCTGCGAAAGATCGTATCCAACACCCTGGAACGGGAACGGAAAAAATATGATCTTCAGAAAAAGCAGTTAAAAGATACTGAAAAACGGGAAAAATACAAAGTATACGGCGAACTGCTCACGACTTACGGCTATCAGGCAAAAGAAGGCGACAAAAGCCTTGAGGCGATGAACTATTACACCAACGAGATGATCAAGATCCCGCTTGATGAGACGCTCTCCCCTTTGGAAAACGCGAAAAAATATTTCAACAAATACGCGAAATTAAAACGGACTTACCAGGCTTTGACCGAACTCACCGCGGAAACCGAAACCGAGATCGCGCACCTCGAATCCATCGCCACCTCGCTTGACATCGCGACACAGGAGGATGATCTTTCCGAGATCCGCGAGGAACTTGTCGCTTACGGTTATCTCCGCAAAAAGAACGGCGAAAAGAAGAAAAAGTCCAAAAGCAAGCCGCTTCACTATGTTTCCTCCGACGGCTATCATATGTATGTGGGCAAAAATAATTACCAGAACGATGAACTCACCTTTAAATTTGCTGTGGGAAACGACTGGTGGTTCCACGCCAAGGGCATGCCGGGATCACATGTCATTGTAAAGACCAACGGAGATGAACTCCCGGACGCGACTTTTGAGGAAGCGGCAAAGCTTGCCGCCTACTATTCCAAGGGCAGGGAAAATCCAAAAGTCGAGATCGACTATCTGGAAAAGAAAAATGTGAAAAAGCCAAGCGGAGCCGCTCCCGGTTTTGTGATTTACTACACGAACTACTCGATGCCGATCGAACCGGACATCACAGGGATCACACAGATCGAGTAATAAAATTTTTGTAAAATTATAAGAACTTTCCAGTTTAAACTTCGGATTTTGTCACATACTATTCCTGTAACAAAAGGTTACAATCCATTCAACCACAAGGAGGAATATGATATGACATCATCTAACAGAACTGCTGTACCGGAAGCAAAAAGCGCACTGAATAGATTCAAATACGAAGTAGCAAGTGAACTGGGAGTTCCACTTTCCGATGGGTATAATGGTGATCTGACCTCCCGGCAGAATGGCTCTGTCGGCGGCTACATGGTCAAAAAAATGATCGAGGCCCAGGAAAGACAGATGGCAGAAAAAGAATAATCTCTTTTTGCCCGTAAAATAAAAGAAAAGCTGTTGCCAGAACTTGGATAAAGTTCCCGCTTCAGCTTTTCTTTTTTTAAAGATTTAACATTCCGCTCTGCTCCTGCCAGTAGCTGTCGATCCGTTCTTTCAATCCACGGTTCTGCTCTGTTTCCAGCAAAAAATCAGCCTTTAAGATCGCATCGCATTCCTCGGACGCCTGTTTTAACACTTCCGCGTCCTGATAAATATCGCCGAGTTTAAAATCCATCACACCGCTCTGACGGATCCCGAAAAAGTCTCCGGGCCCGCGCAGCTTTAAATCTTCACTTGCAATATAAAATCCGTCATTTGATTTGTTTAAGATCTGAAGGCGTTTGGATACCTGTCCACTGTCCGATCCGTTCACCATAATGCAGTAAGACTGCGCGTCTCCTCTGCCCACACGTCCTCTGAGCTGATGCAGCTGCGCAAGTCCAAAGCGTTCCGCGTTTTCGATCATCATCACCGTCGCGTTCGGCACATTCACGCCGACCTCAATGACGGTAGTGGAAACTAACACCTGGATCTCGTTTTTTAAAAACTGCTCCATGATCCGGTTTTTCTCATCTGCTTTCATTTTTCCATGCAGACAGGCGACCACAATCCGCTCATCCAGCTGTGACCGGAGTTTTTCGGTATAATCGGTCACATTTTCGCAGTCCGAATTTTCGCTTGCCTCCACCAGCGGACAGATCAGGTAAACCTGATGTCCCGCCGCCACTTCCTTCTGGATAAAATTGTAGGCTTTGGGACGGTACGCCGTGTTGACCACACAGTTTTTGATCGGCAGACGCTTTGCCGGCACTTCATTCATGACAGAAATATCCAGATCCCCATAAAGAATGATCGCGAGCGTACGCGGGATCGGCGTCGCGCTCATGACAAGGATATGCGGATGACAGCCTTTTAATGCCAGCTGCTCCCGCTGCTTCACACCAAAGCGATGCTGTTCATCGGTAATGACCAATGCAAGGTTCTGGTAGATCACCTTCTCCTGGATCAGCGCGTTTGTTCCGATGATCATCGCATTCGGAAAAAGCTGAATGCGTTCATAGGCATCCCTTTTCTGCTTTGGCGTAAGCGAACCTGTTACCAGAATCACCGGTATGTCAAGCCCGAACTGCCTGCAGTTTTCCAGAAACGTCTCATAGTGCTGTCTCGCAAGCACTTCCGTCGGTGCCATGATCGCAGACTGCAGTCCGTTGTGCGCCATCTCCGCCATTGCAAGGAATGCCACGATCGTCTTTCCCGATCCGACATCTCCCTGAACCAGACGCTGCATCACATAATTTCCGTGTACATCCGCGCGGATCTCCTCCAGTGTATGCTTCTGCGCCCCTGTCAGCGGATACGGAAGCTGGCCGATCAGCTGTTCCACGAAATCATCATCGACCAGTGTAAACGGATTTTCCTCTTTCTGCGTAATTTCTTTCTGCTTACGCATATTTAAGATAAAAAGGAAAAACTCATCAAAGACCAGACGGCGTCTTGCCACAATCAGATGGGCCATATCATCCGGGAAATGGATCTGCCGGATTGCCTCGGCATACGGGATCAGATCATATTTTTGCAGCAGTTCTTCCGGCAGATACTCTTTTAACAGTTCATCCGACGCAAGTGCCTGGCGCACCGCCTTTTGCACCGCGTGATTGGTCAGCCCGAATGCCAGCGGATACACCGGAGTCAGGTTGTTCTCCACACTGTCATATTGTTCTGCCGTATAGATCGTCGGCTGTTCCATTGCAAGATCCTTGTTTTTTGCAATGACTTTTCCATAGAAAACATAGACGTTTCCAGGTTTTAACATATTTTTGATATAAGGCATCCGAAACCAGATAAACTGCATCGTCACCCCGTCCGCCTCCGCGTGTGTGGTGGTGATCTGCATCCTCCGTGTCTTTCTCACAAGCGGCGTATTCTGTATCCGCACCACAACTGCCGCCGTCTCGCCGACAGCCACCTCGCTTATGTATTTTCTCTCTGGAAATTTTACATAATCCCGGGGATAATGAAGGAGTATATCACGCAAGGTGTATACTCCTATCTTTTGAAACAGTTTTTCTGTTTTTTCGCCAATGCCTTTGAGTTCCCGAATTGGCGAATTTAATTCCATTCCTGTTCTCCTGTTATTCTACTGAAATCACATAGTAATAGATCGGCTGTCCGCCAAAGTGAACCTCGATCTCTACATCCGGATTGTCTTCCTGAATGTCCTCTGCCAGCTTATTTGCCGCTTCTTCGTCTGTCTCAGCGCCGTAGTAGATGCAGATAATGGAAGATTCTTCGTCTAACATCTGCGCAACCATATCCTTGGTCACCGCTTCCATATCAGCTCCGACAGAGAGGATCGTCTTATCGCCGATTCCCATGTAATCGCCCTGTCTGATCTGCTTGTCATCGATCACGGTATCTCTGACTGCATAAGTCACCTGACCGGTCTTTACATTATCAAGTTCCTCTGTCATACGTTTCGCATTGTCCTCCGCGGATGACTCCGGAATATAATTGATGAGCGCGGTAATACCCTGCGGTACGGTTCTGGTCGGAATGACAAAGATATTTTTATCTTCTACCAGAGAAACTGCCTGATTCGCCGCCAGAATGATGTTCTTATTGTTCGGCAGGATAAAGATGTTCTTTGCGTTTACTTTCTCGATCGCATTTAACATATCTTCCGTACTCGGGTTCATGGTCTGACCGCCTTCGATGATATAGTCAACGCCCAGTCCACGGAAGATCTCATTGATCCCTTCTCCGATCGATACAGAGATAAAGCCCATCTCTTTTGGCTCTTCCTGTGTCTTTTCTTCTGCTGTCTCTTCCGTTTTGTCTTCCGGGAGACCTGCCGCCTGCATTTCTTTTTCTTTCATGGCGGAAACTTTCTCATCCCGCTCAAGCTTCATGTTTTCGATAATGATCGTAGTCAGGCTTCCATAGGTCAGCGCACGCTGCATTGCCATACCCGGATCATTGGTATGTACATGTACCTTTACGATCTCATCATCCGCTACCACAACGATAGAATCACCGATGGATTCCAGATAGGATTTGAATTCATTTTCTTTCTTGCTGCTAAACGGTTTATCCAGCATGATCAAAAACTGTGTACAGTAAG
>ERZ780137.1911-NODE-1911-length-10464-cov-2.409645_pt1 | contig 10464 bp, 10 predicted proteins | sample MGYA00511020_ERZ780137 | MGnify/ENA primary metagenome ERZ780137 (study PRJEB29588, sample SAMEA2157917) | human gut metagenome | biome: human gut; feature: human-associated habitat; material: faeces | place: Denmark | collected 2008/2010 ... | reverse complement strand
GAAAAGAATCTATGAAGCAGTGAAAAAGATTCCGAAAGGGCATGTGGCAACTTACGGACAGGTTGCTGCCATGGCAGGAAATGAAAAAATGGCGCGTGCGGTTGGAAATGCGCTTCATAAAAATCCGGACCCGGATAATATCCCTTGTTTCCGTGTGGTGAACAGTAAGGGAGAACTTTCAGGGGCTTTTGCTTTTGGTGGTGCCAATGTGCAGGCAGAACGGCTGATGGCAGACGGTGTTGAAGTGGAAGATGGAAAAGTAGATTTGACCCGTTATGGAATCAAGTAAAATTCCGATATATAAAACAGAGTCATGGATGATAATATGAGATAAAAGGATTTATCGATGACAAAGTGAGGAATTTACATGAAAACAACAGGGGAAAGTTTCCAAATGACGAGCGGGAGCGTACAGGGCGTACAGGAGAGAGAACAGGATATATGGAAAAAAGTGTGCGAACAATTGACGGACATAACTTCTGGTATGTCAGAGGAAGAAAAACAAGACTATGAGAAAAAGATTCGGGCAAAATTGCAACGAGGTGCGAACTTATCTGTAGAGGAGTTAAATTATCTGAGAATTCACAATCCCGAATTATATCGAAGTGCAATGCGTGTAAAAACAGCAAAACAACAACTGAAAGAGCAGTTAAGACACTGTAAATCGAAGCAGGAAGCAAATACTCTCATTGCCTGGACAATTTCCAGAATCAGTGACAAAGACCCTGACAAAACATATCTGACAGCGGGATTGCGGAAAGTCGCAGAAGAATTCAAGAAAAGCTTCCGGTACGCCAGACTGCCGGAAACCAACGACCAGAAAAAAGATAAAAAAGCACGTGGTAAGAAAAAACAGGATAAGAATTCATCCGATATGTTTGGCTCCTTATTACAAATGCTGACACCGGAGCCTTTGTTGAGCGAAAGCCTTCAAAACTTTATAGGGGTAAACTAATTTTGTGTCAAATTTTAATACTAGTTTGTTAGAAATTTCAGTAATATAAAAGAAAAACCTTGTGACTCGTGGGCACTTAACGAGCGAAAGCACCCACGAGACGCAAAGCTTTTCTACGGAATTACGCAAAAAAGTGCCAACGAACACTTGACACAAAATTAACTCCCTTTCACCTTGCCTCGTCCCCAGTTTTAGTGGTATAATCTGTTTATGAAAATAATTGATAAAAAATATCAAAAGGGGGCTTTTATAATGGAAAAACAGATATTTACAAACGAGATTATTTTATCTTGGCTTCAATATTATGCAAAGAATACAACAATTGATTTGGAACATGTGAAAATTATTGATATTACAAAGAAAAACAAGAATGTAATTCCTACGGTTGAATCCCATAAAACGACAATGGTATTTACCAATGCAGGAATTGACGATATTTTTTACCGCTTGTGGAATGCCGGGCTTGGTGAGTGTGAGGTTTGGTACAATGACGGTTCAGAACCGGACGGACCGATTTTGAACAGTCAGGTAAAGGATATGATTAACCGTGGAATCAATGCTTCTGCCGGAATGCTGATTGTCAATCCAAATGCGAGAAACACGGCCAAAATCGGCATTGGCAATGAATTTTTCAAAAAGGGCTCTATTCAGTATGTGGGAAGTGAGATTCGTGCTGTTATTTTAAATAAAATGATGGTGGATACGCAGGACGATGTCTGTGTTATCGGAGGAGAGAGTATTGCCATTGAGACCGCTCTTTTGGCTCCGGAAGGAACGGTTATTGCTGTTGAATATAGTGCTACAGACCGTGATACAATGGAGGAAAATGTAGACCATTTTGGGTTGCAGAATGTAAAAATTATTGACCACGTGGATGAAGAAACAATGCGTGACTGTCCGGTTCCTTCGACGGTATTCATGGTAGCCAGCGCAAGTATGAATCAGGAACTTGAGTATTTTGTTAAGAAGAATCCAAATGTTCATGTTGTCATTTATACGTTGGATTTTCAGGTGGCAGCAGGAGCTGGTGAGATGCTTTCGAAATTGGGAATTCAGGATGTGGAGACAATTCAGATTGCGGTTTCCAGATTGTCTGCAAATCATTCCTTTAAACAGCAGCCGGCTCCTTGGATAATTACGGGCAGAGGAGAATAAGTTCTATGATATTACAAGAAGGAAAAAAGAAAAACAGCTACATTATTGAGGGGCTTTTCCTTCCGCTTCAAACGGAGAAAAGATTGGAAGCACTTGGCATGACGAAGGGAACACCGGTGGAAGTTTTAAACCGGAAGCGAAGTGGAACGATGATTGTGCGTGTGCGAGGAACGCGTTTTGCATTAGGCAGGGGGATAACTGGGAAAATTGAAGTCGCGGAGGATAAAAAACAATGAGTGAAAATTTGGTGGTTGGTTTTATTGGCAATCCAAATTGTGGAAAAACAACGTTGTTTAACGCTTTTACCGGTGCCAATTTAAAGGTGGCAAACTGGCCTGGTGTAACGGTTGAGAAAGTAGAGGGTGCGCTAAAATACCATAATAATACATATCGGCTTGTAGATTTGCCGGGAACATACAGTCTTACTTCTTATACGATGGAGGAACAAGTGAGCAGACAGTATATTCTAAGTGATGATGTTGATGTTATTGTGGATGTGGCAGATGCATCTTCACTGGAACGAAATTTGTATTTGACGCTGCAGCTTTTAGAGCTTGGAAAGCCGGTTGTGTTAGCGTTAAATATGATGGATATTGTGGAAAAGCGTGGAATGGAAATTGATTTGCATCGTCTGCCGGAGATGCTTGGAATTCCGGTTATTCCTGTGTCTGCCAGAAAACGTACCGGACTTGAAATTCTGATGCATGCTGTGTCGCATCACAAGGATGCGGTTATGCCGGATAAACTCGTTCATCATCATACAATGCCATCACATCACAAACATGACCATCATGCCGATCATGCCATGGTATATAGTGATGAAATTGAAGATAAGATTGATAGTATTTCGGATGCTTTGCAGAAACGGTATCCCGAAATAATTCATGTACGATGGTGTGCAATTAAACTCTTAGAAGGAGATAAAGAAATTTCTGAAAAATATCCGGTTGATTTGCCACAAGTGCTTGACCGCAGTTATGAATCAGAAATTATTAACCAGAAATATGAATTCATTGAAGAAATTGTTCAGGAAGTGTTGGTAAACAAAGAGGAGAAGGCGCAGTCAACGGATAAAGCTGACCGTATTTTGACTCATCCGATTTTCGGAATTCCGATTTTTTTAGGGATTATGGCACTTGTATTTCTGCTGACCTTTACGGTAGGAGATTTTATATCCGGGTACTTTGAATTGGCAGTAGAATGGTTAAGTGGATTTATTTCAAACGCATTGGCAGCATGGCAGGTTAATCCGGCGGTTACATCGCTTTTGGTAGATGGAATTATAGCTGGTGTAGGTGGTATATTGACATTTTTGCCTAATATTTTTATTTTGTTTTTGGCACTTGCTTTTTTGGAAGATAGCGGATACATGGCAAGAGTGGCTTATGTTATGGACGGCATTATGGGGCGGATTGGGTTATCCGGCCGTGCCTTTATTCCGATGATTCTCGGATTTGGGTGTTCGGTGCCGGCAGTCATGGCGTCAAGGGCATTAGAAGATAACAAGGATCGTATGAAAACAATATTAGTCACGCCTTTTATGTCATGCAGCGCAAGGCTTCCAATTTACATTTTGTTTTCGCAGATGTTTTTTGGGAAACATGCAATGATAGCAGCTTACTCAATGTATGTCATTGGGTTAGTTGTTGCTGTTTTTGTTGCTTTTATTCTTCATATTGTAGATAAAAAAGAAGCAAATGGAATGCTTATTATTGAATTGCCGGAGTATAAAGCACCAAGTGCCCGTACGATTTGGATTTATGTTTGGGAGAAAGTAAAAGATTATTTGACGAAGGCCGGAACCGTAATTTTCCTTGCTTCTATTGCTATGTGGCTTCTTTTAAATTTTGGAATACATGGTTACACAAATGAGATGTCGGAAAGTTTTGGAGCAGCAATCGGACATTTTATCGTGCCTGTGTTAAAACCGATTGGTCTTGGTTACTGGCAGATAGCCGTGGCCTTGATTGCCGGAATATCGGCAAAGGAAGTTGTCGTATCAAGTTGTGCTGTTTTGTTTGGAATAGCAAATGTAAATTCGGCAGCCGGTATGGGAGCGCTGCATCAGGCACTTGGTGCGGCCGGATTTGGTATGGTAAATGCCTATTGTCTTATGATTTTTTGCCTGCTGTATATCCCTTGTTTTGCTACGCTGGCAACGATTCGTAAGGAAAGCGGAAGTACTAAATTTATGTTTTTAGCAGCTGGATTTCAGCTGGTTATGGCATGGCTTGCATCATTTGTGGTATTTCAGGTTTTTTAGTACATTTTTAGATAAAGTTTCCTTTACACTTGGTAGTAAACGTCGTATAATTTGAGTGTAAAATATAGCGTTTTTCTTATAAGGAAAATTTATATGCTATCAAGGAGGATTTATATGCAGAAGAAGCAGGCAAAAGTTTTTGCAGGATTGTTAAGTATGTCCTTAGCTGTTTCCCTTATGACACCGTTGCAAGGTGTTTCCGGTCAAGCAGCAAGAAGAAAAATTGCACTGTCCCAAAAGAGTGTTACGATGACAGTGGGACAGAAGAAGACAATTCGTATCAAAAACGCAAAAGGAAAGCGTATCAAATGGAGTATTAAGAAAAAAAGCATTGCAAGTTACAAAAAGAGCGGTAAGTATGCTGTAAAACTGACCGCAAAGAAAAAGGGAACAACGACCCTTACCTGCAAGGTGAAAAATGGCAAGTGGAAGAGTTACAGGTGTAAAGTTAAAGTCAAAAAGGCTACGCTTGTCCGTACGCCGGTGGCAACAAATGGTGTCGTAACACCGACAGCAACACCAACTGTAAAACCGACGGCAACACCAACTGTAAAACCGACGGCGACACCAACTGTAAAACCGACGGAAACACCAACTGTAAAACCGACAGCAACACCAACGGCAACACCGGCAGGTGAATTTGTAGAAAAAACGTATTTGTCTACCGGTTTTGAAGACGGAACGGATGGATTTACCGGACGTGGAGCAGCAAAAGTAGCAGTGGCTTCCGGCGGAAGAAGTGGAAATTGTCTTTCTGTAACCGGACGTACGAGCACATGGAACGGAGCTGAATTGAATGTAACGGATTCGATTGTGAAGGGTGCAACGTATTCGATTTCGGTATGGGTAAAACAGACTTCAGGTTCTGACAAGACGATGAAATTGTCCGGAAACTTAGCTGTGTCTGGTCAACAGGATAGTTATCCGGCAATTAAAGACAATACAACAGTACCAAGTGGTTCGTGGGTAGAGTTAAAAGGCATTTACACGGTGCCGGCTTCCTTTACTAAACTGACCTTTTATGTGGAAGGACCGTCTGATACCTTTGATTTCCTTGTGGATGATGTCACGATTAAACAGATTTCTGCAGGCAAAGAGCCTTATAATCCGGAAAGTCTCACCAGTATTAAAGCTACCTACAATGGCATCTTTGAGCGCATGGGCAATGTGTTGAGCTATAATACATCATGGAACGATGGTTATCAGATGCAAAGTGACGAGACAATGAAATTCGTGAAACATCACTACAATAGTTACACACTGGAAAATGAATTGAAACCGGCGCAGATTTTGTCTGACTGGAGTGGTACGATTTCTGTGAGCGAAGCGAAAAAACTTGGTTATGTGATTCCGGATGGTTACACCGAATCGACGGTTGGCAAGTTGAATTTTGACAGTGTGGACAAAATTCTTGAGATTGCCAATCAGTATGGACTTCAGATGCGTGGACATGTGATGCAGTGGCATCAGCAGACATCAACGCGTTTCTTCAAGGAAGGATATAGCAGCAGTGGCGCTAATGTCTCGAAAGAAGTGATGGACAAACGACTTGAATTTTATATCCGTTCTGTAATGAAACATGTCATGGATAAGGAAAAGAGTTTGACCGGTAAGGCAGGGTCCCTTGTTTATTGCTGGGACATTACGAATGAGTATACACACCGTACCAATGATCCGGCAGCTACAAGCTGGATGGACGTTTATGGTAACATGGGTCTGAAACCGACTTATGTGAAAAAAGCTTATGAAATTGCTTATGATGAGTTAAAACAATATGGATTGCAAGAGGATGTTACGTTATTTTACAACGATTATAATGAGTATGATGTTGCAGATGAAATTGTAGAACTCATTAATTACATTAATGAAGGAGAAGAAGCAAAAATCTGTGGTGGAATCGGTATGCAGAGCCATATTACCGTGAATTATCCTTCTCTTGAGAAATATGGAACAGCAGTGGATAAGTTTTTGGCAACCGGACTTCAGGTTCAGGTTACAGAATTGGATATCGGAATCGAAGATGGACAGACAGAAGAGGATCTGGCAAATCATTATTCCGATATTATGAAACTGCTTATTTCCAAGCAGGAAAATCGTGATAAATCCGTAAATGCCCGCGGTATTACCGGCGTTACGGTGTGGGGACTTTATGATACCATATCATGGAGAAAACCTACGTCATGTCTTTTGTTTGGCAGTGGATTGGATGATCCGAAAGCTGCATTTTATTCATTTATTGATGCGGCGACCAAATAGGCTGTAAACAGTTGTGACATTTTTCCAACCGTTTCTACAGTGATGATAGAAAGTGCGTAGTGATTATGTTAAAATGAAACAAATTTTGATTTGTGAAAGGAGATTTTATACATATGAAATATTCAATTGAAGGAGCACCATTGCCGGTTGTTATTTGTGATTTGGAGCCAGGCGAGTCTATGATTACCGAAAAAGGAGCTATGTCGTGGATGACACCAAATATGAAAATGGAGACATCCGGCGGCGGAATGGGAAAAATGATTGGACGTATGTTTAGCGGCGAAAATATGTTTCAGAACCGTTATACAGCAGAAGGCGGACCTGGACAGATTGCATACGCTTCCAGTTTTCCGGGTTCAATTTTGGCATTTGAAATTGGAAATGGAAATGAGATAATTGCACAGAAGAGCGCATTTCTTGCTTCTACGGATGGAGTGACATTATCGGTTGCGTTCCAGAAAAAATTAGGTGGCGGTCTGTTTGGTGGCGAAGGTTTTATTATGCAGAGACTTTCCGGCAACGGTACGGCTTTTGTAGAAATTGATGGTTATGTAAAGGAATATGAGCTGGCAGCAGGGCAGCAGATGATTATTGATACCGGCTACTTAGCTGCGATGGATACAACCTGTACGATGGATATTACAACCGTTAAGGGACTGAAAAATAAAGTGCTTGGTGGAGAAGGATTCTTTAACACCGTAGTGACCGGTCCCGGTAAGATTTATCTGCAGTCGATGCCGATTAACCAGATGGCAGGTGTTCTGCAACCATTTTTATCAACAAACAAATAATCTTTTACAAAGGGTGAATCTCTTGCTATAATAGACATGAAAATGTGTTAAAGGAGATGATTCCAATGGTAAAAACTGTGTTAAAAATTGACGGTATGATGTGTGGCATGTGTGAATCGCATATGAATGATTTGATTCGTAACCATTGTAAGGTGAAGAAAGTTTCTTCCTCTGCAAAAAAAGGAGAAACTGTTGTAATCAGCGAGGAATCGTTAGATATTCCTATGCTGGAAAAGGAAATTAAAGAAATTGGTTATGAATTAGTTTCCCATACAAGTGAGCCTTATGAGAAAAAAGGATTGTTCCGTCGATAAGAATTACTCGATTTTGTCTCCGATTACGGTATGCAGTGTGTGTTCCGTAATCGGATTTTTTTTATGGGAAAAATCACGGTAATCCGATGGGGAAAATCCAGTCTGTCTCTTAAAAAGTTTGGAAAAAGTAAAAGCATCATTGTATCCGACACAGTAGGCAATATGCTGGATAGACATAGAGTTTTCTTCCAACAATTGTTTTGCCTGATTAATGCGGTACTGCGCAAGATATTCCTGTGGAGTATAACCGGTGGCGTGCTTAAATAACCGTGTCAGATAGGAGCGGTTTAATCCGCAATAATCCGCAATGTCCTGAATGCGGATTGGGTCTGAATATTTTTGTCTGATAAAACAGATGGTGTTTTGAATATAAGTCAGCGCATCTGTTTTCTTTTTTTTCATCTTTTTATCTAGATTTGCTACTTGAACCATATGCTGGAATAATTGATATACATTGCCAATGCAGGCGTATTCATCCTCGTGATTTGTAAGAATATTCCGCAGACAACGTTCTGTTTTTGGGGCATGTTCACGCAGGGAGAGAACGGGATTTGTTTCTGATAAACCGCAGCGATTCAGCATTTCCTTGATTTTGAAGCCATCAAACTGAATCCAGATATAGTTCCATGGATTGTTTTCGCCGGCTTCGTAATAGGATGGTGTATGAGCCGGTATAACAAAGATATCATGTTCTTTTACGGCAAATTTTTTGTCCTGGATACGGAGAAGACCTTCACCGCTTACGACATAATGTAGAATATATAATTTGCGGATAATTGGACCATATCCGTAAGATGGGTCACATTTTTGACATCCGACCTCATACAGATTGACATCATCGTAGGATGAATAATTTACCAGATATACTTCATCAAATGTTTTTGCAGCCATGAATAGTCCCCCTTTTGCTTGATTTTACCATGTTACTCCTTCTTGTGTCAAAGAAAATTGGTAACATTTTTCCAAAACAAGGTCACAAAATGACATGGCGATAACGGGGGTATTGTTGTACACTTATTAAATCAGGAAGTAAATAAGGGGGACCGAGAAATGCAGTTTAAAGAGTGTTATCAAAATCCGTTTATTGAGGAGCGTGCCGATCCATACATTACATTGGGACCGGATGGATTTTATTACTTCACCGCTTCTTATCCAATGAAAAGTGCAGACGACAAGGATGGATATGACCGTGTGATTTTGCGGCGGGCAAAAGATATTTCAGAACTTGCATCGGCAGAAGAAATTACTATTTGGAAAGTGGCAGATACAACATTAACACATCGTTTTATCTGGGCGCCGGAACTGCATTATATCGCAGGACGCTGGTATGTGTTTTATGCCGGAAGTGAGGACAAGGAAAATAACTGGGCATTTGACTGTCACGTTCTTGTCTGCGACAGCAATGATCCATATGCCGGAACTTGGAGTGAAAAGGGCAAATTCCAAAAGAGGGAAGAGGATGATTTTTCTTTCACCGGCTTTTCCTTGGATATGACTTACTTTGAAGATGGTGAACACTCTTATGTGATTTGGGCGCAGCATAGTCCGGAGAAAATTTCCTGCCTGTATTTGGGAGAGGTTAATCGCGAGGAGCCATGGAAATTAATTTCACTGCCGATGCTTTTAACGGAGCCGGAGTATGATTGGGAAAAAGTCCGCTATGCCGTAAATGAGGGACCTGCGGTTGTCAAACATGATGGCAGAATAATGGTTTTCTTTTCAGCGTCCGGTACTGGCCCGGAGTATTGTGTAGGAGTAATTTCTGCCAAAGAGGGAAGTGATTTGCTAAAGCGGGATTCATGGACTAAGCAGAATACACCGGTGCTTACATCCGAAGATTTACATGAGGAATTTGGACCCGGACACAATTCATTTACAAAAGATAAGGATGGAAATGATATTTTCGTATATCATGCCAGAAGTCTGGAATGTTTTGAGGGAAGATGCGGATATTCGGAAAATGACCCTCTGCATGACCCATGCCGGCATGCAAGAGTGAGAAGAATAGTGTGGGAATAAAAAAATGAAGTTCATTCGTATCGAGACAAGATAATGTTTCGCATTATAGTCTCTCACGAATTGAACTTCATTTTTGTTTGATATTATGGGGTGAGGTTTTCTCTTATTAAAATCCTGCACCCATTTTCCCATCCAAATCGTGTATTATATAGAAAGTAATTATTTTCTACTATACATGAAAAAAAGATATTGTAGTAAAGGAGTATCAGGCAATGATAAATAAATATGCCGGGATAGAGTATGAGGACGTCGTGCGGCAGTATGCAGATGACATAACGAGACTATGTGTTGTCTGGACGCAGAATGAGGAGGCAGCAAAGGACTGCTTTCAAAATACGTTTCTGAAACTCTATCAGACAGAACAAACCTTTCGAGAGGAAGAACACATAAAAGCGTGGCTTTACACAGTTGCGCGAAATGAATGCAGAGATTACCACAGGCAGTTCTGGAATCGAAATGTGGATATTGGATATGTGCCACAGGAGAACCAAAAGGCTGGCTCTTTGCAAATAGAAGATGAAGAAACAGAGCAGCTTGTTGTGGCTCTGCGAAAATTATCTTTTCGGTACCGTGAAGTAATTGTGCTTTATTATTATGAAGAATATGGCACGGGTGAAATTGCAAAAATGCTGCATACAAGTGTGAATACGGTGAAATCAAGACTTCGCAGAGGCAGAGAAAAACTCGCTGCTATCATGAAAAATTAACAGG
>ERZ780137.1910-NODE-1910-length-10469-cov-3.554830_pt1 | contig 10469 bp, 4 predicted proteins | sample MGYA00511020_ERZ780137 | MGnify/ENA primary metagenome ERZ780137 (study PRJEB29588, sample SAMEA2157917) | human gut metagenome | biome: human gut; feature: human-associated habitat; material: faeces | place: Denmark | collected 2008/2010 ... | reverse complement strand
CGCCATCGAATGCAGGCAGTTCGTTGCGGAACTTGGCCAGGGCGTTCAGGGCCTTGACCACCGGGCGTTCGAGGTTTTCATCGATTTCGGCGGTGGAGTAGTAGTGGCGGTTGATGTCGCGGCCGTTGTTGGTTCGGCGCAGCAGTTCCATGTCGTTGCGGCCGGCGAGCGCGCCCACGTAGTAGACCTGCGGCACGCCCGGCAGGAAGAACTGCACGGCGCGGGCGGCCAAGTAGTGCTGGTCGTTGCAGCCGAGGGCCGAGTAGTACGTGGAGTTGACCTGATAGAGGTCGAGGTTGCTGGCGGCGGCACCGGTGGCGGCCTGGGATTCGCCGTGGGTGTTGGCGTGGATGGTGTTGACCAGATTATCGACGTCCTCGTCGGGCACGAGGCCCTTGAGGCTGCGGTCGAGCTGATCGGAGCCGATGTCGATCACGCCGATGCCGTCGTGCGTATCGAGTACGGTGACGGCGTTGTTCGGGCGGATTTCGGTCCAGTGGGCCACGGGTTCGACGTGACCGGTGAACAGCGAGTGCAGAAGCAGCGGCGGCAGGGCGAAATCGTAGACGCGGTCCACCTTGGAGGCGATTTCCACCTGCTTCTTGTAGTAGCTATGCACCTCAATGAGAATTTCGAGGCCTCGCTTGACGCCTTCCTCACGCAGACGGGAGATCAGCTTGAACGTCTTCGGAGTCATGAAGCAGCTCGTGCCAGCTTCCTTAGCGCCGTAGCCGACGGCGTCGAGGCGGATGTAGCTGACGTGAGAGGCGGCCATCTGGTCGAAAATCGACATGAGGTATTCCCAACCCTTGTCGGAATCGGTGTCAATATCAACCTGCTGCGGGGTGAAGCTCACCCAGACCAAGCGCGTCTTGCCGGCGAACTTGTAGTGGGTGAACGGCAGGCCCGGGCGCGGGCGGTAGATGCCGGCCAGGTCTTCTTCGGTGGCGCCGTTCGGGAACACGGAGCTCATGGTCAGAAACATCGGGTAATACTCGGATTCCTCACCTTTTTCAAGCACATCTTGGAACTGCTTGGATTCCCAACTCATGTGGTTGACGATGGCGTCGACCATGATGTTGTGGGTCTTGGAGAGTTCGGCGACGTCGTCCCAGCTGCCGAGACGTTCGTCGACTTTGGTATGGTCGATCGGGTCGAAGCCTGCATCCGCACCATCGAACGGAGTGAAGAACGGCAGGATATGCACGCCGTCATACACGCCGTCGAAGCGGGTGCGCAGGATGTCGGTCATCGAGCTAAGAGTGCCATCGCCGAGACGATCGGCGTATGTGATGAGTTGCACTTTGTTTTTCATGGGACCTCCCTTGGCTCATGGGCGCGGGTGCAATTTGCGTGCGCATCTGCCTGTTTGTTGTTTACGTATTTGCATACTCACGTATGTATCGAACCGGTTCGATATTACCTCGAAAGGGACGTCAATGTCCAGTCGCGCAGTGAAATGCGCGTGTCGAACCGATTAGATGCGGTGTTCTATGCAGCTTAGCCTGTCCGACTCCAATGTGTCCGATTGATAACGCCCGGTTTGTTGCGCATTTTGGTTGAGGCTTGAGTTGAGAGACATGGTCCGTCGTCCGGGTACGATTTCAGTCGCCAAACCAAATCAACCTATTTAGGAAGGCGACGGAACCATGCCGAATCAGATTCTACAGGTCGACGAGAACATGCTCGAGACGAAGCTGGACCGGTTGGTGTCGGAGAAGGTCGAACAGCTGTTGAACGCGATGCTGGACGCGGAGGCCGACGAGATCACGGGCGCGGCCAGGTACGAGCGGTCCGGGGAGCGCAGGGCGTACCGGGCCGGCCACTACGAGCGGAACCTGACCGTGAAGGCCGGGACCATGACCCTGAAGGTCCCGAAGCTCAAGGGCGCGCTGTTCGAGTCGGCGGTCATCGAACGATATCGCAGGAGGGAGGAGAGCGTCGAGGAGGCGCTGATCGACATGTACCTGGCGGGAGTGAGTACGCGTCAGGTCGACGACATCAGCAGGCTTTTGTGGGGAGAACGCATGCCCTCCCAGACGTTGAGCGACAAGCTCAAGAAGGTGTACGAGGACATCGACCGATGGCGGAATCGCCCATTGACGGACCGTTCGTACCCGTATCTGTTCGTGGACGGGGTGTGGCACAAACGCGCCTGGGGCGGGTCGGTCGAGAACGTGAGCGTGCTGGTCGCGATCGGCGTGGACGACACCGGGCATCGTGAGGTGATCGGCGTGACCGAGGGCATGAAGGAGGACAAGGCCAGCTGGGAGCAGTTCATCAGAAGCCTGATCGAACGCGGGCTGAAAGGCGTGCGCCTGGTCGTCGGCGACCGGTGCGCCGGGCTCGTGTCCACCGTGAACGCGATGCTGCCGGACGCCGGATATCAGCGGTGCATGGTCCACTTCATGCGCAACGTGCTCTCCAAGGTGCCGCCCACCCACCGCGAATGGGCGTCCGCCGCGCTCATGCTCATTTGCGCCAGGATCCGCTACGTCACCGTCAACGATTGGTCGAGCCGCCGCTACCTGGACATGTCCCGGCTCGACGGCATCATGCAATCAACCGACTGAAGTCATTCCCCCGACGACGGACCAGGCCACATTTGCGCAAAACATCGGGCACAACCTCTCCGTCGCCTGAGGGGCCTTTCTATGCCTTTGACCGGTGCGTACTATCCAAGGGCGGCATGCTGTAACACTGACCTAGCGCTGCTCCTATGTCACAGGCAGCAGTCAGAACAGCAAGCCATCATCAGGTCGTCGCAATCAGTCCGTAAGATAGGCCTGCGCATCCAGCGCTGCACGGCAGCCCATGCCCGCTGCGCTGATTGCCTGACGATAAGTACGATCCACGCAATCGCCTGCAGCAAAGATGCCTGGCGCACTGGTCACCGTGCTGGCACCCTGCACCACGACATACCCATCATTGTCACGGTCCACAACACCAGCTGCAAAATCAGTGGCTGGCGTATGGCCGATAGCCACGAATACGGCGTTGGTGTCCAGCGTGTTTTCTTCTCCGGTCACCACGTTACGTACGGCAATGCTGCTGACACTGGCCGGTGCCACAGCCGGTCGTTTGATTGTCAAGCCAGGAATGGCAATAGGTGCACCGGTGTTCTGTGTGGGGGAGGAGGTGCCGGTAATGGAGGTCACCACTGTGTTGGTCAGTAGGGTGATGGTCGGATTGGCTTTGGCTCGGTCCACCATGATCTGCGAGGCACGGAAGCTATCGCGTCGGTGAATCAAGGTGACCGAAGAACCGAACCGGGTCAGGAATAATGCCTCTTCAAAAGCCGAATCGCCACCGCCTACGACCACGATAGGCTTGTTCCTGAAGAAGAAGCCATCGCAGGTGGCGCAGTACGAGACGCCATGTCCGGACAGCTCCTGTTCGCCGGGCACCCCAAGCTTACGGAATGACGACCCTGTGGCGATGATGAGTGCTGATGCCTCCAACTGGGAGTCATCGGAGAGCGTTACACGATAGGTCGGCTTGACCGAATCACTCTCACACGCCTCAATGGAAGAGACATCGTCTGTGATATAGGTTGTACCGAAGCGCTTGGCCTGTTCCTTCATGCGATCCATAAGATCCGGGCCAAGAATACCTTCCGGGAATCCGGGGAAGTTCTCCACCTCAGTGGTGTTGATCAACTGTCCACCTGGCGACAACGCACCAGTGACCATAACAGGATTAAGACCTGCACGGCCAAGATAGATGGCGGCCGTGTAGCCAGCGGGACCAGAACCGATAATGATGACGTTATGTTTCACGTGAAACATTGTCACACCCCCATACGATATTCCATGTCATTCAGCCAGACGCGAAGAAAGGGCGGCACCGTCGAATGTATGCGAACGGTACCGCCCTTCTTGGGTCAGTTATCGGTATAGATGCCGATTAGAAGACCTCCACCTTCTCGATGTACAGCTGGTTCTGCGGCAGGCTACCCGATGGCACCCACAGCAGCAGATCCTGCGTATTGACGGCTTTGGTGAACTTCACCTCAGTAGTGCCACCTTCAGCAAAGGTGAATTCGGCCACCTGCTCGCCCTGAGTGGGGTCTCCAGTGGTATTTGCGCGAATATAGCCCTTACCACCGGATGTGCGGATGGTGATAACCATGCGGTACGCATCCTGCGGCTGGTCAAGGTGCATGTAGTATGCGTACCCGGATTGGCCGCCAGGATTCGACAGGAAGTTGGCGCTGGAAATCGTAAACGCCGTGTTGTTCTCATGGCGCGGTTGCGGAGCAGCGCTGGAATCCTTATCGCCGGACTTCTTGGCCTTGGTCTTCTTGGACGACGAATCAGCAGTCTCGGACTTCTTGGACTTGTCTGATGCCGAGTCCCTGGATTCGCTCTGAGTGGCATCACTCGACTTTGAGGAATCGTCAGTGGCGCCACCGTTCGTCGCGTTCTTGCTGCCACCGAATGGCACAGCGTCAGCATTGATATCGGGCCAGTCACCTTCACTGGAGTTGCTGGAAGCATCGGCAGGATTGTCTCCGGAGGATCGGAACGCATGCACTGCCCAAACAGCCGCTGCCACTACCAATATCAGAGCCACAATGATGGCAACGACCTTGGTCGACAGTTTGCCGAACAGATGTTCATCGGGCAGCTTGCTGTCATCCACGTCATCCGGCACATCCTTCGGTGTGAAGCTCGGAGGAATGGCGCTTACTTCGGCAATGCGGGCCTGCTCCTCTTCCAAGGCACGCAGCGATTCCTCACCAGGAGCCACAGCACGGCCGCTGGCGTCGAACACGGGAATACGACTGGTTGTCTCTCCCACGGTGGCATCGGGAATACCGCCGGTAACAATAGGCACTGTCAACCGAGTATTATCCCCCGGACCGCCGATGGGGGCCGGATTCATTTCGCTGTACCAGTCACCGGTGCCTTCACCGGAAAGATTTTCGTGCTCCCAGGCGTCAGAAAGGTTGAAGTCAAACAGACGGCGGGCATCAGACTGAGACTGGTTACCGTCAGCAGTACTGGACCCATCAGGCAGAGGAACCGGTGACATCGCGTGCGGAGCGGGGACGGCGGCCGTCTGAACCGGCAGGGAAGGGGTAATAGACAATTCCGGAAGACTGCTGCTGTTAATCAACGTGCTGGGAATAGGCACGATATCAGTCTCGTTGGCAGGCTTCAGTATCGCCTTGGTAATCGAGCAATCGCTTTCCACGCTCGGCAAAGCAATATCAGCATCGCTCAGTTCAGAGAGCGGCTTCCAATTACCCAACAAGGCGTCGAGTTCTACAAGGGCAGCCATTGGCAACGTATGATCGTCGGGCTCGCTCAAGGCCAATCCACGCTTGCAAATCACGCGGAATTCGCCAGGGGTGTCTTGCGGCAAGGCACGCAGATTGAATGTGGGTGTCGCTTGGCTTGGCGTGCGTGTCAGCAGGGTATAGAGTAATGCCGCAAGCTGGCGAATCGCATACCGTTCAGGACCGTCCGTACGCAGATCGGTAGCGGACGTATCGGCCAGCATCGTGGCACATGGTGCATCGGCAATTTGCACACCGGAGGTAGTCACTCGAACGGTGTCGGTTGTGATGACGATGCCGCTGGGAGTATCCGCAATGACCTCGCGCAGCACGTCGGCGCATTCTCCGATAATCGACCGGATGGCGCTGTAGCTGAGCGGCTTGGCGGTATCTGCCATGTAGTCAGTCAGGCATTGGCCGCTATCCACCGGCATGACAATGAGAAGTACGTCGGATTCCATACGGTATTTCAGTATGGGAATCACACGATCAGGGCGAGTGGCGGCGATGCGACCAGCGAGCTTATCGATTGCGGCGAAAGCGCTGCGATCGGTAATGATGAACAGCTGGCAATCCTTTGCCAGCACACGGTCGTTGGCTTTCCATGCCTGAATGCCAGGCTCCTCACGCAACGATGATACCAAGGTGTATCGGTTGAGAATCGTGTCTCCGAGTTGCGGTTTCATAGTGCGTTCGGCTCCGTGTGATTGGTGTTCGAAATTGGTCTTAGATATTCTACGTGCGGGGCTATCCTTGACGGGCTCCGTCTCAGGATTGATTTACGTAGCGTCGACTTTTTTCCGGCTGGGCTGTCACAGCAACGTCCTCACTGGCCGGAGTCTTGTGTAGACGGGCCAGTATCGAGTGATAGGCGCTGATGAGTTCCGGGGTGTGTACCACCCACAACACAGCCACATATACTACGGCCAGCACAATGGTGAGCACCACGCAGATGGCCAGCGCAGACCACCAGCTCATGTGCCCGCCTACTGGTCGAATATCCGCGCCGAGCAGTGCGACTACCGGTCGTTTGATCAGCCAGACCACAACTCCGGAAGCCAGTGCCGCCACAATGGCCTTGGCATATGTCCTCGTGATCTCCCGACCGCCAAGATTGCCTTCGAACTTGCGGCGCAACATCATCAACGTCAGCGGCAACGCCAGTAATCCACCGAGGGTCACCGAGCAGGCGATGCCGAGTACCCAATGCTCAGGAGGAAGTACCATCATGCCGATGATCATGAATATTGAGGTGAATCCATACTGCATCACCGCGGACAGGAAGGGGTGAAGGCCGTCCTCAAAGGCGTAGAACGTGCGCTGGATCAGCAGGAACGCCGACCCCAATGGAATGCCCATAGACAAGGCGATAAGCGCATAGGAGATCAACATAGTCTCGTCCATCGAGACGGACGGAAGCAATGCACGGATGATCGGTTCGGGGAACACGACCATGGCGGCGGCGAAGAACATGATGAGCAGGCCCACATTATTCAGTGCGCTGACCAGGTCGTGCCGTGCCTCATCCAGATTCGCAGCTGCGATGGAACGGGAGATTTTGGGGAACATAGCCGTGGATACCGATACGGCGATGAGTGAATAGGGCAGGATGAACAGTGTGTACGCATTCTGATAGGTCGCGTTGCCTGCCACGCTGAACAGGCTGGCACCCGTCAGTTCGTGGGCGCGCTGCGGTGCGGATGTGGCGATACGGGTAAGGATAATGCCGCAGATCTCACTGGTGATCACCACGCCCAAAGAGCCTAACGCCACGGGACCCATAGACCTGAGTCCAAAGCCGCCAAGCCCGAAGCTGGGTTTGTACTTGAACCCGATACGGGCCAGCGGCAGGAACAGTATCAGCGCTTGGAAGGCCACGCCCAAAGTCCAGGTGCCTGCGGTAAGCGCGATTTTGTCGGCGGTCCAGAATTCGAGGGGCTGTTCATTGGCCTTGCTGAACAGCAGAATAAAGCCAGTAAAACCGGCGCAACTAATAATGTTGGCACCGGTTGAGCTCCACGCATACGTGAGGAAATGGTCTTTGGCGGCCAGGATCTGACCCAATACCGTATACAGGCCGTAGAAGAACACCTGAGGCATGCACCACAGGGTGAACGAGGTGGTCAGGGCTATCATCTGGTGATCGTCGCTACCCACGTACAGGCGGGCAAGCAGAGGGCTGGCCGCCGCCATCACCACGGTCATGGCCAATAGGATGCCGATGGCCAACGTAATCAGGCGATTCAGTCGTTCTTGGGCGTCTTTTTCTTTCAACGTGCGCACGATCTGGGGCACCAGCACGGCGTTGAAGATGCCGCCGGACACCAGCGTGAACACGGATTGGGGAATCATGGAACCGGCCTGATAGGCGTTGGCCGCCAATCCGGTGGTGCCGATGGCCGCAGCGAGAAGAATCGTGCGGAGCTGACCGGTCACACGGGAAGCAGCGGTTCCCGTGGCCATGATCAGGGAATTACGACCTACGCTTGAACTCATTCGTCGGGGTCCTTCTTCCGATGGAACTGCCGCCACAGGCCGATAATGCCCAGTAGCACGGCGAAGCCGATGATAATGAAGCCGCTGGCATCACTGATGCGCATCACACTGGTGATCGCGGTGTCCTGCGTGTTGCCGAAGCTGTTGCCTTCCCGGTCGGTCAACGACACATGGGCCGTCGATGAGCCGGAAGTGGAAACGCGGATGGTGAAGGTCACCTGAGCGTCGCTATGCGAGGGAATATCGATGTCAGCGGTTCGCGAGGTGACGATCTGCATGGAGTCAGTCAGTGAGTTGACCTGCACGCTGACGGCGTAGGGAAGGTCATTGCTGACGGTGATTGGCATTTTCGCGGATTCGCTGAACACGGATATTGATTCCGATGGGTTGATGCGTACGCCGTTCAGAAGATCGCTGGCCAGTGTTTTCGTGGCTTTGACCATGGCTTTTCGCGTGGCTGTCGGCTGGGGGGAGCCAGACATGGACCGCAGCGCCATATCGTCATGCAGCGCCAGTAAAGAGCCAATCCATTGCGTCGGATCGTTGCTATGCGAGGCGGTGTCATTGGCGTCCTGCCGGGCCAGGGCCTGCGGGTCCAACGACGAGACCTCGTCGGAATCAATCTCGTTCCTCAATATGGAGGTGGCCATGCGCATGATGTCATGCCGGCTGTCGGCCAACTGTCTCAATGCCGACCGGGTATTGGCGGTGTTGGCATCATCGGCCTTGTCGGGATTGACCGAATCGCTGACATTGTACGGATCGGCCTTGGCCATGGTCTTCAGGTCCGTCAGATTCAACCAAGACGCCTGCTCGAAGGCGCTCATCACCTGATCGATCCAGCTGGCCTCCGTGGTGCGGGAGAACGTCATAAGCAGGTATCGGGATGTATAGGGCTGTTCCATCTGGTAGAACGCGCTCTGAGCGATCAGTCGGGCCAACCGACCGGCATCGCTGGACTCGGCCTGCGCGTCCGTGCTGGTGGCTTGGCCCTTGGCCAGCGTGCCCAAGGTCGATTGCTCCTTCAGCACGGTGACATCGCCGGCAGGCGTATGCACCACGTAGGTGCCTGTGTGTACGGCTTCAGTCTGGTCGGCATCGAAAGAGGCATCGGCAATCACCGTGTCATAGCCCTGCTCGCGTGCTGCGGTCAGCGCATCCAACGTCCAACAGTTGTTGCCCTGCCATGCGTACGCGGAGGGTGTTTCGGAGTCGCCTCCGTCGGCATACCATGCGGCCGCCTGCTTGGCGTTCCACTGCTCAGTGGTGATGCCGGCCTTTTCGTAGGCCGCGGTATCGTCCAGTGCGGTATAGGCGGTGATGTCGAAGTCGGCGGGCTGCATGATGCCGGCAATGGACGGTTGCACTGCGGACTGACGCCAATACAGAGGATCCGCGATCACTTGCAGCGAGCGGTGCTTGGCGAATGTCTGCCCAAGGGATCGCGCGGTATCGGCATCCTGTTCGGATAAGGATATGGCTTGCGTATCAGTGGCTTTGGCCGCGTTGCTGGCGTCGGCGTTATCGGACTTGTCGGCCTTGTCCGTGCTGTTGGACTTGGACGATGTTGATGTCGAGGAAGTGGTGGTTTCGGCAATGCGATTGCTGATGGCCTTGTTATCGACCTGCCAGCCGCTGGCGGTGTAGGGCATGGCCACGGTCAGGTTCATGGCCGGTGTCGTCGCGGTGTTGAGCCCATCCGAAGATCGGGTCAGAAAACTCGGCAAATCGGCGAGTATCTGATTGCCGACGATATACGACAGCATCAGCGGCTTCGGCCCCCAGCTCCCTATGGAGGCCAGGGTCTGCTGATTGGCGTTCACCTCGATGGTGACGGTGGCAGTGCCGCCGGCGGGAATCGATGGCACGTCAACGGAACCCAACTCGTTGGGGGTGGGGATGGGGGCGTTGTTCTCGGCCCAATTCTGAATATCGGTGCGCGAGACAAAGGTGAACAGCGTATTGGTGGTCAGGTGCAGTGTGCCGCTTGACGTGGCCGTGCTGTCCGTATTGCTGATGACCGCGGTGACATGATAGCCCGATTTGGAGGTGACGATGGGGGTGCTTTGCGTGATGGCAATGCTCTGCTTGGGCTGATTCTCGGTCTGATTGCCCGTTGCGTCCGTCGTATCGGATGAATCAGTCGTGTCCGTCGTATCGTTCGCGTAAACGGTCAATGGAGCGGCCAGCATCGCCACAACGGCGACGCCAGCCGCCAGTGCGTGTGCCAGACGTGTGCAATGTCGTAAGACTCCGGGTAGGTTCACTCGTTTGCCTGCCTGTTCTTCTTCCTGGCATAGAGCCACGCGATTTTGCGTTCGTTGGGATAGCTCAACACGTCATCCAAATCTTCAAAACGTACCCAGATGGCGTCTTCCGCCTCATGATCCGGGTCTCCTTCCACCGTCAGTTCGCCGCCGGTCTGTTTGAGCGCGAAGTGATGGACCAGCTTATGCACGCGCTGCGTGGTGCCGGTGAACCAGTAGTCGATGGTGGCGATGGAATCGATCACCTCGCCCAGGATGCCGGTCTCTTCATGCACTTCGCGCACAGCGGTCTGCTGCGGGGTCTCACCTTTTTCGATATGCCCCTTCGGCAAGCACCATTCGAGATGGCCGGAGCGGGAATGACGGGCGATAATGGCCACGCGATTCTGGTCATCGAAAATCAGACCGCCTGCCGAATATTC
>ERZ780137.1909-NODE-1909-length-10470-cov-3.418915_pt1 | contig 10470 bp, 11 predicted proteins | sample MGYA00511020_ERZ780137 | MGnify/ENA primary metagenome ERZ780137 (study PRJEB29588, sample SAMEA2157917) | human gut metagenome | biome: human gut; feature: human-associated habitat; material: faeces | place: Denmark | collected 2008/2010 ... | reverse complement strand
GCAAAGGCCGCTTGCGGACTGTGACCGCCGGTGGGGAACTTCGCCCCGCCTCGAAGACTGATGATTCAGTTGACAGTATGATTATACTCCGTGCGGCGCAAAAGTCAACAGGGAATTTTAAGAGGGCTGTTATATATGTCACCCTCCTATTCAGTTCCATTCCTCGGCAAGGAGAAAATCGCGGATATTCCGATGCTTGATGCCGTTCCGACTCATATCAAATTCATCGAGGGAAACAACATATTTCGGAAAGTTGTCGCGAATGCTGTCATACGCACCGAACTCACGGCTGATTGTTTCTTCCGATGCCAGCAGATAGGTGACCTGAACATACAGCTTTTCGCCGCGCTTGTCACATACAAAATCAATTTCCTTATTGCCTGTTTTGCCGACGGTTACCGCATAGCCGCGGCGCAGCAATTCCAGATACACTATATTCTCCAAAATGAGATTGATGTCCCGCATATTGCCGCCGAAAACGGCTTCACGGATGCCGTGATCGGCAATATAGTACTTTTCATTGGAGGCAAGGATTTGCTTGCCCTGCAAATCCTCCCGTTTTACCCGATAGAACAGGTAAGACTCGCAGCAATATTTGATATAGTTTAGGATCGTTTCCGGTGCAACGGTACGCTGCTCGTTTTTCAGAAACTTCGCAAGGGAGGCTGCAGAGAAGGTTGTACCCACATTGGCGATCACATAGGCAATGATTCGTTCCAGCAAATCAACATCCCGAACCTTATTCCGCTTCACGATGTCTTTGAGCTGGACAGAGTTGAACAGATCATGAAGATATTGTTTGGACGGAGCATCTGCATAGCGGAGGTTTGCGAGGTAGGGCATACCACCGGACAGGAGGTACTTTTGGAAACACTGCCGGACGGACGTATCGGGAGCAATAGAACGGTACAGTTCAATGAACTCCCCAAAGGAAAACGGATAGATCACAAACTCCACATACCGACCGGCCAAATATGTTGCAAGCTCACCGGACAGCAGCTTTGCATTCGAGCCGGTTATATAGATGTCACAATCAAGCGAGACACGGAAAGAGTTGATGCACTTCTCCCAGTCTTTGACCTCCTGTATTTCGTCAAAGAACAGATAGACCTTGCCCTCTGTTTCTGCGGCTCTCTTGGTGATCTCGTCATGCAGAGCCTGAGCGGTTTGCAGATGGGAACAGCTCATATCTTCAAAGTTGACAGAGACAAACTGTGTCGGACTTACACCGGACTCCGTAAGTTCCTGTTTGATTAGCTCCAACATGACAGACTTCCCACAGCGGCGGATACCCGTCATTACCTTGATAAGCTCCGTTCCGATAAACGGACGGATACGGCTCATATACAGTTCGCGTTTGATCATTAATCACAGTCTCCTTTCCGCGGTCGGTTTCAGTATAACACATTTACAGATGAAATGCAACGGTGAAATTAAGAAATCATAAGTTATAACCGTTGAAATTCGCAATTCGACAGGAAGTTTCGGATAAACCTTAAGGATGCAGGCAAAATTCCGAACGTTAACTCCGATTCTTAAATCACAAGGACGGTGCGGATTGCGCTGCCCCATTCGGCAGCAAGTTTTTCGAGTGAATATGATGCGTTTGCGGGGCTTGTTGAAGGCAGCACCGTGACGGTGCAGCCGAATTTTGCGGTTTCTTCGGAAAGATATTTGCGAAAAAGCTTTTGTGCCGTTTGACCGTTTAAAAAAACGGCTTTGATTTGCGTTGAACGGAGGAGCGGAGCAATATCGTTTGCGGTGACGGCCGAAATACTGCTGTCCGCCGAACCGCGTATGCTGCATTCGGCGGCGACATCCCAAAGCGCGATATAATGAGTGCGCAAAAACTCCTGCTTTTGCTCGATCGTTTGCGGCAGCGGTGCGTTGAACACGGAGGAAAGCACGCGCCAAAAGCGGTTTTGCGGATGCCCGTAGTAAAAGCCGCTTTCGCGGGATTTGACCGAGGGGAAACTGCCGAGTATGAGTATTTGAGAATCGCTGCCGAAAAAAGGCGGAATGCTGTGCTTTTCGACAGCGGCGGGAGCTTGAATTCTGCTCATGGCTCGTAAAAAGATTTACAACAGGATGATTGGATAAGGGAAGGGCCGGAAAACGCGGCAAACTGCGCTTTCCGACCCGGGCACTTCAAATCCGAAAAGGAATCAGGCAAGTTTTGATTCCTTTGAAGTCGCATTTGTGTGTTGATGCAAAAACTTAAACCGTTCGGCCCGTTCTGCTGAAATCAGCCGGGCTTTGTTCGGTGTTTCAGTACTTGAGCGCGGAGCGGATCGCCTTGCGGAAAGGCGGAAGCATTGCGATGATGACGCAAACTGCGATGTCCGCAAACATGTAGGGAGCGTTGTACAGAAGGGAATACATGAACGCGGACTGTCCTGCCGCGGCATATTCGCCGAAGAAAACCGCACCGGTGAACAGGTGGCAGAGGAAGCGCAGAGTGCCGCCGATAAGAACGGAGAAGACGAGGTTGCGCTCGCCTTTTACAAGACCGCCGAGTCCGATAACACCGAAAGCAATGGGGTAGTCAACGAGCATCTGAATCCAATGCGTCATTTCGGGCTTCTGGATATACTGAAGGAAGCCGTAAACAACGCCCGCCATAACGCCGTATTTTGCGCCGTAGCGATTGGAATAAACCATCAGCGGCAGCATGCTTGCAAGGGTTATGGAGCCGCCGTTGGGCATTGAAAAGAGTTTGAAATAACTCAAAACAAAGCTTATTGCGATGCAGAGCGCACCGTGAACAAGGATGACCGTCGGAGTGGGATTGCCGGTAAAAGTGGCGGGCTCAGTGCATTTTTTCCTGCGCTGAACAAGGAAGATGATGAGCGCGGCGGCAAGCACGGCTGCGGCTGCAAAGAAGATCCAACCCTTTGTGTCAACGCCTTTGAGCTTTTCAAGCAGCACAAATTCGATTTTTTTACCATCGAACAACATAAAAAAGTTTCCTTTCTGAAAATAAACGCCCCCGCAAACGGTGCGGAGGCGTGTAAGCACAAATTTTCGCACCGCTTCCCTACGCAGGTATTACCCTAACAGGTTCAAAGGTTCTTTCTCAGTACATCGGGAATGACCCGTGTACGCACCCAGCGGATGTGTTCAATTTTCATTCTCAATTATAAAGCCGCGCTGCCGAAAATGCAATAGCATGAAACAATATATTGTCACAATATGCGCGTGACGCCCGCAAAAATTCCGATGCATATATGGAAAAACGACTGCAATCGTGGTAAAATGAAGTTTAATGCGGCAGCAGCGCAATGCTGTATCTATGCAGTGAAAGATAAAAGAATAAGGGAAATGCGGAACGGCATGAATACAATCGAAAAAAACATTAATGTTATTGAAATAAGCGATATATCGGCACCGGAGCTTGATGTTTTTGCAAGGATGACGGAAACACAGCTCCGCAGCAAACTGGAGCCGGAGAAGGGCATATTCATTGCGGAAAGCCCGACTGTTATCAGAATCGCGCTTGATGCAGGGTATGAACCGCTTTCGCTGCTTGTTGAAAAAAAGCATGCTGCGGGACAGGCGGCGGATATAATTGAACGCACGGCGGGAATCCCTGTTTACACGGCCGAAACGCAGCTGCTTTCAAAGCTTACCGGTTATCCGCTCACACGGGGTGTGTTCTGCGCAATGCGAAGGAAGCCGCCCCTTTCGGCTGAAAGCGTTTGCGCCGGTGCAAGCCGCATTGCCGTTTTGGACGGAATTGTTGATTCAACAAATATCGGAGCAATCTTTCGCTCCGCCGCTGCGCTCGGCATGGATGCGGTGCTGCTATCCCCCACCTGCTGCGATCCGCTTTGCAGGCGTGCAATAAGGGTCAGCATGGGCACGGTGTTTCAGATTCCGTGGGCAAAATTGCAGCCGGACGAGGAAGGGAACCGATTCGGGCGGTTGAAAGCACTCGGGTTCAGGCTTGCTGCAACGGCACTTAAAAATGACTCTGTGAGCATTGATGATCCGCGCCTTGCGGCGGAACCCCGCCTTGCCGTTGTAATGGGCACGGAAGGAACGGGGCTTGAACAATCTGCGATAGATGCTTGCGATTATACCGTGATGATTCCGATGCATCACGGGGTGGATTCATTGAATGTTGCAGCTGCAAGCGCGGTTGCGTTTTGGCAGCTGGGAAGGAGAACGGAAAACTGCCGAAATAATGCGGACTGCAATAAAAACGACTGAAAACAGATTCGGAAGGAAAGAAACTGTCACAATTGCCGAAAAGGAATAACAATTCCCATATTGACTTCAGCCCGACCGAAACCTATAATGGTTATCGGTCGGTCACTTGATGCGGCGAAATTCAAAGGCGGACGGAAGCCGACGGTATGCATAATGCGGCTGTGTGCGGAGGTAAAAGATGGCATGTGATACAAAAGAAAGGATAATCGAGGAAGCATTGAGGCTTTTTTCGGAAAAGGGCTATGCGGGAACATCCATGAGCGACATCGCGGAACGGCTCAAAATCACAAAAGCCGCACTGTATAAGCACTATTCGGGCAAGCGCGAGATTTTTCAAAAGATTTTGGACAGAATGAGTGCGTTGGACGCGGAACGTGCGGCGGAATACGATATGCCGGGAGCGGAGGACGACGAATATGCCGAAGCGTATATGAACACGGCGCTCGACAGCATACGCCGATACAGTATTGCGCAGTTCCGCCACTGGACGGAGGACGGATTCTCTTCCCGGTTTCGAAAGATGCTCACCATTGAGCAGTACAACGATCCGACCATGGCGGATTTGTATCAGAACTACCTTGCGGCGGGTCCCGCGGAATACATGGCAAGGATATTCCGCCGTGCGGCGTCAACCGATGCGGAGGCGATGCAGCTTGCGCTTGAATTCTACGGGCCGATGTTCCTGCTTTACAGCATGTATGACGGAGCAAAGACCGATGATGAAAGAAAAAGTACGGTTCTTGCATTGGATGAGCATATCGTTCGGTTTGCGGAAAGGCTGAACACGAAACATCAAACCAAAGTCGAACCGTAAACCGTAAAGGCAGGCGTTTCCGAACGCCGCAGCATAATTGAAGTAAACAAAGAGAAGAAGTGAGTAAAATGAAAAACGAAAACAAAACAAAAATACGGCGTTCGGATTCTTTTGTCTTCCCGGTGCAGTGCGGGAATCGCACTCTGCAAATACGAACTGAAACTCACGGACACAATGGAAGAGGAAGAGGAACTGAGCTGTATCAACGATGCATTGAAACATCTGAATGATGTTCCTGCACTGTATCCGAAGGGCTTTTTCAATCAGTTCTGCAACAGCATCGGCGGAAGTGCATGACAGAAAGTCTGCCGAAAGGAGAATACTTTATGAAAAACGGGAAAATTACAGTCAGGTTTGCAGCCGAAAACGAACTTGCACGCGTGAACGAGTTGAGGGAGCGGGTAAGCCGCCTTCATGCCGAAAACAGACCGGATGTTTTTCGCCCGGATTTCTGCAATGAACTGCGGCAGATTGCAAAAAAACGCAAGCTTGAAAGGCTTGAACCGGATGTATGGAGTTTTAACAGGGGTGCCGTTCGGTTCTGTGAAGCCGCAGGATTTGAAACATACAGGCAATATATGGAGGTGAAACCGTGAATCCGAATTTGATTTATCCGCGCAGCGGCGACAGGCAGACGGTCTATCTCAAAAATGTTGTTTCCGATTCGAATATCGAGGTCGGCGACTTCACGATCTATAATGATTTTGTGAACGATCCGCGCGATTTTGAAAAGAACAACGTCCTTTACCGTTATCCGATCAACGGGGACAGGCTGAAGATAGGCAGGTTCTGCTCGATCGCCTGCGGTGCGAAATTCCTTTTTACAAGCGGAAATCACACGCTGCGTTCGCTTTCGACTTATACATTCCCGATTTTCTTTGACGAATGGAATCTTGATAAGAGCAGAATATGCGAAGCATGGGACAACAAAGGCGATATTGAACTCGGCAATGATGTTTGGGTAGGCTATGAAGCCGTGATAATGTCCGGTGTCAAAATCGGCAGCGGCGCGATCATCGGTACGCGTGCCGTGGTCACGAAGGATGTGCCGCCGTACACCGTTGCTGCGGGTGTTCCCGCAAAGCCGATTCGCAGAAGGTTCGACGATTCAACGATTGAAACGCTGGAAAAACTCCGCTGGTGGGATTGGCGGGATGAAAAGCTTGCCGCCGCAATTGATGCGATTCAAACCGGGAATATCAAACAGCTTGTTGAAATCGACAGGTTGTTCGACCGCATTGACGGCTGAACATGAAGTCGGAAAATCTGCCTGCAAAGGTTAGCGGCGACATTGGTATAATTTGGAAAATACCGTAGAATTTCCGGAATGCGGCGGTACCGAACATAATTAAATGCAACAAGCAATATCGGCAGCGTTTTGACGAAATTTTGTCGGCAGTTTCTTCCGGGGCGGCAGAAACTGTCGGTTTTTATTTGTGCATTCGTGCGAACAATACAGGCAGAAACCGTGCCGTGGTGAATGCGCACAAAAAACGGGTAAAAACGCAGCGGGCGGAAAAATGTCTTGACATGCGGTATTTTTTGCTGTAATATAATATTACGGAATCGACACATGCGGCTGAAATTGCAGCATTGAATCCGTATCTTTGAAAAAATCGGGAGGAATACTATGAAAAAATGCGAGAACTGCAACCTTATTTTGCAGGACAGTGATGCTTTCTGCCCAAAATGCGGCGGAGCAACGGTCGAATGTGATTCCGGCAGCCATGCCGAGGGTGAAACAGCCTGCAATTGCGGGGAGAATTGCAGCTGCGGCGAAGAAAACCGCGAATGCGGTGAACAGACGGCGGAGAACATGCAGGCCGGTCCGCAGATGCAGTTTGTTGACGACGGAAAGAAGAAAAAGGGCAAAAAGGGTCTTATTGCCGCAATTATCGCGGCAGTCATCGTTGTGCTCGGCGTCGGCGCGGCTCTTGTTTACATGCTCGTTTTGAACACCCCGTCAAAGCAGTTCCTTATGGCGCAGGCAAAAATGTTCAAAACCGAGTGGTCGGGCAAAACAACGGTTGCGGATGTTCTCAAGGGCAAAGGTCAACCCGTCAAAAGGGATTTTTCGTCCGACATTTCGGTTTCTATGGACACCGACAATCAGAATTTCAACGATATTCTGAACAAGCTTTCGCTGGACTATAAAATCAAATCCGAAGGCAGCGAGTACCTTTTGAACGGTGAGCTGAATTATAACGGCTCTCCCCTGCTTTCGTGCGTTTTGACGGCGGACGAGAACACCGTGGGTCTTTATGTACCGGAGCTTTCAAACGAATATTACGTCACCGAGAAGGGGCTTGTGGAGCAGGTACTCACGGACGAAGATGCAGGCGAATACGACCCCATCGAGTACACCAAGCTTGACGACATTGAAAAAGCGTACAACAGCATTGTTAAGAGATACGGCAAAATCCTTCTCGGCGGCATTGACGATGATGATGTTAAAGTCGAAAAGAACGTGACCGTGAAGCTTGAGCTGCTTGAAAAGGAGTTCAAGGGCTGCAAGGTTTATACATACACTCCCGATAAGGAGCGCATTGCGGCCGCGCTGAAAGCCCTCAGCGGGGAAATGCGTGAAGATGAGGAGCTTTTTAACTATGTATGTTCACTGACAGAGTTCTATTACGGCAGCGATGCGCTCACAATGCTCGGCGCTTATGCTGAAGAAAGCACAATCGTTTCCGAAACCGGCGTTACGGAGGCGGAAACATGGAAGGAAAGACAGGCGGCACTTGCCGATTACATCGCGGAACATGCCGATGAATTTGCACAGCAGCTTGTTGACAGCGGGTTCGAAATAAAAACCGCCGTGCATAAGGGAAAGCCCGTTATGCAGACCGTCAAGTACAGCGAGTCCACCGTATGTTTCGAGATAATTTCCGATAGGGAAGAGCTTCTGTTTGCGTGGAAAGTAATAGACGATGACGGTCAGAACGGCACAAGCTTTGTTGCCGAACTGACCCGCAAAGACGGAATGCTGAACGGAAAAGTTGATGTCAATAATATCGAATCCGACGAAAGCAGCAGAGTTATGAGCATTGAACTGAAGGATATTTCAAGCGAAAAGAAATCGGCTCTCGGTATCCCTTACGGAACTGTGACGGTTGCGGTTGCCGATGAGGATCTTCTTAATGGCGAGGAAATGACATACACTCTCAGCACGAGTGCGGCGGAAAACGGCGGAACCGAACATTTAATGACGGTGGAATTGCCCGAATCGCTCGCGCCCTCCCTTGAGTCTCTCGGTCTTTCCGGCACGCTCAGCGAGATGACGATGAAGATTTACAGCTCCGACAAGGCTTCAACCGCAAAGGCTCCCGATGCCGATTCAACGAACCTTTCTTCCGAAGAAGAGATTGAGGAGGCGTTAAATGAAATGACCGAGGAACTTGCGAATGTCATCTTGCAGTTTATGTTTTCGGAAATGATGTGAGGTTGAATATCCGCAACAAAGTATTGCGATAAAATTTGACTGCCGCTGCGAGGGAACGCGTTGCGTGAACCTGCGGCGGCAGTCGGTGCATTTAATGACTATGGAAAAAGAACAGGTTTTAGTGCTTGAAAACATAACAAAAGCATACGGAACAAGGTTTTCGAAAGAAAAAAAGCGGGTTCTCGGCCCTGTTTCGCTCTGCATTCGAAAGGGCGAAGCTGTCGGAATCACGGGGGAAAACGGTGCGGGCAAAAGCACGCTTCTTTCCGTTGCGGCGGGCATTGAAAGACAGGATGCGGGAAAAATCGAACTTGCGCCGCTCGGACGCGGACAGTTGGGATACGTTCCGCAGGAAATCGCACTTTATCCCGCATTGACAGGAATGCAGAACCTGAGATTCTTTGCATCGGCAGCCGGGCTTTACGGGCGGAGGCGCACAATTCGGTGCAGGTACCTTTTGGAAAAAGTGAACCTTGCGGACAGGGCGGACAAGCCCGTTTCAACATATTCGGGCGGGATGCAGCGGCGGCTGAATCTTGCCTGCGCATTGGTTGGGGACGTGAAACTGCTCCTGCTTGACGAACCGACGGTCGGAGCGGATGAAAACTCAACAGAAATAATACTGAATACAATCACCGCTCTGAAAAACGGCGGCTGCGCGGTGCTGCTCGTTTCGCACCGTGCGGAGGATATTGCACGTGTCTGCGACAGGGTAGTGAAACTGAAAGACGGGGTCGTTGAAGATGGCAGTCGATAAAAAAACGAACAAAGCAGGTTCGGGGCGAAAGTGGTTTCGGCTCCGTTCGTTTGCCGCATGTGTTCGGAAGGATATCTGCCTTTTTTCGTCTGCGGCGGGCATTGCCTGCCTGCTGCTGCCGTTTATTGCCGCTTGCCTGCTTGCTTTCGGGCTGAATGATGCGCTTGCGGCGGAAAATGTGATTGAGCCCTTCCCTATTGCAGTAATTGACAGGGATGAAACAGTAATGTCCCGCATGCTTATCGGGCAGCTGCGGCGCATTGAGCTTTTTTCGGAAATTCGCTGCGTTTCCGGTTCGGAATTTGATTCCGCATTCCGAACGGCCGAGGATGCGGCGCCGATCGTTGATTTTGAAGAGGATATGCTTGCGGGGTGTGCGGCGGCGGTCACGATTCCAAAGGATTATTTCTATTCGGTTTATTATATGGACGAGGGCAAGGTTGATGCATGGCTGAACGGAGAAATGCCGCTTGAAAGTGAGCTGACGGCCGATATAATCGAATCGGTTGCGGAAATAATGGCGGGTGAACGCGCGGCAATGCTTGCTGCTTTCCGCATTGCGGAGGGCGATGAACCTTCGGCGGAGGCGGTGCAGCGTTTCCGTGATGCATGTGCAAATGCGGTTTTGGACAGCGCGATGGGGCGAAGAGCCGTTTTTAAGGATTCACCGGGTGCTTTCGGGGTGCGTTCCGTCGATGTGATTCGCGAAAAATATTTTGTTTGCGCTGTGTGCATGTTGCTTTTCAGCGTATCGCTCGGAATCATGAAAACAGTTCCCGATGAACTGCAAATGGGAACCGCAAAGCGGTTCATCTGTTCGGGAGGGTCGCGGACAGCATTTTCGGCTTCAAAATTTGCGGCGGCAGCGGTCATTTGCACGGTGGGTGCCGTTCCGCTTGTGCTTGTTTTTAAAACACCGTTCAGCGCACGTTTATTGCTGACGCTTTTGCTCGGCTCGACAGTCTGTGCGGAGCTGATGTTCCTTTTGAGCCTTGCTTTCAAACGAACCGAAAGATTCATGCTTGCGGGCGGAATCGTGATGCTTGCGGCACTTTTCGCAGGCGGGGTGATTTACCCGCTGAATCTGATGCCGGAAGCGGTTCAAAAGCTGAGCATTTTGTCCGTGGCACGGCATATGTTTGCAGGCATTGTCCCGGAGGCGGCGGGCGGCGGCTGCGGCTTGGGCCCGCTTGCGGCGGTGGCCGGGATTTTGGCTCTGCTGTGCGGTGCAGCGGCTGCTGCCTT
>ERZ780137.1905-NODE-1905-length-10515-cov-3.394168_pt1 | contig 10515 bp, 10 predicted proteins | sample MGYA00511020_ERZ780137 | MGnify/ENA primary metagenome ERZ780137 (study PRJEB29588, sample SAMEA2157917) | human gut metagenome | biome: human gut; feature: human-associated habitat; material: faeces | place: Denmark | collected 2008/2010 ... | reverse complement strand
TGTCATGGTGCGTTAAGGCCAACGTGATTTCAGGTGCTAATGGCTTCTGGTTGCGCTCTATACTTAACCCACCACAGCGAAAGCTGATAGAGCAGAAAACAGAATAAGGAGGTACGAAGGCGAGCCTGCGTATAGATTGCTGCGGCAATCTATATACAGGCTTGTTGTCGTGCAAGGAAGAACAACATACCGGGGAGAAATAAAATGAAAACAAAAAATGTGACAGAGAAAAATATGAAGGTTTGCCTTGTTGGCTCATCTGGCGGCCATTTGACTCACCTTTATATGCTAAAGCCTTTCTGGAAGGATAAAAATCGTTTTTGGGTGACATTCGATAAGGAAGATGCAAGAAGCCTTTTAGAGGGAGAAAAGGTATACCCTTGTTACTTCCCGACAAACCGTAGTATTAAGGCACTCATCAAAAATACAAAAATTGCGTGGGATGTGCTGCATAAGGAAAAGCCTGATTTGATTATTTCCTGCGGTGCAGCGGTTGCGGTCCCATTCTTCTACATTGGAAAGATGATGGGCGCAAAGCTGATTTATATTGAGGTCTTTGATCGGATTGATAAGCCAACGATGACGGGAAAAATGGTTTATCCCATTGTTGACAAGTTTATTGTGCAGTGGGAAGAGCAGAAAAAGGTCTATCCGAAAGCGGTCAACCTCGGCAGCATTTTCTAAGTAGGAGTAAGAGTAGGGGTACGAAGTAATGATTTTTGTGACGGTAGGAACACATGAACAGCCATTTAATCGACTGATTCAAAAGGTAGATGAACTGAAACGCGATGGCGTTATCAAAGATGATGTGATTATCCAGACTGGATTTAGTACATATAAGCCGAAATACTGCCAGTGGAGCAAACTGATTTCATATCAGCAGATGGTTAAAAATGTGGCTGATGCCCGAATTGTGATTACCCACGGTGGTCCGGCAAGTTTCATTATGCCGCTACAGATTGGAAAAACGCCCATCGTTGTGCCGCGTCAGCATCAGTTCAATGAGCATGTGAATGATCATCAGGTTGAGTTTGCAAGAAACGTGGCACAGAGAATGGGAACGATTATCCCGGTAGAAGATATTGAAACATTGGGAGATATCATAACGAACTATGATCAGATTGTTGCTGGCATGGGACATGGCATGAGTAGCAACAATGCTAAGTTCAATGAAGAACTGGGAAAAATCGTGGACGATTTGATGAAGTAAAAGAGAAATGGTGAAGATTAGAAAATGCGACATGCCTTTTTGATTATAGCTCATAATAATTGGTGGCAGCTAAAACAGCTAATTCAACTTCTTGACGCGGAAAATCACGATATATATGTTCATATTGATAAGAAGAGCAAATCTTTTTCGGAAAAAGATTTCTCGAATCTTACATCTGAGGCAAAGGTGTGCTTTTTTCAGGAATATGAAGTGTTCTGGGGCGGATTTTCACAAGTTCAGGTTGAACTTTTTCTGTTTGAAAAAGCGTATCAGCAGAAATATGATTATTATCACCTGATTTCAGGTGCAGATCTGCCACTGAAGAGTAATCTGGAAATTGATGCTTTCTTTGAGAAAAATCAGGGAAAAGAATTCATTCTATACGATAACGAAAAATTGCAGAATGACCCGGAAATCTCACGAAGAACAAAATATTATCATTATCTCCAGAATTATAGAAGAAGATATTCGCAAAAATGGAAAAATGAATTTTTCACTTTCTGGGAACGTGTATCGTTGGTGATGCAAATCGTGTTACATGTAAATCGAGTAAAAAAATTGGATTGGACGGTCAAATACGGCTCGAACTGGGTGAGCATTACAAATGACCTTGTAGCGGAACTGCTAGAACAGAAAGATAAAATTACAAAAGTCTTTTCCTACACAAATTGTGCAGATGAACTGTTTGTGCAGACGGTAGCCTACAATTGTGGATTCAAAGATAGAATTTATTGCCCGGAAGATGGAATGACAGAAAATGTTCGACTCATAGACTGGACACGTGGGAAAAATGGAAATCCATATACATTCAGAAATCAGGATTATCAATCTTTAAAAACGAATAAGAATCTGTTTGCCAGAAAATTTTCGGAATCAGTTGATAAAGAAATAATTCAGCGCATTTGTACAGAGATACGAGAAGAAAATATGTGATATAAACCGGGAGGATAAAAGGAAATAGTGAAAGTTCTTCAAATACCAACAGGGGGATTGTTTTCGGATGGAATACTGAGTTGCATTGTGGAATACATGACTGCAATGGATAAATCGGGAATGGATATTCGGGTGTTGGCAACAAATAGCCCTGAAAAAAGTGTGGCCGAAAAAGTAGAGAATAGTGGCTGCAGAGTAGTTTCAATCCCCTATAGAAAGAAAAATATCGTTAAATATTTTTTTGCATTATATAAATATATTTCAAAAGAAAAAATAGATGTTGTTCACGTTCATGGCAGCAGTGCAATTATGAGTGTTGAACTTGTTGCAGCAAGGTTGGCGGGATGCAAAGTTAGAATTGCTCATAGCCATAATACGACTTGTGAAAATCAGAAGGCTGATAAAATTTTACGGCCGGTTTTTAACAGAAACTATACAACTGCTTTTGCATGCGGACAGGATGCAGGAAGATGGATGTTCGGAAAACGGAAGTTTACGATTATTCCAAATGGACGAAATCTAAAGAAGTATGAATATGACCCGAAAAAGCGAACTGAATATCGAAATAAACTAGGGATTGCATCAGATGCTTTAGTGATTGGCCATGTGGGGCGATTTAACCGGCAGAAGAATCATGAATATTTAGTTCGTATTTTTAGTGAAGTCCATAAGAAAGAGCAAAATTCGTATTTAGTGCTAGTCGGAACAGGAGAAAAAGTAGGCGAAATTAATAATCTGGTAAAAGAACTAGAGCTGGAGAATAATGTAATCTTTACGGGTGTTATTGAAAATGTATCTGACTACCTTTCTGCATTTGATATAATGCTGCTCCCTAGTTTGTATGAGGGACTTCCGTTGGTTGTTATTGAATGGCAAATTGCTGGATTGCCCTGTATTGTATCGGATACAGTGACAAAGGAATGTGCTATTACATCACTTGTGAAGTTTGAGTCAGTAAAAAAGGAACCAGAAGTCTGGGCCAATGAAGTTGTGAATTTGATTTTACAAGATCGTAACGATAGCAAAGAGATTATTTTCAATGAAATAAAAACGGCAGGGTATGATATTGAAAGTGGAGCAGAGCGATTAAAGAAAATATATCTGAAACTTGTGAGTTGACAAGGCTCAGATATATTTGTCCGGAAATTTACAGTTTGAATTTCAGATAGGGATACATAAAAGTGAACGGAGATTTCACATGGAGAAAGTAAAAATTTTATATCTTATATATTCATTAAATGCGGGTGGGATAGAGTCTCTGTGCATGAATATATTGGATAATATTGATTTAACAAGATTTCAAATAGATTTTGTAGTAGTAAAGGACAAAGATACAGAACAATTTTATGATGCGAAAGTAAAGTCTTATGGAATGAAAATCTTCGCGGTTGGAGATTTAAGACATGGTACGGCCTGTAAATACCTGTCAACCAGAAAGGATATTTATAACCTTATAAAAAAGGAAAAGTATGATGTTGTTCATATCCACTGTGGGCACTGGGATAAGTTTCCAGATGCTATTAGCGCGAAATTATGCAGCGTTAAAAAAATAATTATCCATTCTCATAATGGGCAACTTACAAGAGATACAAAACTTTATAGAATTCGCTGCATTCTACAAAAACTTATTAAACAACTTTATCCTTTTGTGGCAACAGATTTCTTTTCATGCTCGGATTTGGCCTCACAGTGGGCTTTCCCATCACGAGTTATAAAGGCTGGAAAAGTTGTATACATCAAAAATGGGATTGATTTAAATCGGTTTAAATATTCAGATGAACTTAGGGCTAAGTATCGACATGAATTTGGCCTTAAAGATGAATTCGTGGTCGGTCACATTGGTCGAATGTCAGAACAAAAAAATCACGAATTTTTGATCGACGTTTTTAATGAAATTGTGAAGAAAAAGCCGAATTCAAAGTTGCTACTAATTGGAAAAGGAGAACTTGAAAATCAGATTAAGGGCAAAGTATCACGATTGAACCTGCTTGATAAAGTTGTATTTCTTGGTACGACAAGCGAAATACCAGGAGTTTTAGCTGCCATAGATGCATTTGTGTTTCCGTCTAGGTTCGAGGGATTACCAGTTGTTGGAATAGAAGCTCAGGCAATGGGGGTGCCTATTTTCGCTTCGGATAGAATCTCAAATGATGTTAAAATTACCGAAGCATGGCATACGATATCACTCGAAAAATCAAAAGAAGAATGGGCCGATATAATTTTCAAAACGGATTTATTGAGAATAAATGAAAAGTGCCGCAAAAATATAGAGGACGCAGGCTTCGACATTAGGGATACAACAAAAAAGATTAGCAATATATATTTAGAAGGAAGAGAGAATGAACACTAAAATCCCAAAAATACGAATAGAAATATTTCTCTTATTGTTCCCGTATTTGAGCCCACTAGGGTTAAATAGTATTAAAGGTCTTAAAATTATAATTCTTTCTTGGATGATGGCATCCATGGTGGTTACAATTCTATTATGGATTCAAAAGCCGAGATTTAATTTGTTTACTGGCGTTGGAATTGTATATTTTCTTTACATTATAATTGTTACGATTGCTGAGACTGGTGGGATTGGAGAAGGCCTCAGAAAAATGTTTGGTGCACCATGTCTATTTCTATTGGTTGATTATTGGATGCGAGTTAATAAAAATGAGTTATTGAAAGTGATGCTCCATATTACGTTCATTGAAGAATTACTTAACTTTATACTTTGGAATGTGAAAATATTTTCTGGCGACCAGTATTTGTTGGGAATTCGGACATACTTCCCGCTCTTTGGTGTTTTTGGAATTTATATTGCATTGCTGTGTATGGAATTTGGCATAGGTGGGACCAAAAGAATTGGTATGCTAACAATTGCAATGGCAACATTATCTAACTTTATTACTTGGAGTTCTACTGGTGTTGTCGCAATTGTAATAATTATGGGAATGCTCTTCCTCGTGAAGCATGAAAAACTTGAGAGAATTGTTGATATTTGTGATTGCAAAAAGCTGATTCCAATAGGTATAGCATTGAATGTAGGAGTTGTTTTTTTTAACATTCAATACTATTTCTCGTTTATAATCTCGAATATTTTAGGCGAAAGCCTGTTGTTGAACGGTAGAAGTATTATATGGGATAGCGCGATTAAGCTAATAAAAGAACGGTTAATATTTGGATATGGTGTTTACGGCGTATATATACCAATGCCAGATTGGTGGGGAACGTCGTATAACTATGCACATAACCAAATACTGCAATTTCTATTAGACGGAGGGCTTATCGCAGCCATACTATTCGGACTTTTAATTGCAATTGCAGGAAGAAATATTGATGCATGTGGAAATCCTAAGCTTGGAAAAATGAGTGCTACAGTGATGTTTTCTTGCTTACTGATGATGATTTCCGAAGCATATTCTAATTATTTGGTGTTTTATGCTTTAATTGCACTGTTGGGAGAATGCTGCGATGAATACAACAGAGGAGGAATTGTTCGGTGAAAACTTTAACTATTTCAGTAGCTGCATATAATGTTGAAAACTATTTGCAAAAACTTATTGATTCAATTGATGCGAGCGGTTGTATTTCTGATATAGAGTTATTGATCGTTGACGATGGCTCAAAAGATTTAACACGAGATATTGCCATTGACTATGCCAAGAAACATCCGAATGACATTTTTTATATAGGAAAAGAAAACGGTGGGCATGGTTCTACAATTAACAAGGGAATGGAGTTGGCAACAGCAAAATATTTCAAAGTGTTGGATGGAGATGACTGGGTTGATCCAAAAGGCTTGAAGATATTGATTCAGACACTTAAAGAAAATGATTGTGATTTGTTTGTTACTAATCGGCTGCGAGTCTATGAAAATACTGGAAAAACTATAGTGGATAAGCCCGCAGGTTTAGTGCCAAATAGAAGGTACAATATGGAAGATGCCTGCGCTTGTATGTCTAGGTTGCTATTTCATTCGGTTTTTGTTAGAACAAGCATTTTACAGGAAAACAAAATTCATATTGATGAAAAATGCTTTTATGTAGATAACGAAATCCTGTGGTATCCTTTCCCATATCTGAAATCTGTATATTATGTGGATACGGTAGTATATTGCTATCGCTTAGGCTTGGCCGATCAATCTGTTAACGTTAATGTGTTGGCTAAAAGGATGAATCAACATGAATTTGTAAATAGACAAATGGTGAACTTCTACTGTGAAGTTCACGATAACCTTACACCCAATATGAAAGCATATTTTGATAAAGTTATTGGTGATAATGTGGCATGGCATTTTGAGGCATTGCTTTTGCTTCCGCTATCGTTTGAAAATTGGAAGAAAATTCTTGATTATAGAAAGTATGTGAAAACAAAAATCCCCCAAATAGCAGAATATGTTGGAGCAAAGACAATAAATATGATGCTAAAAGCACCAATTATTTATCCGATTGCATGGTTTAAGAAGAGTAATATTAGAGGATAAAAATGATTGATTCAAAAAGCGCTTTAAGAGAATACATAGAAAGAGATAGGATTGCGTTAGGAAAGAAAAAGCATCCTAAAATCATTGGAGACTATATTTGGAAATTTGAAATATTGATGCGCTATTGTGAATATTATTCCAACACAAAAAGCAAATCCGTTATGAGGTGGATTTTTCTCTTCTTGTACAAAAGAATGTCACTGAAACTAGGATTTTCAATTCCGATTAATGTATTTGGCCCGGGTTTATCAATTGCTCATTATGGAACAATTGTAGTAAACCCAACGGCAAGAATCGGGAAAAATTGCAGAATTCACGAGGGCGTTACAATTGGAGCGACAAATGGGGATACAAGATCGGCTCTAATAGGGGATAACGTTTTTATTGGAAGCGGAGCAAAGGTGATTGGAAATATTTGTATTGCACCAGATGTTGCAATTGCTGCAAATGCTGTTGTTGTTACTAATATTCAAGAGGCCGGAACAACATGGGGAGGGGTACCCGCAAAAAAAATAAGTAATAAGGATTCACATGATAATTTGAATCCGAAAGTATTTGATTACTAATATGGAACAGAAAAATGGAAAATAAAAAGCAAGTATCGATTAAATTTAATTTTGTTATGAATGCGATATTAACAATGTCGACATTCATATTCCCACTAATTACATTTCCTTATGTATCACGCATCTTGCTCCCGGAGGGAACAGGAAAAGTTTCATTTGCTACATCAATTGTATCGTACTTTGCAATGATTGCACAATTAGGAATACCGACATACGGTATTCGTGCATGTGCAAGAGTTAGAGACGACAAAAAGAAATTATCCAAAACAGTTCACGAGATCTTTACAATTAATATTGTGATGAGTGCGACAGCATATGTTCTATTTGCAATCGCACTGTGTGTTGTCCCAAAATTGCGTGCTGATAAAGTGCTGATGATTATTGTCAGTTCAACTATATTCTTCAATACGATTGGAATGAGTTGGCTGTTTGGTGCATTAGAAAAATACAAGTATATAACAGTTCGCTCGATTTTCTTTAAATTTATAGCATTGATTGCAATGTTTGTACTAATTCACCAGCAGAGCGACTACATAATATATGGGGGAATATCAATTTTTGCTTCATCTGCGTCAAATGTTTGCAATTTTATATATGCCCATAAGTTTGTCGATTTTCATCAGAAACAAAAATATGAATATAGACAGCATTTGAAACCGATTCTTGTCTTTTTTGCAATGTCATGTGCGACAACTATTTATACAAATCTTGATACAGTTATGCTCGGATTTATAAACGGCGATGCAGAAGTTGGCTTTTATAATGCAGCAGTTAAGATAAAAAGTATTTTAGTGTGCGTTGTTACGTCCTTGGGAACAGTTCTTTTGCCGAGAGCATCATATTATGTAGAACATAAGATGATGGATGAGTTTGACAGAATAACATGTAAGGCAATAAATTTTGTCTTTCTAGTAGCTGTACCAATGATGGTATATTTTATGCTGTTCGCAAGAGAAGGCATTTCTTTTCTTTCAGGTGATGCGTATAAACCGGCAACGATTCCTATGATTATAATTATGCCGACACTTTTAACAATCGGTCTTACTAATATTATGGGAATTCAGATGTTGATACCACTTGGAAAAGAGAAAATGGTTCTTTATTCTGAAGTGGCAGGGGCAGTTGTTGACTTTGTGATAAATATGCTCTTGATTCCACGAATGGCATCTGCAGGTGCAGCTATTGGTACATTGGTTGCAGAATGTGTGGTTTGGCTTGTGCAGTATTATGTCTTAAGAAATCGTGTAACGAAAGCGTATCGAAACATTCAGTATGGGAAAATTGCAATTGCGATTATTTTTGGTACAATTGCATCTCTTTTAGTAAAGAATTTGACGATTGGAAACTTTTTGACTTTAGTAGTGTCTGCAATTCTATTTTTTGGAATATATGCTATCGTTCTTTTGATTTTGAAGGAAAAATTCTTTATGGAGATAGTAAATGAAACGGTTCTCCCCATTCTGTATAAGTTGAGAGGTTGTGAAAAAAATGGCTGAATATGATTATTTAGTGGTTGGGTCAGGTTTATATGGTGCAATCTTTGCTCACGAAGCAAGGGCTCATGGTAAGAATGTATTGGTTGTAGACAAGCGTCCTAATATTGCAGGCAACATTTACACTGAAAACATCGAGGGTATTAATGTTCATAAATACGGTGCGCACATCTTCCACACCAATAACAAAAAGGTCTGGAATTACATCACTCAGTTTGCGGAGTTCAACCGCTTCACGAACTCGCCGGTTGCCAACTACAAGGGTGAGCTTTATTCACTGCCCTTCAACATGTATACCTTTAACAAAATGTGGGGCGTTGTGACACCGGAGGAAGCTGCTGCCAAGATTGAAGAGCAACGCAAGGAAATCAACCACAATCCGCAGAACCTGGAAGAGCAGGCCATCTCCCTAGTTGGTCGTGATATCTACGAGAAACTCATCAAGGGTTATACCGAAAAGCAGTGGGGCCGCGACTGCAAGGATCTGCCTGCCTTCATCATCAAGCGTCTGCCCGTGCGTCTGACCTTCGACAACAACTACTTCAATGCCCTGTACCAAGGCATTCCCATCGGCGGCTACACCAAAATGATCGCAAATCTGCTGGATGGTATCGAAATCCGACTGAACACCGATTACTTAGAAAGCAAAGCGGAACTAGACGCGTTGGCGAACAAAATCGTATATACCGGACCCATTGATGCCTACTTTGACTACAGGTTGGGCACTCTGGAATACCGCTCTGTCCGATTTGAGAATGAGCTGCTGGATAAGCCTAATTTCCAGGGCAACGCCGCTGTCAACTACACCGACCGTGAGACCCCGTGGACCCGCATCATCGAGCACAAGTGGTTCGAGTTCGGCAAGGACGAGAATGGAAATGACTTACCCAAGACCATCATTAGCCGTGAGTATTCTTCTGAGTGGAAACTCGGAGATGAGCCTTACTATCCCGTTAATGATGAAAAGAACGATAAACTTTATGCAGAGTATAAAAAACTAGCGAATAATGAAAGCAAAACTATCTTTGGCGGAAGGCTGGGAGAATATAAATATTATGATATGGATAAAACGATTGAAGCAGTTTTGAACCTATGCGAAAGGATGCACTGGACGTATGAACGCTGAACAAGAAAAAAGAAAGTTACAAGATACGATTTTAATTATTGCTAAAGAAATCGATAAAATATGCAAAGAAAATAATATTGATTACTTTATGGATGGAGGAACACAGCTTGGGGCGATTCGTCATAAGGGATTCATTCCGTGGGATGATGATTTTGATATTGGAATGAGGCGGGCAGAATTTGATCGATTTATAGATGTATGTCAACAAAGTTTGAATAAGAATAGATTTTGCTTGGAAACAGAAAAAGATATTGGATATGGGTTTGCATTTGCAAAAATTCATTTGAAAGGGACAGAAATTGTTGAGAATTTTTCGCAAAATGCAAATGTGGATCATGGAATATTTGTAGATATATTTCCATACGATAATATTCCTGATTCAGACTTGGAACGCACCCTTTTCCTTGCGGAGAATCACATGCTAAAAAATTTGATTTGGGTAAAAGCCGGGTATGGAAGCGCGAAGCAAAAACAGAAGGGGTCATACTTTCTTTTCTCTCTTGTGGGAAAACCTTTTTCGCTGAAATGGCTAAAGAATAGAAGAAACAAATTAATCTGTAAATATAATAACAGAATAACAGAATATTGTTTTACAAGCGATTATCCTAAAAATCATTTGCGGACAAAATGGCTTGATAATAGAAAACAGTATTCTTTTGAAAATCTTGCTTTTTATGGACTGAAAGATTACGATTCATTTCTTCGGACTCTTTATG
>ERZ780137.1902-NODE-1902-length-10518-cov-3.515913_pt1 | contig 10518 bp, 9 predicted proteins | sample MGYA00511020_ERZ780137 | MGnify/ENA primary metagenome ERZ780137 (study PRJEB29588, sample SAMEA2157917) | human gut metagenome | biome: human gut; feature: human-associated habitat; material: faeces | place: Denmark | collected 2008/2010 ... | reverse complement strand
AATTCTGGACTATTTTTTGTCATTTACAGTGTTGCATTTAGTTTTCAATTTGACCTCATCTGTTTAAGTTTAAGGAAGTTTGAATCATTCGAAATACCTGCTCCACGGTTTCTATCATATTCTTCTTTGCATTCTCCGGCTTCATCGCTTCTTCCAATGTTACCACATTCCGCAATATCGGAAAGAAAACATCTATTCCGTTCTGATTGCATAGTCTGGCATCCGTTGTCACGCAGCCGGCAAACGCCAGAACCTTTTTATGATGCTTCTTTGCCAGCTTTGCAACGCCAATCGGTGCTTTTCCCATAATCGACTGTCCATCCAGACAGCCTTCCCCGGTAATCACAAAGTCTGCATCTTTTATATATTCCTCCAGTTTCGTTTCTTCCAGAATAATCTGAACCCCCGACCTCAACTGCGCATTCAGATAAGACAGAAAAGCAAATCCCATACCTCCCGCAGCGCCCGTACCGGGCTGGTTCATATCAGCCTGCACATGTTGACCGGCAGTAAGCTTGGCATATTTTCTCAGCCAGTCATCCATCTGTACGATCATCTCAGGCGTTGCACCCTTCTGTGGTCCAAAGACAACACTGCATCCCTGCTCACCGCACAAAGGATTCTTCACATCGCATGCAACCTCAAAGGTACATTCTCTCAATTCAGGAATTACATGTTCATCTGAAATAGTGACCAGCTTTGCCAGTCCTTTCGCTCCAAAAGGTACCTGTTTGCCATACTGATCTAGCATTTCATAACCAAGTGCCTGCAGCATGCCTATTCCACCATCATTTGTTGCACTTCCTCCGATACCTATGATAAAATGACGGCAACCCTGATCTATAGCGTCCCTGATCATCTCTCCTACGCCATATGTTGTAGTATTAAGTGGATTTCTGTCCCTGTCATCGACTAAAGTAATTCCTGCGGCGGCAGACATTTCCAGAATTGCAGTATGATTGTTCTCCAAAATGCCATATACTGCATCTATGGGATTTCCCAGCGGTCCTGTAACCGTTATTTTTTCATACCTTCCATTCATTCCCAACGTCAGAGCTTCTACTGTCCCCTCTCCTCCGTCTGCCAATGGTCTTACTACCACGTCAGCATCCGGTACTGCCAGAAGAATTCCTTCCCTGATCGCCTCTCCCGCCTCCAGTGAAGTAAGGCTCCCTTTTAATGAGTCAATTGCAACTACAACTTTCATTTATGCATCACACCTTTCTTTGTTTTGTAAAAAGGAATAAATTTCGTACTTATCCTTGCCTGATCGATTTACATAATGTATGATTTGATCATAAGAAATTATTTCAAAATACGTAAAGAGGATATGTCATGGGAAAGTACGCATTTCAGTTTGAGCACAAATTACAAAATTCCAAAAAAGGATCAACCGTCATAGAATACTTTATTCCTTATTCACAGGACGAATTACTCACAATCATTTCAAGTAGACGTTTGGCAGCAATTATTCGAAGATCGAAAAAAAGATCAGTATCCTTTGATCACTTCGTTGAAAAATATAATTTACAAAATGAAAAATATATTGCAAACATCAATCAGTCAGACTTTGAAAATAATTCCTCTCTCTGGATCAATGATACAGAAAATATCTATGACCTATCCATGTGGGATTATTTAGCCGATGCTATTGCCGTCACAAATGCCTATCGATACCATTACGAAAATATAGACTATGTGAACACTCTGGCAGATATTACCATGTTCAGCAGAATAAAATTCTTTTATACAAGAGTAATTCTGTCACTTCTCGTATATATTGATGATGATGAAAATAACGACTTTTACCATTCAGCCCCAGAAAAAGGTCCTCTCCCTGAATCCAGTGCTAATATCCTGAATTCTATTTTACATAATCTGGAACGTGCACGCAATGGCAGCGACTCCATAAATCTCATTAAAAAAAGCCGTCAATATGCTCTTGAATTAAGTTCGGACAGAATACGTACTATAATAATCAGGACTTGTGACATTATATTGAGTTCCCCTCAGCAGGAAAATGATGACTTTACTGTCTATGCTTCGGTTATTACCAACTGCATCAGAGATGTAAAGATTGTATTAAAGGGCATGTATCGGGAACAACTTCACACCCTGTACGCCTATGAGACTCTTACCCTGCATAATGCTGTACCACGCAATACTACAAACAGGAATACTATTATGCCTGTATTATCTCAGCGACTGGCATATTGTATGAATAAGGCAACCTATCACTCTGCAAAATATAATTACATAAGTGATACCATTAGACAGCAACTGCAAAACTTTCAAAATATAGAAGAAGCAATTGATAATTCTTCTCTCTCTTTTTATTCGACCCTCCACAATCTAAGGCGGTATCTTACTGTAGATGCCCCCCGATGGACGCAAAAGGCATATGGAGACAATGAACAGGGAACTTCGTGCTACGCCCTGCTTATAACCCACAGTGGCAAACGATACTTTGCCCTAAGCGGAGGTGTCAAAGAATTAACTTCAAATTGTTCTTCCGGCAAAGCAGGACAACTAACTGCTTTGGAAACTCTGGTCAAAAATATTATGGAAAACATTTTTGCTGATCCGGCAAAACATGTTGTCGTGCAAAATCCCAGAAATTCCGGTTTTTATTTTGACTGGTGCTACTTAGATGATACTTCTCCTGCAAGACGCTATACCGAAATCCTTGATAATGGATCAGAAGATCCCTCCAAGTATATTCCTTTTTATGAGGAATTTCGAAACGACATAAACAATCATTCCCTGAATAACAAAGAAATAGGGAATACCTATGGTTGCTGTGAGAGGAAAATGCTTGCTTTTTCAGGTTATCAGGATGTTTCCGAGATATACTCACGCTGGGCTCCCTGCTGGAGATGCCGTCCGGCGATCCTGGATACACAGCCCTGTGATTATTATGCTTTTGAACCGGCTCCAACTCAGAATAAAATTTCTTCTCAATTAAAAAAATACAGAGTAGTGCCTCAAATCAATTATACTGTAACTTCAATATAATTGATTGTTTTATGCCCTACCCTGCATCATTGTGTTTTATGCAAACAGTTTCTTCACCTGTTCTGCATCAAACACTACCTGCGATACATGATCGACTTCTATCTGATAAAGTGCATTTGCAGCCAGATGTTCTGCCGCCTGTTCCAGATCACGAATACCTGAAGTATTGGCAAACTGTTCTACGATTGCATCCAGACCAGCATCGGTAATAATACATTCCGTGCTTTTCAGCCCAATACGTTTAAGTACCTTAGGTAAGGCAAACTTTGAGAAGATGATTTTCTTTTCTTCTGCTGTATAGTCAGGAATGTCAATTACGGCAAATCGGGACATTAAGGGTGCACTGATCTGTTCTTTATTATTTGCTGTAGCAATCGGATATACTCCCACTGTAGGCACCATACATTCCATATAATTATCCGTAAATCCAAGGTTATCCAACAGGGTCAACAATACATCCGCCGGATTTCCATTGCCTTTTCCCGATGCTGCCTTGTCCAGTTCGTTAATGATAAATACCAGATTGGATTCGCCAGCCATGGAGAATGCTTCCATAATAATACCAGGCTTTGCATTGGCATAGATTCTGGAACTTCCGGTCAACTGCTCCGGATCATTAATAGAACTCATATCAAGAGTTGTCCATGGTAACTTCAGGATTCTGGCAACTGCATATGCGATCTGGGATTTACCAGTACCCGCAGGTCCAACCAGAAGAATACCATAAGCGGGAAGCGTATGTGTACGATTGATCTGTATAATAGTCTCCATAATACGCTGTTTTACACGTTCCATACCATAAAGCTCTTCATCAAGGATTTTACGTGCCTCCACAGGATCAATTGCTTCAAAATAATTACTCTTCCACTGCACATTCATCATAATGGATAGTGCACGCTGTGCATGACGTCTCTCTTCCGGAGATACTTCCTGTGAACGTGCCACTGCCAGATTTCTTCTTGCCCACAATCTGATATTATCAGGCAATGTTCTTCCTGCACAGGTCATAAAGTCTGAAATACTCTGTAAACTGGTGAGCTTCATATTATCTCCTGACTCATCAGCATCCTCGTCCTCTTCTACTTCAACAGCAACACTGCTTGACAATAATCTGTCAATCATGAACTGTAGGAAGCCATCCTCAGCAGATAACTTCGTACCGCCCCCAAATGCTGTTTCACGTATTTTATATACTGCATATCCATTTTCCTGATTTTCACCGGACAGGCGGACATTGATATGATTCTCACCCAGCCATTTCAAAAGACTGACAAAACGTGAATCAACCTTCAGGATATCTGCTACATATGTCTCTCCGTCTTCCTTAAATTCAAATGAAGTACGGAATACCTGATTTGTAAACTTGCCCATTGCATGATGAGCCCATTGTCTTTTGGAATTGTCCAGAACCAGGATCGGCTCCTGCGCTGTCTTTTCCTTTGCGTTACTCATAAAAGTTGTATAAGTACATACTGGTTCTGTATTTTCATTTGATGAATTGCTAAAATCAAATACTGGCATATCTCTTAATCTCCTTTGTATTTTTCTCTTATCTAATAAAACCACAAAATTACCGTTTTGACAATGCCTTTCCTTATACTTCTTCTGACCACTTATGCATACCTTCTGTTCCTTTTTACGTTGAATTTGGCAGATTCTACATGCTACAATAACGTTATAAGGATATCAGGGGGGGACTACAATATGTATCATAATATTTATCAATTCGGTATCGGACAGATCACTGCCAACACATATTATATAGAAGAAACAGGTTACGGTTTCGTTGATCCACTTCATATAAAAGGCAAAACACAATCTGAAAAGTCACTCTATCTGGGTGGTTGGAACTTGCGCACCTCAGCCCGAGAAGCTGTAGACTCTTTCACTGCCACTGCTTCTGACTGCGTAAAAGTCATAAATGAACGTGCAGTTATGGTTTTCAAGGCTTCTGTACCACAGGATGGCGCTTATCAGATCGATATGAAAATCTCAGCCGGCGATCAACCCATTCACAATATGAAAGTCTTTTGCGGCAGGCGCAATCTGATTGCTGAAAATATCAATTTAGCTGCTCATACCAGCAAGCAGCTTTCTTTTATGACCTATGTTGCACCATACATTCCCGCCATGACCAGCATTCCAGTTACAGAAAAGGCAATTTATCTTAGCTGGTGCGGTGAAAATGCATCGGTTTCGCAGATATCGGTTACTGAAGCCGATGCTCCTGTACTCTATATAGCCGGAGACTCCACTCTCACCGACCAGAACGCCCTTTATCCATATTATCCATATGGAAGCTGCGGTGGATGGGCTCAGATGTTAGCACAGTATTTTCCTACTTTAGCTATTTGTAATCAGGCACATTCCGGTATGACGACCAATTGTTTTAGAGATGATGGACACTGGAATATTATCCTGCAGCATATTCGTCCAAAAGATATCGTTATGCTCCAATTTGGCCATAATGATCAGAAACGCCGCAATCTGGCTGCTTTTGGCGGATATATCAATAATCTTCGCAGATACATCAGTGAAATACGTGCTGTTGGTGCTTACCCTATCGTAATCTCGCCTATCAGCCGCATTCCTTTTGAAGATAATGGACAATTCCGTTCTCTGCTTTCCACCCATGCCCTGGCATGTCAGGTAGTTGCAGAAGAATGTAACGTACCGTTTATTAATCTCCATGAATTGACTTTCTGTAAATGGGTTAGTTTGGGCGAACCAGATGTTCATGATTATTTTATGGACATTACACACACCAATGACTATGGTGCTAAAATGATTGCCTCTTATGTGGTATCTGAAATTCAACGGCAAAATATCACTCCATTATCTGCTTTACCTGTATCTGAGATTCCCCAAAACTTCTCACCAGAGCAGGATACAAAAGAAATTCCCACAGAAACAACTGCCGGAGGTTCTTTTGAAATGGAAATTCCTTATGTAGATATCGAAGGAATTCCTCAATATGATAATATGGTCGAAGCATTGCATCTTGGTCTTCTGGACCCCTGTGTCATGTATTTGCATCCTGATGCGATCATGCCCCGCGCGCAATTTCTTATGGTATTTTTCAAGGCTTTGCGTCTATCTGGAAAACGCCCTTATTTAGGTAACTTCTCTGATCTGTCAAGGTACGAATGGGATTCCTCCTACGTTCAGGCATGTATTGATGAGAATCTTATTGATCCTGTTACTGTATCTGATACTCATTTTCGTCCTGATGATGCATTAACGGCTGCAGAATATGCCAGCTTTCTGATCAGAGGATGTCATACTGCTGATAAACGTGACATTTCCCTGGAAAATTGTTATCGCGATGCTATTGCAAAAGGCTTTCTTTCAGATCAATATGCACCAGATGATGTGATCAACCGTGCTGACTGTTATCAGGGACTTGTTTTCCTCATGAAATATCTTCACAGTACGGAACAGGCTCTTCCTTCCAATGCAGAGTTACATCCCGTTGGCTAATTTAAAAGCGGAAGTTCAAAATTTTTATGAACTTCCGCTTTTCTTTAAAACTGATATTTTCTGATTTCGCAGTTTTTGATACCAAATGCAGCGTATTCTCCATTTTCCATATCATAAAAATACGAATTTACCACTCTGGCAATTCCATTATGAGCAACTAACAAATACGTTTTGTTATCAGATTCCTGTTTTAATTCATCCAGTAAGTTATAGATTCTCTGAGCCAGATGCAGCATTGTTTCTCCACCCTCAAAATGATTGACAAATTGCTTCTTTGCTTCCTGAAATACTGCTCCATCTCTTGCTGTAGATTCATATTTGCCAAAATTCTGTTCCGTCAGCCTGGGCTCCTGTCGGCATGGAATCCCGTTTTCCTGCGCAATGTGTCTGGCAGTATCTGCCGCACGGATCAATGGTGAATACAGAATTTCATCTATTTCAAGCTTTTCTTCTTTGATTTTCCTGCCCAGTTCAATAGCCTGTTCATGTCCTAACTGTGTCAATGCAATATCTGTTGCTCCACAGATCTTGTTTTCAACATTCCATATAGTCTGTCCATGTCTGGTAAAGTACACACATCCCATATTTTCTCTCCTCTTTTTTCTTATTCTATCAAATTCTAATATAAATGTACAGTTAACATATGTTGATATCGTTAGATATTTATAATGATGTTCTTTCATAAATATGTTATAATTAAATTCATATTTTAATAGGAAGGAAGTATTTTACTATGCACAGTTTTCAAACATGCCCAATAGATATGCTGGAGTTTAATCCCTTTACAAAAATAGGCAAAGAATGGGCTCTTGTTACTGCCGGTTCAGATAAGAAAGATAATACTATGACCATCAGTTGGGGTGGTATGGGCGTTATGTGGGGTAAAAATGTTGTTTACGTATTTATCCGTGACACCAGATATACCAAGGAGTTCGTTGATAACAGTGAGTTTTTCTCTCTCAGCTTTATGGATGAGAAATACCGCAGCGCTCTGAATTACTGTGGTTCTCATTCAGGTCGTGATGAGGATAAGATTGCAAATGCAGGTCTTAGCTGCGGTCACAAAATGGGAATTCCCTATATAGATGAAGGTAATCTTATCCTTCTGTGCCATAAGCTTTCTGCTACGCGTATCACGGAAGATTCTTTCCTCTCTCCTGAAATTAAGGACAAATGGTACGCTGACGGCAATATGCACACCATGTACATTGCTGAAATTATGGAGGTTCTCGCCAGATAATGAGTCGTAAGATTGCTTTTTTCGATATAGACGGTACTTTAACATCTGAAATTGACGGCTCTGTTCCCGCTGATGCTGCAAATGCTATCCGCAGGGCGAGAAACAATGGTCATCTGATGTTCATTAATACCGGAAGATGCATGCAAAATGTAGAAGAACGTTTCCGTAATGTTGGATTTGACGGTTATGTATGTGGCTGCGGAACCAATATCTATTGTACAAAAGACAATACTTTACAGGAGATTCTCTATATTAACCAGAATCACTCCATTGTATCCGAAATCCTTACAGAAGCTAGGAAATATCCACTTGATATTCTCTTCGAGTCCAAATATGAGGTTCGTTTTGATATGTCCCGCCCTCTTCTTTCAGAAGGCGGCATCAGGCAATATCGTTCTTTCGCAAACAGAAATTATGATATGTCACATGACCCGGAATCAGAAGATTTTACCTGTGATAAATTTGTCATATGGTTTCAAAATCTTGAAGATATCCCTGCCTTTCGCCGTGTAAGTGACAAATATTTCGAATGTATCGACCGCGGTGGAGATTTTCGTGAATTCGTACCTCTTGGTTTTTCCAAAGCTACCGGTATTCAGACAGTTCTCGATTATTACGGTCTAACACTTGACGATGCATACGCCATGGGTGACAGCAACAATGACCTTTCCATGCTGTCCTATGTAAAAAACAGTATTGCTATGGGAAATTCCTCTCCGGAATCACTTTTCACCAAAGTATCCTATGTAACCTCACGCTCCAGCGAAGGCGGCATTCGACAGGCTCTTGAACATTTTCACTTTATCTAGTAATAAAAAGACCCCATTCATAAAGAATGGGGTCACTTATTGCAATTGTTTATACGCTTATATCTAATGTAATACCCAGTTTATCTGCCTTAAGAACTGTGTTGATCGTCTTGTTACACAGTTGTTTCATCTGCGATACATATGTCGAATCTGTAGCAAATAGTGAATCATATGTATTACAAAATGTACTATCCTGTTCCACTGACTCATCTATCGTCAGGCTATTATCATCCTCTATCGTAATTCCCAATGCTGCCAGTTCATCTTTTTTGCTTTCCTGAAGTTCTTTTATGGCACTGAATGCAGAACAATCAACATCCTTAGCTATCATTTTATTGTAATTATCTATATATTCCTTCAAACTGTCGATTCGAATACTTTTGGCATCATCATCTGTACGCCCCAGGACACTCTGGCATTTAGGCAGACTCGTATTTTTTATCTCATTTGCCATTGTAGCCACATCAATTTCCGCATCGCTATATCTTGTCGTAGTGTGAAAGCTTCTCAGATTCATCTGATACTCTTCTGTATTCGCTGATTTCTCCAGATCTCTCCCTATTTTATATACCTTAGATATGAAAGAATCACTGCCCTCAAACAATGTCTGGAATATTTTTTTTGCATCCTTATCTGATACATCATCAAAAGTATCCGTATCAAATTTCAGTTTTTTATCACTTACTTTAATACCCAGCTTTTTTAGACTTTTTTCATGATCCGATAATGTCTCTTCCAGTTTATCCATTTGCTTTTTAATATTACTGTTATCAGCCTTATCAGATGCACTCTTTAAATCATTATAACTTTTCACAAAAGATGTAATTTGTCGTTCTATTTGATCCCTATTATAGCTATCAGAATCATAATTTCTTAAATTCCTTATATTTTTACGGAAAGTGATCAATTGCTCCTGTAGATTCTGTACATTGGTATCTGCTTCACGCACACGTTTACTGTAATTAGATATATATGCATTTCCACTATTTGTTATCTTATTCAAAAAGTCTGATGCGCTATATGATATTGATGACATTATATCCATCCCCCTCAAATATGCCTTCTCTTCTATATATTTCGGCATTTTAAAGGAATTTGATAATAGTTATGGATTTCTATTTTATAATTAAATCTTCCAGTTTGATCTTGGGAACATGATGTGTCTGATCTTCATCTCTATAATATTTAATATCATCGGATTCCGATATTTCATCTATCACTACTTTTTCTTTGGGATATCCAAGAGCAATCACTAATTTTATCTGATATCCATCCGGAACCTGAATTGCTTCTGCCAGACCGGCTCTGTCTACATTAGCTATAAAACAGCCTCCCATTCCTTCTTCCGTTGCACTTAATAATATTGTTTGTCCAATAATTCCTTCATCCTGTGGCGCATTTATACCATTTTTGCTCAACAGAATAATATATGCTGTCGGTCTTTCTCCCTCTTCCGGTCCATCCCAATCCTGATAATATCCAGCCCATCTCAGGTACGGAAACACTTTATTATTCTTTTCCTGCGTACATGTGTACATATACCTGATAGGCTGCTTATTTGCACCAGAAGGTGTCATTCTTGCAGTGTCGATCAGCTCTCTTACCTGTTTTTCTGTCATTTTTTTCTCTTCATAAAACCTTCTGTAAGAACGATTTTTTTGCACTAAATCCTTCATCATTTTACATTATTCTCCTTTTTTGCATTTTTTCCTGCATTATATATATTCTTTATGTAAACAATTATACTGCATAATTTTCTATGAGACTACCATATATTTTAATACTCGCAGTGTTCTTTTCACCTGAAAACGCTTTATGTATTACTGTTAAATATTATTATATACATATAATTCTCCCTCGTTTACTTTATGTATTTATATTCTTTTTTGTGTAATATATATGCATTTTTTATTTTGACATTACTTTATATACTTTTACTGTTTCTTTTTTATTTATATCTAATTTTTGCATACA
>ERZ780137.1887-NODE-1887-length-10631-cov-2.818079_pt1 | contig 10631 bp, 8 predicted proteins | sample MGYA00511020_ERZ780137 | MGnify/ENA primary metagenome ERZ780137 (study PRJEB29588, sample SAMEA2157917) | human gut metagenome | biome: human gut; feature: human-associated habitat; material: faeces | place: Denmark | collected 2008/2010 ... | reverse complement strand
CGTCGACCTCGAAGCTCATCGGGTCGCCAGCGGGAAGGCTGTAGTCTATTGCTCCGCCGCATAGGTGGCACGGGTTCCCCTGTGCCTTGAGCCAAGCGCGCACCTTGCGGCGCGCGTTGCCGTTAGAGCTTCTTATGTTGCTCGCCATAAAGGCAGGACCTTCGCTTGCGCCACTTTGCGTTGGCCTTCTTGAGCCGCTCGTTCCTTGCCCTGAGAACCAGGCTGTCACGGTCCTCGGCGCATTGCCTGCACCAGCCGCCGTCAAGCTCCCTTGAGCATCCGCAGCCTAGGCAGTAGCCCACCATAGCGAGCCCCCTTCCCTGGCGACCGCCACCGCGTGCAGCATCGCATGCGCGGCAGCGGTGTCGTAGCGGCTGGCGATGTCGGCAAGGTCGAGCAGCGTCATGGCAGCCTCCAGGCATAAGAAAAGCCGCCCTTGCCGGACGGCTCCTCATCTCGTTTCTTACTGCCTACAAGATAGCAGCTTTCGCGGTAACATTTGGTAACATGCTCCTAAACAGCCCTGTGAACTGGGATTTTCCATTTGAGCGGCATCACATCGTACAGCGACACCAGCGCAGCTGACTTGATCCTAAGCACCTGCATCTTGGAGTAGAAGAGCTTCTGCGGTTTGATTACCAGTCAGTTCGACACTGCTCCAAAACTGGCTACCTGCCGTCCGAGAGCATCGCGGGGTTTGATTACCAGTCAGTTCGACACTGCTCCAAAACGGATAGCAGGTAGCGCACTCTATTCCGTGCGTTTGATTACCAGTCAGTTCGACACTGCTCCAAAACACTCTTCGCGTTCTCCCAGACATCCCACGGGTTTGATTACCAGTCAGTTCGACACTGCTCCAAAACCAAGGGAACGCTTATTACGCACGGCAAGGGGTTTGATTACCAGTCAGTTCGACACTGCTCCAAAACATAACCGTCTGATACAACTCGTTCTTTGTGTTTGATCACCAGTCAGTTCGACACTGCTCCAAAACAAAGAAGGCGCTCATCAAGAAACTCGAGAAGTTTGATTACCAGTCAGTTCGACACTGCTCCAAAACATTACGCTGGCTTGCTGTTCGGACTGCGTAGTTTGATTACCAGTCAGTTCGACACTGCTCCAAAACGGTCGGTATTGGATTGAATTATTACAGCCCGTTTGATTACCAGTCAGTTCGACACTGCTCCAAAACATACGGGATTGGCGGAACAGCCCTCTTCAGTTTGATTACCAGTCAGTTCGACACTGCTCCAAAACGTTAGGTGCTTCTGTTTCGGCTTCGCGCAAGTTTGATTACCAGTCAGTTCGACACTGCTCCAAAACGAACTTCAGCAACGTTTCCCTGGCTTCCGGGTTTGATTACCAGTCAGTTCGACACTGCTCCAAAACGGCGCAGTTATCCCACTTGCTACCACGGTGTTTGATTACCAGTCAGTTCGACACTGCTCCAAAACAGTGGTAAGCCAATTACCTCGGCGAAGTACGTTTGATTACCAGTCAGTTCGACACTGCTCCAAAACCTGTGGAGCAAAATCCTTTCTGCACAAGGACGGCAAAACCAACTGATAGCACATCTCAATATTCAAGAAAGTCCAGGTCAACAACGTGTTTTCTCTCATATCGATAAGCAGTGTTATCTTGTTTATTTTCCAACATTAACACAAAATTTTTCGTATAAAAAACGTGCTCATAGAGCTTTTCGAGCTCATTTTCTGTCAAAAAAGTTTTAAGGTTCACGAACACAAGAACCTTTTGACACTTGGCGTCAAGCGCCAAAGAAAGAAACGAGATCAAATTATCAATGAGCTTCGAGCCAGGCATCGTATCCACTCCAAAGCCGAGCATCTTCAGGCATTTGCCCAGGTCCCATTCTATCCCAAAAGCATAATCAGCCGACAAACCACCGCTCAGCAGCATCAGCCTTGAGGCAAGAGCCGCCTCTGCCTTTTCGAGTTCCAGCCTCATATCCTCATCGTCAATAAGATCTTTTTCTATACGCCTGCAAACCTCGCCCAACAACGATCGATCGTCCCAGGGCAGCTCAAACGCATTTGGGATGAATAGCATATTGGATTTTGGAGCAACTTCATCTTCACCATTCCACAGGGAATACGGCTCCACTGCGTATCTCCCCTCTTGAGAACCTATCGACTGAGCCAAGCGAAAGAACAACGCAGGGTTTTCAACCTGAAGAACGCAAGGAAACCCACGATCGACAATCAAAGGAGCATCGAGGCCGTCAAATACGAGGTTCATAGGATCAACAACTCTTCCATAGTATCCACCTCGTCATACGCTTTGCGATTTCCCGTGATGTATTCCATGGTGGCATACGCCGCTTCAGAGACTTTCATGACCTGAACAAGCCCCGCAGGTGGCCTATTCTTGTGCAAACGAGCCACCGCAGCACCCGCGGCACCGTCGTTTACCACCAGCTTTGCATAAACCGATTCTTGCAACTGAAGGTAGCCGTCTTTCAGCAGAAACTTTCTGAACTGCCGATAATCTTTCCGCTGCTTAGCGGTTTTAACCGGAAGGTCGAAGAAAACAATGAGCCTCATATATCGAACCTTTGCGCCACTGTTCATACCACATCGAACGATTCGATTTCATCAACCGACAGCCTTTTGCCAAGCGCATTTAAGCAATCCTGTACGTAAAGCGATATCGCCGACGCGACCCTGTACGAACCTCCCCTGTAGGGAACGGCCATATTAAGCATGTCCACCAAAAGCCGCTTCTCGCCCTTTGAAAAATCACCATCGACATTATCGAAAACGAGCTTATCCACAATGGGGCGAAATGGCTCCATCAAGTCACAGCTTAGGTTGTAAAGGTTATATTCGTTCCTATGGCAAATCCCAATCTGGGTCAAATAACCCCTTGCCACGATCTCTCTGTTTACGGAAGAAAGAAGAATGGCATACCCGTAATTCAATGCTGCATTTAAAGGCGTTTCGTCATCACGAGAGAAGCCTTTTCCAAATAAAGCCCGGAAATACAGCCGAGCTGCCGCGCCCTCACGATTCGTCGGGTCGCCAGAACGAACCTCTGGCACAAGCGCATAAAGACGCTCCGAGCATTCTTCTTCCGCACGAGCAGCTAGTAGGGCGGCTTGATTGGAGATTTTATCCTGCACAACATGTTGCCAAACCCTCTTTTTAGAAGGCTCGCTCCATTCAAGCTGCTCCCCTATCCGCTTGCTCACGTTATGCGCACCGTACAAAGGCAGATACTGCCCAATCGGATTTCTCTTTTCATCGGAGACGACAAAGGAGATCTTCTTCTTTGCAAGCTCGGAAAGAAGATATGCGCTAACAAAGGCCTGATTGGTTTGCAGAACCACCGAAGCAATATCGTCAAGGTGGACTTTGGCCGTATCGTCCTCTTTGCGAATGACCATATAGCCACCTTTGTAGGTGCACTTGCAAGGGCTCTCGATTATGACGTTCCTAAAGGCCAATTCGAGTCCGCCTTTCGAACATGCCCGTTACCGATTGGTCGATAATTACAAAATCCGTTTTTGGATCAGAAAGCATTTTTGAGTAGTTTGGCTGAAGCCTGCCAGCAGCTTTCCCACCCCCAATTCCAGACAAATCAACAGCATTAGCCTTTGCGTTTAGGGAAAGGAAGATGGACATAACACCCTGGATTTTCTGAATTGAATCCGAATCGAAAAATGATTCTCTAATCAAATCAAGCCCGAGCATCCTAGAGTGGATCTTCCCTATTTTTGGAACTTGGGAGAGAATGAAAGTGAATAGCTTTTCTGAGCTTTCTTCCCTTTTCTCCAAAGGGAAACCTTCATCGTAAAGTTGAGAAAAACTAAGCATCTCATTGCTGGACAGACCAACCTCTCTTCCGTTTTTCATCTCCTTCTTGCCTGTCACAAAATATCTATCCCCATCAATCTCAATAAGCTGCTTCTTGAGAATCTTCGCCCTCTCGATGCGAACGAACTTCAGCTTTTCGTTCTCGGCAAGCTCCATCGCGTAACGCTCCAGCGCGGTTTTATCGCTTTCGATTTTCAAGGAAAGCCATACCGGCACTTCGGCAAAACGGAACACGCGCTTGTCCTTCTTGTCGCGTGCTTCGTATACAAAGAAGTACGCAAACTGCTGGCTAGAGAAACCGCCATATTTCTTCGGATCGAGTCCCTGTTTCAAAGGCAGTGCAAGCTTTGGCCCCATCTTCGGGTCGCGCGGGGAATACACCGTTGCATTCCAGAATGCTCCCGTGTCCTCCATAGGCATACGCGAGATATAGCATTGGCGATAGTTCAAGGCCTTGCGGATGCCCTCAACCTCAGCTTCGGCATCCCATGCGTCTTTGAAAATCTCACCTGTCTCCTTATCGAAGCCGGAGCTCATGAAGCTGTTCACGATAAAGCCGCTCGTACCAGGTGCACGATGATCACGATTAAACAGCTTCGACTGCTGGCGAGCATACTCCTTCATTGCGTGAGTCATGGCGATAGGATTCTCATACACTTTCGGATGACGCATCTGAATGAACAAGCCCATGCGGCAGGCTAAATACGCATCATGCGCGTGATGGAAATCGTTCGCCTCACGGCATTTCACAAAACCAGCCGCTTCACGTAAGTCGTGGGACATGCTTGCCTTCACCGGCACAATGTTCGCTTCGGGATAGCGCACGGAAAGCAAGGAGCCGGCAAGCTTTACGCTCTGGCTCGTTTCCACCAACTGGCGAGCAACAAAGCCCTTCATTGCCTTCTCGTCGATATGGTCACGCAGCAGATTGCGATGCTTTTTCGGGCCAATGAGCTTTGCGTCAAGAAGCATATCCCAGTACCCGCGCATTTTTCGGCGAATCGAGGGATCAAGCAGCATCGCATCAGTCTTGCTTTGATTGCATTTGCGAAGAACAAGAGCCTTATTTTCCAGGCTATCGTCCTTGATGTAGGAACGCGGGATAATGTGGTCGACCTCATAATCGCCGCTTGAGAGCCTATTGATATCAATCGGCTCACCGGAATACAAGCACTTACCGCGCTGCATAAAATAGAGCGTCATCCTTTCATCAAGATCAGATGGCGAAGCAGCTTGCAGTTCCGCCCAGATTTCAGGATCTTCCTTCTTGAAAACAGCCAGCGCTTCTTTCAACGCATCGTAACGGCGCTTGGTCCTTTTGCCACGTTTGCCCAGTTCATCGTCGCGCGTAACCTCGATGAAGACATTCTGCGGGGCCTTGCCAGCAATTTTAGCAATCTCATCCACAATGCGAATGGCTTGGTTCAAGCTTCTGCGAATGGCAGGCGAGCCCGGGAGCTCGTTGACTTCAAGAGCTTTCCCCTTTTTACCGAAATAATTTCGGTTGAACTCATCAACTTTTTCCCGAAAACCAAGGTTTTCGTCGCGGAGAATCTCCATCATTACCATGGTGCGACCTCGACGCCCTGCATTCGGGTCGCCCTCGTGCAGCACATCCATAATGGAACGAGGGCCGCAGTCGGTATCGACCTTTATGCCTGTTAGGAACTTCTTCGACAGCCTGCCCAGCCCGTAAAGCGCTTGCGACAAATCTTCTTGATTTGCTCATCGTTCAAACGACCGCTGCCTTTTGGCCCATACGCATTCTCAAGCTTTTCTTTGAGAATCTTCCTGTCCTCAAAAAGCGTATTCCAAAGGATGATCTGCTCGATCATTGGGTAATCGGCAGGATCAAGCTCATCAACATTGAACACGTCTTTGCGGAAGAAGAAGTACGAGGAAAGCTTCGACTCATAGCCGCTTTCACCCTGACCGCCTTTCACACGGACGTTCATGTGGCCAGGCTCACGCTCAAGCCAATTCTCAACATCCTTGTACTTAACCGTCTTCTTCTTTTTGAAAAGCTCCTCGATAATGGCTTCCCTATCGGCAGCATCGAAGCGATGTTCATCCTCACCGCCCATGCCCCACTTGGAGCCATTCAGCTCGTTCAAAACGCAATACTCTTCATAGAGCAACGAGCACTTGGGCAAAACATCTTCGCCTTGCAGATACGTGCACATACCCGTCATTCGGGTGATGAAGGCCTCAGCGCTTTTGCCGCGATCGATTACCTCATCCCAATTCCAAGGAGTAATAACGGCATCTTCCATACCCGGCTTACGCTCCGACCATGCAAAGCGGTTTTTGCCATGTTTGTCTTTACGGGCGTTTTTGCCAGTAAGGGGGCCGACGTAATACGGGATGCGGAAAGAAACCAACGACTTGATCTTGTCGGCTTCCTTCAAAAGGAAAGGATAGTGCTTTCCCTGATTTTCGATAATGGCAGAAAGTTCCTCCAGATGAAGCTGGTAATAGATGCTGCCGTTATCGCTTGTTTTCAGGCGACGCAAAAAACGCTGCTCGCCAAAATCTGCCATCATCTGCGTATAGCGAGCATCGCTTTCGGCTGCCGTTCCAGCAAAAAGCTTCCTAACCGCCTTTTCGAAATCTTCGTACGGCATCTTGGAAGTGCCCAAATTGTACTTGGTGTAACCCTGGGCTTTGGAGGCGTTGTACATGCCTATTTCGCGCCCCTCTTCATCGCGGTAGAACTCACCGCGGAAAAAGGAATCGTACTCAGCAGGCGCATACTCACGAACAAGCGTCTTGAGCACCTTCAGGTCAGCGCCGTATTTCTCGTATTTCACCACCATGTTTGAGGAAATGGTTTCACCAGGCGCATACGAAAGCAAGCCTTGGAGCACATAGGCAGAGTAGACGTTGCAGAGCTTCTCGAAGAGCTCCGCCCCCTCGTCGGGAACGCTTTCGCGCAACGCTTCAACAGCCTCATCGTTCGAGAGGTAGATAGAAGTCTGATCTGCGGAAATATCGCCGAAAACGTTCTTGAACTCGGCCTTCAAGCCCACCATTGCGCCAGCAAGGGCATCGTTGCATGCCTTGCTTTCCTTGGCACCGTCGTTCATCGATACGCCGATAAGAGAGGAAATCCTCTTCTTCTTATCGGAGTTGGCCGTATGCTCCTCTTCAAGGATGGAGAGGATCGCCTCGGACTTTGCTTGGGACTCGTCCGAATCGCACTCATAGCCCAGCTCAGCGCACCAATCAGCCAAAGCAGAGCGGAATTCGAGCAACGCATCAAGCGGACGAGCGTTCTTTGCACTTAAGCTCGTGTTCTCCTGTCGAAGGAAGTTGCCACGATGCTTAACGATGTTGTGAGCTGCAAGGTAAATCAGGCGGATATCAGCCTTTTCATCGGTTTCCATAAGCCACTTGTGCAAGTGGTAGATAGTCGGAAAGCGCTTATGGTAATCTGCTTCCGCAAAATCGGAGTCGTTGAAAAGGGGATGGCCGTATTCGCGATGGCCCTCTTCCCTGTCTTCCTTAAGCAGCCTTGCCTGACGTAAGCGAATGAAGAACTCCGGGTCGGCCTTAGACATCTCTTCGTCAAAGAGGCTTTGCAGCAGGTCCAAACGCCAACGACGGCGTACATAGCGACGGCGCTGACCACGAGGGATGCGCGCGGAAGCAGCTGTTTCCGCGCTATCGAACAAGCGGCTGCCCCAGGTTGGCTGCTTCTTGAAATGAAGGAGTTTGCCACTTTCGTCGGTTACCGCCCAACCAACTGATCCGGTACCCATGTCGAGGCCAATGTTGTAATTGCCTTTGTAGTTCCTCAGATTAGCCACTTGATATCCCTTCAACCTGTGTTACAGTGGGCTTGTCCCGATTACCAGTCAGGATGACACTGCGAGTCAAAATACGGCTAAGCCAAAAATGTCTCTCGTTTGAGCGACGCCCCGTAGGGGGCAAATCTTTTGACTTGTTAAAGCGCCTTTTCAAAGGCGCTTTTTTGTTACTCTAATACTACCCCGCCATATGCCCGCAATGCCTTAGCTACCCGCTAAGGCGGTCAAAACGAATGTATATGCCGTCAGCGGCATTAGAACATCAATGAATAGGCTCGCTACCTGCATCTTCTTTAGCCACCATAATCGCTTTTCCCTTTTCATGAGTACATCGCAGTGCCCACCCAAATAAGCCGAATGTGGTATGAGCAATCGATATAGGTCATGCAGACCGCCGAAGAAAGCCAACCCCGAAGCGTTGCGGCCCTCAAATCGCCAGACCAAAAACTCGTCCAAACGAAAAAATGGCTACCCGCGTTAGCGAGCAGCCATTCGTTTAATGCTGATTGAACACATCCTGCGTTCGTGCCAGACCCTTTTCCAGCAGCGATTCCACTGCCTCGGCAGCACGCTGGCATGCTTGGTCGAAATCGTCCTTGGCTTCCTTCTTCGGAGTGCCCAGCACGAAATCAACCACGCTCATCCTTCCGGGCGGGCGGCCGATGCCCGTGCGCACACGCAGAAAATCGCGTGAGCCGCACTTCTCGATGATGGACTTCAGGCCGTTGTGGCCCGCATGCCCACCGCCCTTCTTCACCTTTACCGTGCCCGGATCGATATCGAGCTCGTCGTGGATAACGATAAGCTCTTCCACCGGGCAATCGTACTCGCGGCACAGCTTCGAAGCAGGGCCGCCGGAAAGGTTCATGAAGCTCTGGGGCTTGGCCAGGATAACCTTCTCGATGCTGCCATCGGCATGGCGCATCTTGCCTTCGCCTACCAGCGCTCCACAGGTGTTCTTCCAGTACGTTACGCCCCAATCGGCAGCCAAGAGGTCAACCACCTCGAAGCCCGCGTTATGGCGCGTATGCGCGTATTCTTCCCCTGGGTTTCCCAGGCCAACCACTACGCGCATGCTCTACAGGGCAAAGTCAGGATCGAACAGGGCAGCAACCGATTTGTTGTCGTAGACGTTGTTGATGGCGCGAGCCAAAAGCGGAGCAACGGAGATAACATTGATCTTGCCGGTCTGCTTTTCCTGAGGAACGGCAACGGTGTTGCAAACAACCAGCTCATCGATCTGGGAGTTCTCGATGCGCTCATATGCCGGGCCGCTGAAGATAGGATGCGTTGCGCATACGTATACCTTTTCCGCACCCTTTTCCTTCAACGTGGCAACAGCAGCGCACAGGGTGCCGGCAGTGTCGATCATGTCGTCGTTCACGATGCAGATCTTGCCCGTAACGTCGCCGATAAGCGCGGTGATCTCGGCCTTGTTGTGGCCCGGACGGCCCTTGTGCATGATGGCCAAGTCGGAATGAAGCATGTCGGAGAGCTTCTTAGCAGCCTTTGCGCGGCCCACGTCGGGGCTTACCACGCACAGCTTTTCGGGGTCGATGTTCTTCTTGCGGAAGTAATCGGCGAAGATCGGCAGCGCGGTAAGGTGATCAACCGGCGTGTCGAAGAAGCCCTGGATCTGGCCCTGGTGCAGGTCGATGGTGATGGTGCGGTCGATGCCGGCAGCCGTCATAAGGTTGGCAACCAGCTTGGCCGTAATGGGCTCACGAGCTGCAGCCTTGCGGTCCTGGCGGGCATAGCCGTAGCACGGAACAACCGCGTTGATGGTGCGGGCGGAAGCGCGCTTTGCGGCATCGGCCATGATAAGCAGCTCCATTACCGCCTCGTTCACGTTGGGGGTAGAGGTGGACTGCACGATGAACACGTCTGCGCCGCGAACGCTTTCAAGGTAACGTGCGTAAATCTCGCCGTTCGAGAACTTCTCGAGCTTCACGTTGCCGAGCGTGGTGCCCAGCGCGGTGGCAATATCCTCAGCCAGCTCGGGACAGGTTGACCCGGCGAAAATCGCCCTGGTCTTGGTCATGTTGCTCATTAGTTCTTCTTCCTCTCGTTCCAATGCTCGATTTCCGTTTGACGGGCACGGCCCAAGCCAAGGGCCCCCGCAGAAACGTCTTTAGTGATAACAGAACCGGCGCCGATAAGGGAGTTCTCCCCCAGCGTTACCGGAGCAACCATCATTACATCGCTGCCCACGAAGCAGTTGTCGCCGATGGTGGTGGGCCATTTCTTCTCGCCATCGTAGTTGCAGGTGATGCTGCCCGCGCCGATGTTGACGCCTTCGCCCATGGTGGTGTCGCCGATGTAGCTAAGGTGCGGCACCTTGCTGCCCTTGCCGATGGTGGATTTCTTGATCTCGACATGCGTGCCGGCCTTGGAGCCGTCGCACATATGCGTGCCGGGGCGCAGGTATGCGCGGGGGCCGCAGGTTACCTCGGAGTCCAGTACGGTTTCGATTGCCACCGTTTCCTCAACGGTGCAGTTCGTGCCCACCGTGGTGTCGGTAAGACGGGAATTGGGGCCCACAACGCTGCCCGTGGCGATGGAGGTGTTGCCCATAAGGAAGGTCATGGGCAGGATCTCAACGTCGGGCTCGATGGCCACATCGGGGCCGATCCACGTGGTGGCCGGGTCCATGATGGCCACGCCGTTGTCCATGTGCATGCCGTTGATGCGCTGTTGCAGCACCTTGGTGGCTTCCGCCAGCTGGCGACGAGAGTTAACGCCCAGGCACTCGGAGGCGTCTTCCGCCTTCAAGCCCAGAACACGCTTGCCCTGGCTGCGGGCAATGCCCAAAACGTCGGTAAGGTAGTATTCGCCCTGCGCGTTGTCGGTGGAAACCTCTTCCAACGCGGCAAACAGGGTCTCGATGTCGAAGCAGTAGAAGCCGGAGTTGCATTCCGTGACGGCAGCCTGCTCGGGCGTGCAGTCTTTCTGCTCGACGATTTCCTGAACATCGCCCGCCTCGTCGCGG
>ERZ780137.1886-NODE-1886-length-10646-cov-2.225474_pt1 | contig 10646 bp, 9 predicted proteins | sample MGYA00511020_ERZ780137 | MGnify/ENA primary metagenome ERZ780137 (study PRJEB29588, sample SAMEA2157917) | human gut metagenome | biome: human gut; feature: human-associated habitat; material: faeces | place: Denmark | collected 2008/2010 ... | reverse complement strand
GGGTTCGGATGAACTTTCTGCCGCAAGGGAATGTGCAGCATCCTATCCCAGGATCTTAAAGGCGATCGGGGATCTGGAGGAACTTCATAAAATACTGGAAGTCTATGAGGTTTCCCGTTATGTTTCGTTTGAACTTGGAACGATCAGCAACTACCAGTATTACACCGGTATCATATTTGCGGGATATACGTTCGGAAGCGGAGAGGCGATTGTAAAGGGAGGCAGATACGACCGGCTCCTCACCTGTTTTGGAAAAGATTCAGCATCCATCGGCTTTGCGTTTGTGATTGACCAGCTGATGGCTGCACTGCAGAGACAGAAAATTGATGTTCCGGTGGAACGCAGCGTGGAGCTGATGGTCTATAAGCCAGCTAAACGTCAGACGGCGATCACCGCAGCGGCGGCAGCACGCGCAGCCGGACGCTGTGTGGAACTGATGCTGTGGGATGAGACGAAGCAAAAGGAAGATTACGAGGATTATGCGGCGCGCAGCCGGATGATAAACGTGCAGTTTTTCACGTAGAAGGCAGAGAAGGGAGAGACGTTTTAAATGGAGGACATGAGATATCTGACTTTTGCGCTCGGCAAAGGCAGACTTGCTAAAAAGACACTGGAACTGTTTGAGAAGATCGGCATTACCTGCGAGGAGATGAAGGATAAGGACACGAGAAAGCTGATTTTTGTGAATGAGGAGTTAAAGCTTCGTTTTTTCCTTGCCAAAGGACCAGATGTACCTACATATGTAGAATATGGCGCAGCTGACATCGGAATTGTCGGAAAGGATACGATCCTGGAAGAAGGCCGTAAGCTTTACGAGGTAATGGATCTTGGATTTGGAGCCTGCCGCATGTGCGTTTGCGGACCTGAAAGTGCCAAACCCCTTCTGAATTCAAACCAGCTGATCCGTGTGGCAACCAAATATCCAAACATTGCCAAAGATTATTTCTATAATAAGAAACATCAGACTGTGGAGATCATCAAGCTGAACGGATCAATCGAGTTGGCGCCGATCGTCGGCTTATCTGAAGTTATCTGCGATATCGTAGAAACCGGCTCCACCCTGCGTGAGAACGGTTTGTCGGTGTTAGAGGAAGTTTGTCCGCTTTCTGCCCGCATGGTAGTCAATCAGGTGAGCATGAAGATGGAAAATGAGCGCATTACAAAACTGATTTCCGATTTAAAGACCGTCATATAAGATAACAAAAACCGTTTGCCACAGCAATGTTTTGAATACAGACGGAACAGATGTTTTGAAATGGAGGAGAAGTATGCGAATTATAGAACTGACAGAAGAGGCAAGAACAAATATACTGGAAAATCTTTTAAAAAGAAGCCCGAATTCCTATGGTGAATTTGAAGGCAGAGTAAATGAGATCATAGAAAATGTAAGGGCAAACCGCGATGCAGCGATCTTTGATTACACAAAGCGTTTTGATGGAGCTGACATCAACGCGGAGAATATCCTTGTGACGGAGGATGAGATTAAAGAGGCCTACGAAAAAGTGGATGAAAAACTGCTTACGGTGATCCGCAAGGCGCTGGTAAATATCCGCAAATATCATGAAAAACAGCGCCAGTATTCCTGGTTTGATTCCGAGGAGTCCGGCATTATTTTAGGACAGAAAGTGACTGCCTTGGAAAAAGTCGGCGTTTATGTACCGGGCGGAAAGGCAGTTTATCCGTCCTCCGTGCTTATGAACATTGTTCCGGCAAAGGTTGCGGGTGTAAAAACTATCGTTATGACAACACCTCCCGGAAAAGACGGAAAAGTCAATCCGGCGACCTTAGTTGCGGCAAAAGAGGCAGGTGTGGATGCAATCTATAAAGTCGGCGGTGCACAGGCGATCGCAGCGCTGGCATTTGGTACGGAAAGCGTTCCAAAGGTAGACAAAATCGTAGGTCCTGGTAATATCTATGTTGCCCTGGCAAAGAAAGCCGTATTTGGTTTTGTAAGCATTGACTCCATTGCAGGCCCTAGTGAGATCATGGTGTTAGCAGATGAAACTGCAAACCCGCGTTTTGTTGCAGCAGACCTTCTCTCGCAGGCAGAACATGACGAGATGGCATCTGCGATCCTTGTTACAACGAGCAGGGATTTAGCGGAGCAGGTATCAAAAGAAGTGGAAGGTTTTGTGGCACAGTTATCCAGAAAAGAAATCATTCAGAAGTCTTTGGATAATTATGGTTATATCTTAGTGGCAGAAAGTATGGACGAGGCGATCGCGACAGTGAACGAGATTGCATCCGAGCATCTTGAACTTGTCACAAAGAATCCATTTGAGACGATGACAAAGATCCGCAACGCGGGAGCAATTTTTGTCGGGGAATATTCCAGTGAACCATTGGGTGATTATTTCGCCGGTCCAAACCATGTGCTGCCGACGAACGGAACTGCAAAATTTTTCTCACCGCTTAGCGTGGATGATTTTATCAAAAAGTCAAGCATTATCTCTTATTCAAGAGAGGCATTAGAGCCGATTTATAAAGATATCGTACAGTTTGCAGAATGTGAACAGTTAACGGCGCATGCAAATTCAATCCGTGTACGATTTGAAGACTAGAGAGGAATGTGGTAAAATGGAAAGAACGGCGGAGTACATACGAAAAACAAAAGAAACGGATATTAAGATTAATCTGAATATAGACGGAACTGGTAAAGCGGAGATTGACACTGGGATCGGCTTTTTTGATCATATGTTAGAAGGATTTGCCAGACATGGTTTTTTTGATCTGGATGTCAAAGTGGAAGGGGATCTTGCCGTGGACTGCCATCACACGATCGAAGACACCGGAATCGTGCTTGGTAATGCGATCCGCAAAGCGTTAAAAAATAAAAAGGGCATCAAACGTTTTGGAAGCTGTATTTTGCCGATGGATGAGACACTGGTGCTCTGCGCCGTGGATCTCTCCGGCAGACCTTATCTTGTTTTTGATGGCGAATTTACTGTGGAGCGGGTAGGGTATATGGACACGGAGATGGTTAAAGAATTTTTCTATGCCGTTTCTTATGCAGCGGGTATGAATCTGCATATCCGTGTATTGTCCGGCGGCAATAACCATCATATGATCGAAGCAATGTTCAAGGCATTTGCGAGGGCGTTAGATGAAGCAACCGGCTATGATCCGCGTATCACGGATGTGTTGTCCACAAAAGGCAGCCTGTAGGAAAACTTGCGATTCCTGCAGAAATCTGTCTTAGGTATATATCACAAAAGAAAAACGTGTATGGCTTGTTAAGAAAATGCAGGAATGGAGAGTTTTTAAATATGGAACACAAAAATATTGTTGCCACCATTTACTTAAAAAATGGACAGGCAGTAAAAGGCATGGATAATTTTGAACCAATGGGCTGGGATGTGATCAGTCTGGCACGTCTTTATAATGACAGCGGTATCGATAAAATCATCATTTTTGATCTCTCAGACGATGACGAAGAACACGAGAAGAATATCCATACCATCAAAAAGATCAACCGCAATGTCGAGATCAAAGTCTGCGCAGGTGGAAACATCAGCCGCTTTGAGGATGTCAAGAAGTTTATTTATGCCGGATGCCTGCAGGTTATTGTAAACGGTGCAAAATCAAACAGCATGGATATTGCAAGAGAGGCGAGCGACCGTTTTGGAAAAGAGCGCATCCTTGTTTCCGTGGCAAATGTTGATTTTGTATTCAAACATCAGGAGGAGATGCAGGAGCATTTTCACGAACTTCTGGTTTTAAACACCAGCGTTTTGACGGCAATCGAAAATATTACAGACGTTCCGTATGTCGTATATTTTGAGGAATGCGATTACGAGAAAATTATTGAGACCTTAAAACGCGAAAATGTACGCGGAATTGCCGGATCTTTTATCAATGATCCTGAGACAGATATCATGGAAATGAAAGCACAGCTCTCTGCAGGCGGGATCAAGATGGATAATTTCGAACCGGCATTAAAATGGGCAGATTTAAAGAAAAATTCGGATGGCATGGTTCCGGTTATTGTGCAGGATTACCGCACGGATGAGGTTTTGATGCTTGCCTACATGAACGAAGAGGCTTTTGAAACGACGATCAATATCGGAAAGATGACCTATTACAGCAGAAGCCGCCAGGAGTTATGGATCAAAGGTATGACATCCGGACATATCCAGTATGTAAAGTCACTGACCGCAGACTGTGATTATGATACGATCTTAGCGAAAGTATCACAGATCGGTGCAGCCTGTCACACCGGAAATGTCTCCTGTTTCTTTAATGAGATCGTCAAAAAGGAGTATATGGAGAAAAATCCGCTGAAAGTATTAGAGGATGTCTATGCGATTATTTTAGACCGCAAGGCAAACCCGAAAGAGGGGTCATACACGAACTATCTGTTTGACAAAGGACTCGATAAGATCTTAAAGAAGATGGGAGAAGAGGCATCAGAAATCATCATCGCAGCCAAAAATCCGGATCCGGAAGATATCAAATATGAGATATCCGATTTCATGTATCATATGATGGTGCTGATGGCGGAAAAGGGAGTTACGTGGGAGGAGATCACACAGGAGCTTTCACAGAGGTAATATACGAAGGACATTTACAGGCAGAAATTACTTGTAAATGTCCTTTTGCAGGTTCATCATGAATAACAAATATTTATGAAAGAGAGATTACAATGATACCATTAAAAATAGAAACACTGTTAAAAGGCCGCGTGGTTGAACATGATCGGGTAGAATATAAAACAGGATGGAACCCAAATGATATCATTCATTCTATTTGTGCTTTTGCAAATGATTATGACAATACAAACGGTGGATATATTGTGATCGGTGTAAAAGAAGAAAATGGGATGCCGGTATTTCCTTTAGAAGGGGTACCAAAAGAGGATCTGGATTCCATCCAACAGGAAATTTTTCAGTATTGCAATCAGATCGTTCCAAGATATATTCCGAGAATGGAAATCATTGATTATCAGAATTCCGGAATTTTTTTGATTTATCTTTGGTGTTCTGCTGGTGACAGTGGTCCATATCAGGCGCCTAAAACTGTTTATCTGGAAAAAGGAATGAAAGCGGATAAAAATTTGAAATACTGGATCCGTCCTGCATCACTGACTACGGATGCAAAACAGGATGAGATTTCAGAATTGTTTGATAAATTTAATTCCGTTCCGTTTGATGATCGTGTAAATCGCAAGGCAACAATTGATAATATCAGACATTACTCCTTGCCGAAGAAGTCGCCGATGAGACAGATACAGAATTGGATATTAGAAATATCGGGGTTTTAATGTTTGCAGAACATCCGGAAAAATTTATCCCAGGATCATACATTGAGTTAATCCGGTTTAATACAAAAGAAGCAGAGGCATCCGATGATTTTATTGAAAAAACCTTTACAGGTCCTATCTGGAAACAGGTTCAGGATGCATTAGATTACATTAACACAAATGTTATTGAAGAAAAAGTTGTAAAACTTCAGGGGCAGGCGGAATCAGAACGATTTTTTAATTATCCATATAATGCCCTTGAAGAGGCACTGGTAAATGCAGTTTTTCATAAATCATATCGTGAACAGGAACCTGTTGAAATCCGGATTTACGTCGACAGTATCCAGATACTCAATTATCCGGGATTGGCAAAATGGATTAATCTTGAGCGATTTGCCGAAGGCAGGATCAAAGGCAGAAAATACAGGAACAGACGGATTGGAGAATTATTTAAAGAAATTGATTTGTCAGAGAAAAAAGGCACAGGTATTCCCAAAATATTACGTGAACTTAAGAAAAATGGTTCTCCTGGACCGGAATTTGATATGGATGATGACAGAACATATTTGAATACAATTATTCATATCCGCGATGGATTTGATAAAAATGAGATTATGTCCGAATCAATGTCCAAATCAATGTCCGAATCAATGTCCGAATTAGAAATTGCCAGAATACAGGTAATATTACAATATCTGACTGTTCATGATACCATTAACAGTGCAAAAGCGGCTGAATTACTGGATGTAGAGAAAAAGACCGCAAGCCGGCTGTTGTCAAAAGCTGAAAAAGTAGAAGTTCTGATCAGCAAAGGCAAAACGAAAGATAAAGTTTATATGAAAAAATAATTTGGGTATATCAGATAAAATCCTGAAAATGAAAATTGGAGACTCCATGTTTGAAAAAATAAAACAACTTATGACTGGTAATCTGTCAAAAGGCGGCAGGCAGGTCTACATCGATGATCTGCGCGTCATAGCGACCGTATTTGTGATCGGGGTGCATACAGTCTCACTGGCTGCCACGATGACAGAATACGGAAGCATCCCATTCCGGGTGCTTACCATCTTTAATTTTATATTTTTGTCCTGCAACCTGCTTTTTGTCATGTTAAGCGGAGCATTATTGCTCCCGGTAAAAAATGAATCGATCGGCAATTTTTTCCGGAAACGTTTCACAAAAGTTGCAATTCCGCTGGTTGTCTATTACATTCTGTATATCGTGGCAAAGGAAGGGCTTGTCTGGCTGAGACCGGACCACTGGATTCTGATGTTGAGGCGTATTTTAACGGGGGCTCCAATGGAGGCACCTCATTTCTGGCTGGTCTATGTGATCATCTGGCTGTATGTACTGACGCCGTTTATGCGGTATATTGTACATAATATTCCCGATACCGTATTGTCGGGTGTGATAGGGGTCGTATTTGCAATTTGTGCATTGGACACCTATCTACCACTTTACGGAATCAACTCTGTGTTTGGCATTGTGGTGGATTCTTATGCGGGCACTTTTTTACTTGGATATTTTCTTTCTGAAAAATGCAGCAGAAAGGTAGAAAATTTTTTCATGTTTACAGGATTTCTATCATTTATTGAAACCTGTATGTGGATCTGGAACGGAAATGATTATGTCAATTATATTTATCAGAATTCGCCCACAATGATGTGTTTTACGGCAGCTATCTTTTTGTTGGTAAAGCGCCTTGCGTCCCAAAAAACAAAAAGCAGTTTCTTTGTGCAGTGGATCAGCCGGTACAGTTATTCTATTCTGCTGATCCACTGGGGCGTACTTCATTTTGTGGTCAAACAGAAACTGCATGTCAATGTGCTCGGCGGTGGCATTGTCGGCGGCTGTATTGTGATGATGGTACTGACTCTTTTTATCTCAGCAATCGGTGCAATGATCCTTGACAATACGCTGCTGAAATGGCTCCAGAAACCTTTTACAAAAAAGCAGAGACAGAAATAAAAATACAAGGTATGAATTTGTCCATAGATTCATAAAATGATATCAAAAATCAGAATAAAAAAACGATGTTTACTTAAAAACGGTCACTGGTATACATAATATTTTTATGGTAAACCAGTGCCGGGACACAGAACTGCTGTATGAAATCAGTCATATAATTTTATGCAGATGGACTGGCACAGAAATGGAGTGTTCTATGGACAGACAGACAGTCGAACGGCGCAGGGAATATGTGCAGAATATCCGCAATTCTTTTTATGAGGAAAACGGGATGCAGAAGAGAGAGACCAGAGAGGTGGATGATTCTGCACCGGAAATGGGGCTTGCGGCAGCACTGAAACTGCGCATTTTTTTATCTGTATGTATATTTGCAGCTTTTTTAGGCTGCATGTATACCCATACGGATTTGTGTGGTTACAGCACGCAGACGATCACAGAAATGATCTGTGATAATCATTATTATACAAATCTGAAAAATTATGTTATGATACATTGAGCGCAAGTGAGTCAACATACATGTATGATTGACGAACGGCGAAATTTGAGCGCGAAAGAAGAAATGGAAAGGATTTTTTTAAATGACAAAATTAGCTTTATCCGATGAGATACTGATGAAGATTGATAAACCGGCGCGCTATATCGGTAACGAGTTAAACAGCGTGGTAAAAGAGAAAGATACGGTTGATATCCGATTTGTGATGTGTTTCCCGGATGTTTATGAGATTGGAATGTCACATCTTGGTATTCAGATTTTATACGATATGTTAAATAAAAGAGAGGACGTCTGGTGTGAGCGCGTCTATTCCCCATGGTCGGATCTGCATGCAATTTTAAAAGAAGAGAATATCCCGTTATTTTCTTTAGAGTCGCAACAGCCGGTAAAGGATGCGGATTTCTTGGGAATTACGATACAGTACGAGATGTGTTATACCAATATCTTACAGATCTTAGATCTAAGCCAGATTCCAATCGAGGCAGCAGACAGGACGGAAAATGATCCGATCTTAATTGGCGGAGGTCCATGTACCTATAACCCGGAACCGATTGCGGAATTTTTTGATCTGTTTTATATGGGAGAAGGCGAAATTTCCTATGATGCACTGCTGGATCTGTACAAAAAAATGAAGCAGGAAGGAGCTTCGCGCAAGGATTTTTTACATGAGGCCGCAAAGATTCCTGGTATTTATGTACCATCTTTATATGAAGTAAGCTATAAAGAGGATGGAACGATCGCCGGATTTGAACCGGTGTATGAGGATGTGCCACGCACGGTCACAAAACAGATTGTTACAGATATGACGCAGGCAGTTTATCCGGAAAAACCGATTGTACCATTTATCAAGGCGACACAGGACCGCGTGGTTCTTGAGATCCAGCGAGGCTGTATCCGTGGCTGCCGTTTCTGCCAGGCGGGTATGGTCTACCGTCCGACACGTGAAAAAGATGTGGAACGGTTAAAAAAACTTGCGTACCAGATGTTAAAGTCAACCGGACATGAAGAGATCTCTTTAAGCTCTTTAAGTTCTTCCGATTACTCACAGTTACAGGAACTTGTGACATTTTTAATTGAGGAATTTAAGGGAAAAGGTGTCAATATTTCTCTTCCATCTCTGCGTATCGATGCATTTTCCTTAGATGTTATGGGAAAAGTGCAGGATATCAAGAAAAGCAGTCTGACCTTTGCACCGGAGGCTGGTTCCCAGCGTCTCAGGGATGTTATCAATAAAGGTCTTACAAAAGAGGTTATCTTAGAAGGTGCCGGAATGGCATTTGAAGGTGGCTGGAATAAGGTAAAGCTTTACTTTATGTTAGGGCTTCCGACCGAGACAGAAGAGGATATGAAGGCGATCCCGGAACTGGCAAACGATATTGCGGTACGTTATTATGAGATTCCAAAAGATCAGCGGAATGGGAAATGCCAGATCACAATTTCAACATCGTTTTTTGTGCCAAAGCCTTTTACACCGTTCCAGTGGGCATCCATGCATGATCCGGAGGACTATATTGCGCGTGCGAAAGTTGTCAATGACACGGTAAAAGAGCAGTTAAACCGTAAAAGCATCAAATACAACTGGCATGAAGCTGATGTGACGGTGTTAGAGGGTGTATTAGCACGCGGTGACCGCAAGGTCGGAAATGTGATCCGCACGGTTTATGAGCGTGGCGGCATATTTGATGCGTGGTCCGAATATTTTGATTACCAGAGATGGTTGGATGCATTTGCGGAATGTGGCGTGGATATGGATTTTTACACCAAAAGAGAGCGCTCACTTGATGAAGTATTTCCATGGGATTTCATTGATACCGGCGTGACGAAAGAATTCTTAAAACGCGAATGGCAAAATGCCATGGAAGAGAATGTGACTCCAAACTGCAGGATGCGCTGCTCCGGATGTGGTGCCGCCCAGTTTAAAACAGGGGTATGTATGGCAGAGCGTTAAAAAAGATATTTAACGTTTTACATGAGATACTTAATGTGAAAGAAGAAAGGGTTAATGTAAGGTTGACATTATGATAAAGATAAGGATTAAATTCCGTAAATACGGTGTGATGCGTTTTATCGGACATCTGGATATTATGCGTTATTTTCAGAAGGCAATGCGCAGGGCAGAAATTGATATCTGCTACTCGGAAGGCTTTTCCCCGCACCAGATCATGTCTTTTGCGGCACCGCTTGGTGTCGGAATCACCAGTGATGGAGAGTATCTTGATATTGAAGTAAATTCTACCAGATCAAGCGAAGCGTCTATTAAGGCACTGAATGATACCATGGTGGAAGGTGTGGAAGTCACAGAGTATGTAAAGCTGCCGGACAATGCAAAAACAGCAATGTCCATGGTTGCAGCGGCGGACTATGACCTTTTCTTTAAAGAAGGGTATGAACCGGCTGCAGACGTTAGAACTTTTGCAGATGGCATCCGTCAGTATTTTACGGAAAAAGAAGAATTTCTGATCACAAAACAGACGAAAAAAAGCGAAAAAGTCATGGATTTAAAGCAGCTTGTATATGCATTTGATGTGTCAGAAAGAGACGGCAGACCGGTATTTTATTTAAAAGTATCCACAGGAAGTACGGATAACCTAAAGCCGGAACTTGTACTAGAAGCAATGTTTCAGGCAATGGGATATACTTATGACCAGAATACGATCCAGATTCACCGCAGGGATGTCTATGCCATGGATCCGGCAGAAGATGGATTTATTTCCCTTGGGAAAATGGGGGAAGTGATCGGGTAATATGAACCGTTTTATTATTACAACAACAGAAATCGAAAAAAAAGAATACCCTCTTCAGAGCATTCTCTTTGGGCATCGCATCCAGCCCAGTCAAACAAAGTATGAATATCTTATCGAATTTCTCCAAGTTGCAATAGCAGAAAAGCGCGGAGGGGATAAGCCTTCGGACGCTCCTACCTTCACCACAACAGAAATGTTTCCT
>ERZ780137.1878-NODE-1878-length-10686-cov-5.395635_pt1 | contig 10686 bp, 9 predicted proteins | sample MGYA00511020_ERZ780137 | MGnify/ENA primary metagenome ERZ780137 (study PRJEB29588, sample SAMEA2157917) | human gut metagenome | biome: human gut; feature: human-associated habitat; material: faeces | place: Denmark | collected 2008/2010 ... | reverse complement strand
CATCTTGCGGGCATAGCCGCTGCCGAAGTAGCTGGTCCGCATGGCCGTAGCCGAGAGAGCGTGCGAAACGCCCCGGAACTGCATGGCGAACGTGGCCACTTCGTTCTGAATATCTGCCAGGCTGAGGTCTTTCTCATACACGAGGTTGTGATTCAGGTACAGGCATTTGTCTTCGTACTCCAACACCCAGTTGCCCGGTCCGTAGCGGGCGCTGAGAAATCCGTTTACGATCACTTCGAACTGGCGCGTATTGAACCTGTCGCACGCTTCGCGGCCGAAATCGTAGGAGGGGCTGCTGCCGTGATCCGACGTGAGTATGACGAGTACTTCATGAGGCTTGAACAGCGTATAAACGTATGTCAGGAACTCTTCCAGATCTTGATCGAGCCGGTAGTACATGTCTTCGGCTTCGATCGATTCGGGGCCGTAGGCCTCGCGGATCGCACGCGGGGCGTCGAGGCAGATGTTCAGCAGGTCGGTCCGGTCCCGTTTGCCGAGGTCGAGTTGTGTCAGGGCCGTTTTGGCGAATTGAAGCGTCAGGCAGTTGCCTGCCGGCGAATACAGGATGTTGTCGTAGCGGCTTTCGGAAGGGGCTTTCGACGAGATCCGTTTGACGGCGTCGGCCGAGGTGTCGGCCGAACGCTTTTTCTTGGCCATGGAACTCATCAAGACGATGTCCGAACAGCGTTTGTTGCGGTATTTGTCGTCGTTCAGCAGGGAGTGCCACGGTTCGCCGATGTAAGAAAGGTAGAGTTTGTCCGCATTGAATCTTTTGACCCAGGCCGGTAAAACGGGCAGGTAGTAGGTGGAGGTGGTCCAGTTGCAGGAAACGCTGTCCATCCAGAAGGTCATGCCTTCGCGTCCGCCCATCACCACGGCCGAAATCGGGTCGAGAGCTACGGTTACCGACCGACTGTCGGGAGATTGCCGGAGCAGGGCCTCCCCGACGGTCGGGGCGATCAGGTTGCGGGGCGAGTAGGCGCCGTTGCCGTGGTAGTATTCGGGATCGCGGACGCTGGGGTCGTCGATGAGCCCGACCGTTTTATTGACGATGTAGTCCCGCCAACGGGTCGAAATCACGCCATGCGTCGAGGGCATCGCTCCCGTGGTGAGCGTGGCCAGCGATACGGGGGTCGAAGTTTGCTGATAGTCGTAGGAACCTTCCGTGAAGCGGGCGCCGCCCTCTGTCAGACGCAGAAATCCGCCCGTGCCGAACTGGCTCCGGTAACGGTCGATGTCGTCCGGACGCATGGAGCTTACGACTAAATTGATGACCAGACGGGGCGGAGTGTTTGCGAGGATCGGCAGAACACCCGGCAGCAGGAGCAGGACGAGCAGGATTTTCTTCATTTTTTCGCGTGTGACTATCGAACGGCAAATTTATGAATTTATTTAGTATTTTCTTCATTTGTTTTGTGCCGTCCTTCAAAAAAAGAAATCGAATGCCGGAGCCGGATTTCATTCTCGGTTTTCCAGCAGTGCGAAAAATTCGCCGGCCTGCCGTCCGTCGATGAATCCGTGGTGTACGTCGAGCGATACGGGCATCGTAAGCCGATCGCCGGACCGGGTCAGTTTCCCGGTGGAGATGCGGGGTATGGAGTCGCCTCGATTGGCCGACCGGGCATGTTTCATTTCCGTAAAGGCGAACCAGGGAACAGCCGAAAAATAGATCAGATCCGTGCGCCCGGCTCCCGCTCCCAGACAAAGACCGTCCGCTGCCTTTACGCGTTCCGTTTCCCGCTCGGCCGCCCGGATGAATTCGTGCAGGTCGGAAAAGTACTCGAAGAACCCGTAGCCGAAGCTGCCGTCCTCGCGTCCGATAGTCGGGCTCGCGTGGATTCGGTCGTAACAGACCACTTCCCCGTTTTCGATCCGGTATCGGAATGCCTCGATCCGGTTTACGGCCGTTAGAATACGGTGCAGGGAACAGAGGAAGAACGAAGTACGCCTCTTCTTGGCTTCGAGGTAGCACTCCGTAAAATCGACCGGAACGACCGTTCCCCAGAAGGGATCGTCCATTCCGTTGAAAAATTCATAATGTTCGCGTCTTTTCCAGGTCGTCGTGTCGATTTTGTACTTCATATCGTTTTTATAGAAACTGGTTGAAAAATTCTTTTTCTCGGTTGAGGTCTATTTCTGGAAGCGATTCGATGATTTCCAGTTGTTTGCGGCAGAATCGACGGTATTCGTCGCTTTCGGGGTGTAGCGGCCGGTGGCCGGCGGCGGTCGTCAAGGCTTCGACTTGCGGGAGTTTTCTGCGGGCCTCCTCGGTGAGGGTCGCTGCGGTGAAGAGTTCCCAGATGTATCGCTGTGCCTGTTGCGAGGGGTGTACCAGGTCGTCGGCATAGAAACGATAGTCACGCAGGTCGTCCGTAAGGATTTCGTAGGCAGGGAAGTAGGTTGTGTCGGCATGTCGGCGGCAGATTTCGTCGATGGCCAGGCGAAGGGTCGCTTTGCTCAAAAAGTTGTCGGGCAGACCGTCCCCGAGGTGCCGGACGGGACTGACCGTGAGGATCACTTGCTTTCCGGCGAGCGGGCCTGCCTGCAGATCGTCGTAGCGGGCGACGATCTCTTCGACGGTCAGACGCCGGCGCCGAAAGAGTTCTGCAGGTTGCTTGTGGCAGTTGGCCACGATCTCTCCGGTCGAGCGGAGCTCGTACACCCACGCTGTCCCGAAGGTAAGAATCACGCGGTCGGCTTCGCGCAGGGCGCTGGCTCCTGCCCTGCGGGCCAGATTCATTTTCGAGAGAGCCATTTTCTGCGAACCGTCCGAAAAAGCTCCGTGAAAACCGTAGTGGAACCAGAGCCCGTTGCGACAGCCGAGTTCTTCGGGGACGACCTCTTGCGGCGCGGCGTAGGATTCGAGGGTTGCAGCGAGCGAAAGGGGGTTGAACAGGATGCCGGAGGGATTGCTCGTGATCCGAAACCGGGCTCCGGACAGCCGGCCCGAGATGTGTTCGGCGAAACAGGATCCCAACGCCAGCAGACGGTTTTCATAGCCGATCCGGACGGAGAGCGGCGCGATTCGTATTTCAGTGCGGAATTTCATGCCGTAAAGATAGACGGAAACGGCGTAAAACGGAAATTCCCGACAGGGAGTTTTTTCGAGCGGAAAACAGAGGCGGGGCGAGAAACAGAAGATAAATTTTCGATCGCTCTGCCTTGCGCTGTCATTGTAGAAGATTGAGGGATGCCTCGGAAAACTGGGAGCAAGTTCCCGTTTTTTTCGGCTTTTCATATCTTTGACATCGTTTTATTAGATACTTCGCTTCGGCAAAATACAAATAAAATTTGCTTTTGCGCTCGGCTTATGCATATCTTTGTCGTATGATTCGCAAGGCAAATTGTAAGATCAACATCGGGCTGGACGTGCTGCGCCGTCGTGAGGACGGGTATCACGAACTGGCGACCGTAATGATTCCTGTGTACGGGCTGTACGATGTCGTCGAAGTGGAATATGCGGCGCAAACTTCGTTTCGGGCCTGTGGTCTTACAGTCGATTGTCCGGCTGCGGATAATCTCTGTATGAAGGCCGTACGGCTGATGCAGGTGCGCTACGGTGCGGGCGATGTTTCGGTTGCGCTCGACAAGCGGATACCTTTCGGTGCCGGGCTGGGGGGCGGATCGTCCGACGCGACCGCCGTAATCCTGGCGCTCGATGAATTATTCGGGTTGAAGCTTCCGGAGCGGGAGCTGATCGACTGTGCCGCAGCACTGGGAAGCGATACGGCCTTTTTCGTGCGCAATACGCCCCAACTTTGTACGGGACGCGGCGAGGTGATGACTCCCGTGAAACTCGATCTGCGGGGGCTGTGGATCGCTGTGGTAAAGCCTGATTGCGGTGTTTCCACGCGCGAGGCTTATGCCGGGATTCGGCCTGGCGTTCCTGCCGTCCCGCTTGCGGAGCGGATCGCCCGACCTGTGACCGAATGGCAGACATTCCTGAAAAACGATTTCGAACCCCATATTTTTGCCGCCCATCCGGAGATTGCCGCAGCCAAAGCCGCGCTTCTGGATGCCGGAGCCGTTTATGCCGCCATGTCGGGTTCCGGATCGGCCGTTTTCGGGCTTTTCGACGATGAAGAAAAGGCGCGGAGCCGAAGCCTCACGCCTTTTGTCTTTCCCTTACAATAAATAAAACGTTGCCGTTCCGCTGCCGGTTTATTGACGGTTGCATGCCTTGACGGGAATCTTCTCGATGCGTCGCTGGTGACGGCCGCCTTCGAAATCGGTGGCGAGGAACTCTTCGACGAACTCCACCGCCTGGTCGTTGGTGATGAAACGGGCGGGCAGCACGATCACGTTCGCGTTGTTGTGCTGGCGGATCAGGTGGGCGATCTGCTTGTCCCATACGAGTCCCGCACGGATGCCCTGGTGCTTGTTGAGGGTGATGGCCATGCCTTCGCCCGAGCCGCAGAGTCCTATGCCGCGCTCCAGCTCCCCGCTTTCGATGGCATTGGCCAGCGGGTGTGCGAAATCGGGGTAATCGACGCTCTCCTCGGATTCGGGGCCGAAGTCGAGGACATCCCAACCCTTCGCAGCCAGATAACCTACCAGAAATTCTTTCATTTCATAGCCCGCATGGTCGCTGGCGATACCGATTTTCTTTTCCATAACGTATTTGTTTTTAGTTGATACCTCGTGTACGGCAATATTTCTGCCGCGATCGCTGCCCGTGTTCCGGGCGTTTTCTGAAAAACCGTTCGGACTTGTGTGCCATTCCGAATGATTTTCTCCATATTTTACAAAGTTACGGAAAATAATTCGAAATCGGCTGTCTTTCGCAGACTTTCGTATCGGGATAAAACGGCGACGGTAAAGTACGGCCGACGGACTCCTTTTTCGACGGAGCCCGTTCGGTGCAAGGCATGTTGAGAGACCTGTCGTTACTTTTTCCGTTCATTCGGGTGTTTGCGGCCCGATATGGTGCGAATGACGTTGCAAATCGTTTCTACGATCTGTTCATCGCCGGAGATCGAACTGTCGAGCATCATGTGATAGTAGTGACGTTCGCCCCATTCGCAGCCGGTATAGTGCAGGCAGTGTTCCCGCCGCTCCTGGTCGATACGTTTGAGCAGACTTTGAGTCCGGTTGTCAGCCACGCCGTATTCGGACGCTATGCGTTTCCGGCGGGTCGCTTCGTCGGCGTAGATGAAAAGATGTAAACAGGCGGGGCGGTCTTTCAGTACGAAGTTGGCGAGCCGACCGACGATAACGCACGGTTCTTGGCAGGCGATGTTGCGTATCACCTGGCTCTGTGCGCGAAATACGGCGGTCTGTACCGGGTCGTCGTACATCAGTCGTCCGCTCACGGTTTGTTCGCTCTCTTGTACGGTACTTTCGCCTAATCCGCTTTGCTGCGCGGTCAGCGAGATGAGTTCTCTGTCGTAGAATTTCACGCCCAGCCGTTGCGCCAACCGTTCTCCGATGCGATGTCCTCCGCTGCCGTATTCACGCGAAATAGTGATGACGAACGGCAAAGATTTACGGGCCGACAGGCCGGGACGGTCGTCATCGGAGTTCAGGCCCGTTCTGCGGTTCTGCGGATTGAACGACGAGGCGTGACGGCGTCCGAAGGCGTAGTAGTAGCCTGACGACAGCAGACACGGTACGATCATGCAGAGGAACATGGCGTCATAACCCAGTTGCTTCACCAGTATGCCTGCCAGGAAGCCGCCCGACGCAATACCGAAGTCGAAAGCCACGAAAAACGTGGAGCTTGCCGCCCCGCGCCGTTCGGGTGCTACGGCGTGCATCGCCATCGTCTGTAAGGAGGGCTGGATGGCGCCGAAACTGTAACCCAGCAGAAGAGCCGACAACAGGTAGCACGGTACGTTGTGCGCGAACACCAGCAGCAGAATACCGATCACGATGGCTGCATTGCCGGTGTAAACCAGCCTCGCTTCGCCGTACCGATCGACGGCACGCCCCAGCAGAATACGCGTGGCTACGGTAGCCAGTGCGATGAAGATAAAGTAGATTCCGCCTCCGGGCAAGCGGCAGGAGGCGGCGTAAATCGCCACATATACCTCCACTACGCCATACGCCATCATGAAAAAGAACTGCGTGACGGCGGCGGGCAGGGACATCGGCTCGAACAGCTCCCGAATGCGCAGCGGGGCGTCGGATACCGCGTAGTTGCGGGACCGAATCCCCATGCCTGTCAGCAGGGCCGCCAAAGCCGTCAGCGCAGCGATGGCGAACAACGGTCGGAATCCCCAGGCGTTCATTACCGCCAGCCCTAATGCAGGAGCTACGGCGGTGGATATGGCCATCGAAAGTCCGTACATTCCCAATCCTTCGCCCATGCGTTTGTGCGGGATGATGTCCGTCACCCAAGTGGAAGAGGCATTGCTCGAAGCTGCATGGAACACGCCGTGCGCCGTGCGCAGTATAACGGCCGTCGCGATGCCTGCCGATACGAAATAACCCATCGGGATGAGTGTCATGCCGATAAGTCCCAGTACCAATATCGCGTATCGTCCCCGCGTGTCGATGAGCCATCCCACGAACGGTCGCGATACGATGGAAGCGATGCTGAACAGTGCCGTTGCCAGTCCGATAGTTACCGCATCGCCGCCCAAGTAGGTGACGAAGAAGGGGAAAGTAGGCAGCAGCGCATGAAAATTTACGAAAATAAAGAGATTCACCAGGCAGATTCTTAAGAAAGAACCTGTCCACAATCGATCCTGTGTCGTTGTTCCTTTCATATTTTTTTCGGTTGAGTTATGGCAAAAAAAAAGTGTCTGAACAGATAAATCGCAACTGGATTTACGTGTTCAGACACTACTCGTTGTTCTCTTTAACGTCCGCAAAGATACGAATAAGCCGCGAGCAAAAGCAAATTTTTTTGCATTTTGCCGAAGCGAAGTATCTAACGCGAAGTCAAAGATACGAAAAAACCGAATGTAAAAGCGAATTTTTTGCAAATGACCGGAACGAAGCGTTTAAGGTCCACCCGAATATGAAAAAAACTTGTCGGGCGGACGTGTTTTCGCAAAAACCGCTAATTTTACTGCGTGAAAACTTTGGGAGCCATACTCGGAAGCTTCTTTCTGGGACTGGGTATCGTCGGTGTCTTCGTGCCGTTGCTGCCGACGACGCCTTTCCTGCTTCTCGCCGCAGCCCTTTACGTTCGTTCTTCGCCACGCCTCTATGCGTGGCTTCTGAACCAGAAGCATCTGGGACCTTATATCCGTAACTTTCGTGAAAACCGAGCAATACCTTTGCAGGCGAAGATCGTTTCCGTGTCGTTGATTTGGCTGACGATGGGGTATTGCATCTTTCGGGTCGTCGATGCATGGTGGTGGGCGCAGCTCGGGCTGTTTCTGCTCGCAGTCGGAACCAGTTGGCACATCCTTTCGTTCGCTACGTTGAGGAAGAAGGAGTAGTCTTCCCCGTTTTGCGTTGCGTGTCGAGTACGACGATGCTGACGGCCGCAACGACCAGTCCCACGCCCAAGGCGCTTGTCCAGCCGAACCGCTCTCCGAAAACCGTTGCGCCGATGGCTACTGCCGTCAGCGGTTCCAGCGCCCCGAAAATCGACGTGAGCGTCGGCCCGATGAATTTGATCGCCCTGACCAGCGTGATGTTGGAGATCGCCGTGGCCGGGAGCGCCAGTCCGAGAATAGCGAGCCACTCTTTTCCGTCGGTCACGAGCCGGACACCGCCCGTGAACATCCCTCCGCAGAGAAACAGCAGAGCTCCGAAGGCCATGACGTAAAAGGTCAGGGTGGTCGATTCGACCTGCGCCGCGCGGCTCTTGCGTACGCCGATGATATAGCCGGCATAGGCGAATACCGAAACGGCGGCCGCAACGGTCCCCGACGTGGTATCTCCGCCCCGGCTGCCGATTCCTCCGGCGGAGAGGAGGGCGACACCGGCCAGCGAAACGCCGATGGCCGCTGCCGTTCGCCACGAAATACGTTCGCGGAAAAAGAGTGCCATGGCCAGGGCGACGGCCAGCGGGTACATGAAATGGATGATCGAGGCGACCCCGCTCGAGATATTTTGATAGGCGATCACCAGACTCAATGATGTCGCGGCCCGAAACAGGCTCAAGAAGAATACCGTACATAGCTCCTGCCGGGAGATGCGGAACCGGCAGCCGCCGGCGAGTCCGATGATTCCCAACGTCAGGGAAGCTACTCCCCAACGGTAGGAGAGCACTTCGAACGACGAGAACCCGTCCGAGAGCAGGAGAATCGAGAACAACGGAGCTAGTCCGAAGGTCGAGGACGACAATGCCGCATAGATGATACCCTTGAAATTCTTCATTTTATGCCAGATATCGTTCTGCGACGCTGATGAGGAATCCCAGCAGCAGGGCATTGAGCAGGATGACCGGAGCCGCCTTACGGTCTTTGCCCGTGAGGATCAGTACGACCGGCAGAGCCATCATGAGAGTCACGGCCATACCGTCCGCCCACCAGGGCAGGTAAGGCAGGTTGCTGTAAAAGACGATCGGTCCGGCAAAGAAATATTGGAGGAAGGCCGACAGGCAGGAGCGGAACGAGAGTTTTTGGGCGATCATCGGGATGATGTCCAGAGCGCCTGCCACGGCACCCGTCATAAGAGCCAGCGTGAAGTGATCCATGGACTATTTCGATGCGCGTTTGCGGTCTGTTTCGTTCAGCAGGATCTTGCGCAGGCGCATGGCGTGCGGAGTGACTTCCACGTATTCGTCCTCCTTGATGTATTCGAGGGCCTCTTCGAGCGAGAATACCTTGGGCGGGGCGATCGAGGTTTTTTCGTCCGATCCCGAAGCGCGCATGTTCGTGAGCTGCTTGGCCTTGGTGACGTTTACCGTGATGTCGTTCTGGCGGGTGTGTTCGCCGATCACCTGGCCTTCGTACACCTGTTCCATCGGAGAGATGAAGAAGCGTCCGCGGTCCTGCAGTTTGTCGATCGAGTAGGCGTAGGCCGTACCCGTTTCGCCCGAGATGATCGAGCCGTTGACCCGCATTTCGATTTCGCCCGTCCAAGGTTCGAATCCTTTCAGGCGATGTGTCATGATCGCTTCGCCGGCCGTTGCCGTGAGCATATTGGATCTCAGACCGATGATACCGCGCGAGGGAATCGTAAATTCGAGCCGCGTACGGTCGCCGTTGGTTTCCATGTTGGTCAGGGTCCCCTTGCGTTTGGTGGCCAGTTCGATCACTGTCCCCGAGTACTCCTGGGGACAATCGACGGTCATCTCTTCGATCGGTTCGCACTTCTTGCCGTCGATCTCCTTGACGATGACCTTGGGCTGTCCTACCTGGAGTTCGTAACCTTCGCGACGCATGGTTTCGATCAGCACCGAGAGGTGCAGCACGCCCCGTCCGAATACGATGAAACTGTCGGCGTTGGCTCCCGGTTCGACGCGCAGGGCGAGGTTTTTCTCCAGCTCGCGGTCGAGGCGCTCCTTGATATGGCGGGAGGTGACGTATTTGCCGTCCTTGCCGAAGAACGGCGAGTTGTTGATCGTGAAGAGCATCGACATCGTAGGTTCGTCGATGGCGATCGGGGGCAGCGGTTCCGGATTTTCGTAGTCGCAGATCGTATCGCCGATTTCGAATCCGTCGATGCCGATCAGGGCGCAGATTTCGCCGCAGGGTACTACATCGACCTTTTTCTTGCCCAAACCTTCGAAAACCATCAGCTCCTTGATGCGGCTCTTTTGCATCGTCACTCCGTCGCGTTTGGCCAGGGTGACGTTCTGTCCGGTCTTCAGCTCTCCGCGCGTCACTTTACCCACGGCGATACGGCCGATGTAGGAGGAGTATTCGAGCGAGGTGATCAGCATTTGGGGCGTGCCTTCCACGACGGCGGGTTCCGGAATTTCGTCGAGGATGGTGTCCAGCAGCGGAGAGATCGAGTCCGTCGGCTGATTCCAGACATGGGACATCCAGCCCTGTTTGGCCGAGCCGTAGATGGTTTTGTAGTCGAGCTGCTCCTCCGTTGCTCCGAGCGAAAACATCAGGTCGAAAACCTGTTCGTTGACCACTTCGGGACGGCAGTTGGGCTTATCGACCTTATTGATGACCACGATGGGTTTCTTGCCGAGCGAGAGGGCTTTCTGGAGGACGAAACGGGTCTGGGGCATCGTTCCTTCGAAAGCATCGACGAGCAGCAGTACGCCGTCGCACATGTTGAGCACACGCTCCACCTCGCCGCCGAAGTCGGCGTGGCCCGGGGTGTCTATAATGTTGATTTTACAGTCTTTGTAGATGACGGATACATTCTTCGAGAGGATCGTGATGCCGCGTTCGCGTTCCAGATCGTTGTTGTCGAGGATGAGTTCTCCGGAATTTTTGGCATTGTCGCGCAGCACGTGGCTCTGCATGATCATCTTATCGACCAGTGTGGTTTTGCCGTGATCGACGTGGGCGATAATGGCTATATTGCGAAGTTTTTGCATAAAGGGAATTTTAGGTTACAAAGGTAATGAAAATGAGAACAGAGTGTGATGGCCGTGTTCGTTTTTTATAGAATTCCTCTCGATTTTCTGCAAAAGGAGTGGATGTATCGGGGTGTCATGCTGCGGATTATGTCTCCCGGTCGCTTCTGTTTGCAGGGGCGGGCATATCGATTCCATCCTGTTTCGATGCGGGAGGCGTGGCAGGTCTGTTTCGTACGTTCGTTCCGGAACTCGAAATGCGGTTTCCCGCCTTTCGGTCCGAGCGACAGCCGGTCGGGAGCGTG
>ERZ780137.1873-NODE-1873-length-10701-cov-23.395735_pt1 | contig 10701 bp, 8 predicted proteins | sample MGYA00511020_ERZ780137 | MGnify/ENA primary metagenome ERZ780137 (study PRJEB29588, sample SAMEA2157917) | human gut metagenome | biome: human gut; feature: human-associated habitat; material: faeces | place: Denmark | collected 2008/2010 ... | reverse complement strand
TGTATATAGTTCCGCCCGAATGTCGTGTTCCGCTCTGCCCCAATGTTTAGGAAACCCTCGTTCTATCCCTTGAACTATGAGGCCCTGCAATCAATGCGGTGCATCCCCGAAGGAACGCACCGCAAAGATAGTGAAAAAATCCGTTATCGGATATCGGAGTCGTCAGAAATGGAAATTCAGTCCGATCGAGAAGGTGTGCGCCCGGGCCGTGTAGTTGCCCGAGAAGTCCGTGACGGCACTGGTGAGCTGCGAGGCGGGAACCCCGGCGGCCTGAAGCTTCTCGTTGACGATGCCCAGCACCGAATTGACGTAGGGATAGGAGCCCGTGCGCTCGGGGTCGGCCGAGTTGACGTAGCCGTAGGCGATGTCGATGTCCATCCACTTCGCGGGGCGGAACGTCGCACCGGCCGTGTAGGCCAGTTTGGTCATCGACGGCGTCTCGGGGTTGAGGTAGTCGCTGCTGACGGGGCTCTCGTCGACGTACATACCCATGCGGGCCGTGAACCAGTCGCAGGCGTGGTACTGGCCGCCGAAGCGGAAGGCCAGCGTATTGGAGTAGTTCTTCTCGCTGACGGGGATCTCCAGCACGGCCTCGTTCGTCTCGGGGTTGAGGATCTGCACGTCGAGCTTGTCATAGGCGCTCCAGAGCACGTATTGCAGGTCGATGGCGAACTCCCACTTCGGCACGGGGCGGAAGCTGACGCCCCAGGTCATCGAGGCGGGCAGCGGCAGCTCGGTCCGGACGACGGCCGAGGTGAGCTTCGTGGGGTCGAGACCCAGTTGCGGGAGCAGCTGACCGATGACCTGTGCGATGGTCGGGTCGTCGATCATGCGCAGGTCGATCGAACCCGAGTCGACCTTCATGAGCTGCTTCGAGCGGAAGTTCATACCGAGCGACCACTGCTCGTTGATGTCCCACATGACGCCGAGGTTCACGCCCACGGCCATCTTGGCGCTGCCCTCGATGCCGAGCGACATGAGGCTGCGGTTGCCGGCCAGCGTGAAGATGTCGGGCATGGAGGGCACGAGCATCTGCAGGGCCCCCATGAGGGCCTGGTTCTGGGCGTTGTCGGCACCGATCGGGAGCAGCGAGCGCGAGAGGTCGAAGTTGCCCCACGTGAGCATCAGACCGCCGCCGATCGAGAAGTGCTTGCCGATGCGGAACGAGACGGTGGGCTGGAAGTTGTAGGCCGCGAGGTTGATCGACTGGATGAGCTGCGAGCCGGCCCAGTCGTCGCCCCAGTTCATCGAGGAGCCGAACGGCGTGTTGAAGGCCACGCCGACCGACATCCAGTCGAGGGGCTTGTAGTTGACGTAGGCGAACATCGGCGTCGAGAGCTTGTTGTCCGAGGTGTAGTGGACGGGTTTCGTGGCGCCCGTGTAGTCGGGCAGCGAGGTGTAGGTGGCCTTCGAGGCGATGCCCGTCACGCCGACCGAGATGTCGAATTTCGTATCCTGGAAGACGGCGGCCGCGGGGTTGAACCACAGCGACTCGGAGTTGAGCTTCATGGCCGTGCCGACATGGCCCATACCGTTCTGTTTCGAGGAGAGGTTGTTGACCTGATACCCTTCGGCCGAGGCCGCGGCGGCGACCGTCACGGCAGCCAGAACGAGGAGAATTTTTTTCATCTTCAATTGGTTTGGTTAATACTGTCCGCACCAGCGTGCGGGTGCGAAAATCGGGGGCAAAAGTAGGAAAACTATCCGCATGGTCCAAACATTTTGTTCTGAATTTCTCGAAAATTGGACTCTATGGCATAGCTTTGGCCGATATGGCGGGTGCCTGAACGCGGCGACGAAAAAGCGGCATCCGCACCGAAGTGCGGATGCCGCAAAGGATGTATGCCGCAGGAGACTGTCCCTGCAAGGGGGGTGTGTCGCCGGGAGGTGTGTCGCCGGGGACTGATGCCGCCGGAAACGGGCGTCGAGTGGGCGGGCGTCGCGGGGTGTGGGCGTCGCGGATGCGGATGCGGACAGGGTCAGGGGCGGGTGACGCAGGGCCAATGCCGCAAGGGACGAATGCCGCGGGTGTGTATCGCGTGCGCGTACCTATTTTTCCCGGCTGTTGTAGGCTTCGAGGGCCTTCTGCAGCACGACGAGTGCCCGTTCGAGCTCCTCCTTCTTGAGGACATAGGCAATGCGGACCTCGTTGCGGCCGTAGGCGGGGTCGGAGTAGAAGCCCGACGCCGGGGCGAGCATCACGGTCTGACCCTCGTAGCTGAATTCGCGCAGGCACCAGGCGCAGAAGTCGTCGCTGTCCTCGACCGGCAGGCGCGCCACGGTGTAGAATGCCCCCATCGGGATGGGCGAGTAGACGCCCGGGATGCGGTTCAGCCCGTCGATCAGGCATTTGCGGCGCTCGATGTACTCCTCGTAGACCTCCATGCTGTACGAGCGCGGGGCGTCGATCGAGGCCTCGGCGACGATCTGCCCGATGAGCGGCGGCGAGAGGCGCTCCTGGCAGAACTTCATCACGGCGTTGCGCAGCTCGCGGTTCTTGGTGATGAGCGCTCCGATGCGGATGCCGCACTCGGAGTAGCGCTTCGACACGGAGTCGATCAGCACGACGTTCTGCTCGATGCCTTCGAGGTGGCAGGCCGAAACGTAGGGCGAACCGGTGTAGATGAATTCGCGGTAGACCTCGTCCGAGAAGAGGAACAGGTCGTATTTGCGCACCAGGTCACGGATGCGCTCCATCTCGCGGCGGGTGTAGAGATAGCCCGTGGGGTTGTTGGGGTTGCAGATCAGGATGCCGCGCGTGCGGGAGTTGATCAGCCGCTCGAACTCCTCGACGGGCGGCAGGGCGAAGCCGTTGTCGATCGTCGAGACGACGGGGCGGATGACCGCCCCGGCCGAGACGGCGAAGGCCATGTAGTTGGCGTAGGCCGGTTCGGGAACGATGATCTCGTCACCGGGGTTGAGGCACGTCATGAAGGCGAAGAGCACCGCCTCGGAGCCCCCGGCCGTGACGATGATCTCGTCGGGCGTGAGCTTGATCTGGTACTGCTCGTAGTACGACACGAGCTTTTCGCGCAGCGAGCGGTAGCCGTCGCTGGGGCTGTATTCGAGCACCTTGCGGTCGATGTGCTTCAGGGCCTGGAGTCCCACCTCGGGGGTAGGCAGGTCGGGCTGTCCGATGTTCAGGTGGTAGATTTTCGTACCGCGTGCCGCGGCGGCTTCGGCCAGCGGCACGAGTTTGCGGATGGGTGAGGCCGGCATCTGCACGGCCCGTTGTGAAATCTGGGGCATGGGTTGCGCTGATTGTAGGGGCGGGGATCATTCGATCTCGGCCGAGGGACGGAACTTGACGGCCTTGCGGGACGGAATCTTCACCGGAGCTCCCGTGCGGGGGTTGCGGCCGATGCGCTCGGCCTTCTGGACGACGCTGAAGGTGCCCAGTCCCGTCAGGGTGAGCCGCTCGCCTTCGCGCAGCGTGCGGGCCGTGATGCGGATCATGGCATCGACGGCCTTGCGGGCGTCAACCTTCGAGATGTTCGCTTCGAGCGCGACGGCTTCGACAAACTGGGCCTTGTTCATGATGATTTTCCGTGAAAAGATAGCTCGTTGACCTAACTTAGGACAAATATAGGCATTTTTCGGCAAAGACAAAAGTTCGGGGCGATTTTCCGCCGATTTTCGGCGGGCGGATTCCTCTGCCGGCGGCCTGCGGCGGCGGAGTTTCGGGGCGGGGCCGATAAAAAGGGGGCAAGATTTGGCGGAACGGAAAATCCGTGTTATTTTTGCCCTCGGAAAGTTGGCGGAGTGGTCGATCGCGGCGGTCTTGAAAACCGTTGAACTGCAAGGTTCCGGGGGTTCGAATCCCTCACTTTCCGCAACAGGCGTCAAGCACCGGCGGCTTGCGCGATCCATGCCCGGTTTTGCATCCAGAAGGGTGAAACCGGGCCTTTTTGTCTTGAGCCGGGCGGCCGTCATGGCCGAAAAAACGGCCCGTTGATGTAACATTTTCCCGCTTGCCAATCCGGCCGCCCCTTTCGGGCGGGATCCGGATTGCGGGGCAGGCGAACCATTCCGCAGCCCGGTTTTCGGGGAATGCAGGGGCAACTCCGCGATCCGGCCTTCGGGGGCGTGTGGGGTACTCCTCTGTCTGGTTTTCTGAAAATGCGGGATGGCTCCGTGGTCCCGCCTTCGGAGTGCAGCCGGGTGGCGCACCCTCGCCGTCGGGCCGTTTTTCGTCGTTTTTGGACTGAAAAATAGCTGTTTGGACGAAATTGGGGTACCAATTCAAATATTTTTGTTACATTTGCCCGAATTTTTAATCGAAAAAGGATGGCATACAATTTATTGAAAGGCAAGAAAGGCCTGATCTTCGGAGCGCTCAACGAGCAGTCCATCGCCTGGAAAGTGGCGGAACGCGCCGTCGAGGAGGGCGCCGAAATCGTGCTGACGAATACGGCCGTATCCATTCGCATGGGTACGATCAACCGGTTGGCCGAGAAGTGCAACACGATCGTCATTCCGGCCGACGCCACGAGCGTCGAGGACCTCGAGACGCTCATCGACAAGACGATGGAGCACTTCGGCGGCAAGTTCGACTTCATGCTCCACTCGATCGGCATGTCGCCCAACGTCCGCAAGGGCCGCACCTACGACGATCTCGACTACGACTACCTTGCCAAGACGCTCGACATATCGGCCATTTCGTTCCACAAGGCCATTCAGGTTGCCCGCAAGAAGGACGCCATCAATGACTGGGGCTCGATCGTGGCGTTGACCTACATCGCCGCGCAGCGCACGCTCTACGGTTACAACGACATGGCCGACGCCAAGGCGCTGCTCGAGTCGATCGCCCGCAGCTTCGGCTACATCTACGGCCGCGAGAAGCACGTGCGCATCAACACCGTGTCGCAGTCGCCCACGCAGACGACGGCCGGCAGCGGCGTGCTCGGACTGGGTGATCTGATGTCGTTCGCCGAGAGCATGTCGCCGCTGGGCAACGCCACGGCGGAGGATTGCGCCGACTACGTGCTGACGCTCTTCTCGGACCTCACGCGCAAGGTGACGATGCAGAATCTCTACCACGACGGCGGTTTCTCGTCGATGGGCATGTCGCGCCGCGCCATGAAGACCTACGAGAAGGGCATGCGCTTCGACGACGTGCACGAGCACCAGTATCCTTTTGGCGGAGGCCCCGCCGAGGAGAAATAGCCGGGCAGCTGCCCGGCGGCCCGCGTTCCGGAGAGGATTTGCCGACGCCGGCGGCCGGGACTATTGACGGAAAAAAGAGGGGCGCATTCCCAATCGGAATGCGCTCCTCTTTTTTTTGCTTTCCGCCGCGACCGGGCGGTGTTGTCTGACCGGGCGGTGAGGGCGTCAGTAGAGGTGGTCGTCCTTGCGGACCTCTTCGCGCGTCATGGGCCGGCGGTTGAGCGCCCGCCAGGCGTACCAGATGTAGGCCACGACGAAGGGGATGAGCAGCGAGACGTAGGCCATGACGCGGAGCGTGAATTCGCTCGATGAGGAGTTGCGGATCGTCAGCGACGACTGCATGTCGGCCAGCGAGGGGTAGTAGGCCGTGCCGTTCCACCCGGCGCAGAGCAGCAGCGCCAGCACCGTGAGCACCGTGCCGCAGCCGCCGAACCAGATGGCCCTGCGGTTGCCGCGCCAGGCCGTCAGAATGCTCCACAGCACGAGCACGACGCCGATGAGCAGGAGTGCGGCGACGACGGGCATCGCGGCAAGGTTGTGCAGGTAGCCGTAGGCTTCGGGTGTGATCCGCCCGGCGGTGTCGGCACGCCAGGCCGGCGAGACGAGCCATGATCCCGCGAAGGCGAGGAAGGCGGCCAGGAAGACCGCGGCCAGCGGCCGCATCGTGCGGCGGGCGCGTTCGACGAGCGTGCGGTCATCCACGGCATTCATGAAGTACTGGCAGGCGAGCGTTCCCGCGAGGAAGACCACGGCGAGCCCCAGCAGGATGTTGCGGTGGTCGCCCAGGGCCTCCAGCCCGTGCCAGGGGGTGGTCCATTGCGAGATGACCGTATCGCCGCCCAGGTCGGTCATGTTGTAGCGGTCGACCGTGAAGTTCGCACCCGTGAAGAGCGTGCCCACGGCGGCGCCCAGCAGGAAGGGTCCGGCGATGCCGTTGATCATCAGGAAGACCTCGAAGGTCCGCTCCCCGAAGACGTTGCCCGGTTTGCGGCGGTATTCGTAGGCCACGGCCTGGAGGACGAAGACGAAGAGGATCGCCATCCAGACGTAGACCGCGCCGCCGAACGACGTGGAGTAGAAGAGCGGGAAGGAGGCGAAGAAGGCGCCGCCGAAGGTGACGAGCGTCGTGAAGGTGAGTTCCCATTTGCGTCCCAGCACGTTGACCAGCATCGTGCGCTCCTCCTCGCTGCGCCCGATGCGGTAGAGCAGGGCCTGTCCGCCCTGTACGAAGAGCAGGAAGACGAGCAGGGCGCCCAGCAGGGCGATCAGAAACCACCAGTAGTCTTGCAGGAAAGTCAGGCTGTCCATTATCTTGTCGCGTGTTATTGTTGTCGTTGTGTGAGCCGGCTCCGCGCCCGGGCTGCCGGGCGGAGTCCGCAGTCGTGGTTCGGGTTTATTCCGCGCCGGGACCCTTGCGGATCTGGCGGAGCATGATGCTGATTTCGGCGATGAGCAGCGCCGTGAAGAGGGCAAGGAAGAGGAAGAAGGTCGTGGTCACGGAGCTGCTCGGGAGCTTCGAGACGGCGACGCCGACGGGCAGCAGGTCCTGGATGGCCCACGGCTGCCGTCCCACCTCCGCGACGACCCATCCGGCCTGCGAGGCGAGGTAGGCGAGCGGTATGGCCGCGATGGCGAGCCACAGCAGCCAGCGCTTGCTTTCGAGCGTTCCGCGGCGGTTGTACCACCAGACGAGGGCCAGAATCAGGATGAAGAGACATCCGGCGCCGACCATCACGCGGAACGAGTAGAAGAGCAGCGGCACGTTCGGGACGAGCTGCTCGGGCGAATCGAGGTATCCGTAGCCGAAGTAGGCGAAGTATTCGCCGAGGAAGTGCTTGCCTTCGGGGGTCGAGGGGTCGAACTTGCGGGTGACCTCCGCCAGTGCGGCCTCGTCGCCGCTCTCGCGGGCCGCGCGGTAGCGGGCCAGCTCCTCGATGGCCACGCGTCCGCGGGCGATCTTCTCCGTGGCGGGGAGGATGCCCTGCTCGGCGTTGCCGTCCAGCAGGTCGTTGATGCCCGCCACGTAGGCTTCGGCATCGCGGAAGCTCATGATGGAGAGCAGCTTCGGAATGTCGATCCGGAAGTAGAAGGCCTCGTCGGCGGAGGTGCGGCCCTGCGTGGGGCGCAGGATGCCGACGGCCGTCAGCGGCGCCCCCTGCTCTCCGTCGTAGAGGGCCTCCATGGCGGCGAGTTTCATCGGCTGCACGCGGGCGACGATGGCTCCCGAGCGGTCGCCCGTGAAGGCGGTCACGAGGGCGGCGGCCAGACCGAAGAGCGAGGCGATGGCGATGCTGCGCGTGGCCAGCCGCCGTTCGCGGCGCTTGAGCAGGTACCAGGCGCTCACCCCGACGACGAACAGCGCGGCGAGCGTGAACGACGAGGTGACCGTGTGGGAGAACTTGTTGACGGCCACGGGCGAGAAGGCGACCTCCCAGAACGAGGTCATCTCGTTGCGCACGCTCTCGGGGTTGAAGGTGCACCCGACGGGGTACTGCATCCACGAGTTGGCTACGAGGATCCACCACGCCGAGAGGTTGGCGCCGATGGCCGTGAGCCACGTGGCCGTGAGGTGGAATCCGCGGCTGACCTTCTCCCAGCCGAAGAACATCACGGCGATGAAGGTGCTCTCGAGGAAGAAGGCCATGATGCCCTCGATGGCGAGCGGCGCGCCGAAGATGTCGCCCACGAAGTGGGAGTAGTTCGACCAGTTGGTGCCGAATTCAAATTCGAGGATGAGGCCCGTGGCGACGCCGATGGCGAAGTTGATGCCGAACAGGCGCATCCAGAAGCGGGTCGTGCGTTTCCAGAAGGCGTCTCCGGTGCGGTAGTAGATGGTCTCCATCAGGGCGATGAGCACGCCCAGGCCGAGCGTCAGCGGCACGAAGAGCCAGTGGTAGATGGCCGTCAGGGCAAACTGGGCACGGGACCAGTCGACGGTTTGCAGGATGTCGGACATTGTCGTGTTGCGTTTTGGTTGTCTGATGTGAGGGCTTCGAGGACGATGTCGCTCCGCTCCTCGGGGCTCTTGCCGGCGAACAGGTCCGGAAAGAAGAAGAGCCTCAGAACGGCGAACATGATGAAGAGCTTGATGAGGATCACGGCCCACAGCGTGCGCCCGAGCGTCATCTCGCGGAATCCGTCGCAGTAGAAGCGGACTATTTTGCGGAGTGTTGCGACCATCTGTTGCGAAGCGCCCGGCGCGCCGCCGACGGGGCGTCGGCACCGGTTGCGGATTCAAAACTAACCAAAAAAACGGAAACGCAAAACATCCGGACCGGAATATTTTTCCCGTACCGTGTTTTCCGGGCGGGCGGCGCGGTCCGGAGATACGGGGAATGCCGGGCGTCGACGCGGGGTGCGGCCGGTTGGTTTTCGGGAACTTTTTGTTACTTTTGCGCCCGGAAAGGTGAAAGGAAATGAGACGAGACAACAAGAACACAAAAACGGAAAAACGCCCCTCGGCCTGGGTTTCGGCCATCCCGCTGGCGGTGCTGGCGCTGCTGCTCTTCGTGGTGATCCGCTGCTTCGGCGGCGACGCGATCAACGGCGGAAGCCAGATCGCCCTGCTCTCGGCCACGTCGGTCTGCGTGATGCTCTCCATGGGGCTCTACGGCGCGTCGTGGAACACGCTCGAGGAGTCCATCATCGACAACATCCGCGCCTCGGCCTCGGCGATCCTCATCCTGCTGCTCATCGGCGCCATCGCCGGCACGTGGATGGTCTCGGGCGTCGTGCCGACGATGATCTGCTACGGACTGAAGATTCTGCACCCCTCGTTCTTCCTGGTCGCCTCGTGCGTAATCTGCGCCGGGGTGTCGCTCATGACGGGCAGCTCGTGGACCACGATCGCCACGATCGGCGTGGCGCTCATGGGCATCGGCAACGCCATGGGCTTTCCCGAGGGGTGGGTGGCCGGTGCGATCATCTCGGGCGCCTACTTCGGCGACAAGGTCTCGCTGCTCTCGGATACGACGGTGCTCGCCTCGTCGACCGTCGGGGTGCCGATCTTCACCCACATCCGCTACATGCTCCGCACAACCATCCCGTCGTTCGTCATCGCCCTGGCGGTCTTCACCGTGGCGGGGCTGACGCTCGCGCACGGCGACGCCACGCATGCCGGGAGCTATGCCCGGGCGCTGCATGCGACGTTCCGCATCACGCCGTGGCTGCTGCTCGTGCCGCTGGCCACCGGGGTGCTGATCGTGCGCAAGCTCCCGGCCATCATCACGCTCTTCGTTGCCGTGGTGCTGGCTTGTGTGGCGATGCTCGCGGCGCAGCCCGGGCTGGTGGCCCGCATCGCGGGGGTCGGGTCGCTCGACTTCCTGTCGGGATTCAAGGGGGTGCTGATGAGCTGCTTCGGCCCCACGTCGCTCGCAACGGGCTCGCCGCAGCTCGACGAGCTGGTCGCCACGCGCGGCATGGCGGGCATGCTCAACACCGTGTGGCTCATCATCTGCGCCATGTGCTTCGGCGGCGTGATGACCGGCAGCGGCATGCTGCGTTCGCTCACCGAGCTCTTCCTGCGCTTCGTGCACCGCGCCTTCTCGGCCGTGGCCTCGACCGTCGGTGCCGGCATCTTCTTCAACCTCTGCACGGCCGACCAGTACATCTCGATCATCCTCTCGGGGCGTCTGTTCCGCGAGCTCTACGCCGAACGGGGGCTCGAACCGCGGCTGTTGAGCCGTTCGGTCGAGGACTCGGCGACGGTCTGCTCGGTGCTCATCCCGTGGAACTCCTGCGGCATGACGCAGGCCACGGTGCTCGGCGTCTCGACCTTCGTCTACATGCCCTACTGCATCTTCAACATCGCCTCGCCGATCATGTCGCTGCTGGTCGCGGCCACGCTGAAAAAGGTGAAAAGTAAAAAGTGAAAATATGAAACGGGGAGTGCGAATCCCCACCAATCAAGCTATTCCGATGCATACCGAACTGGTGATTTTCGATCTGGACGGCACGCTGCTCGATACGATCGGCGACCTGGCCGCCGCCTGCGACGCCGTGCTGGCCGCGCGGGGACTTCCGCAGCACACCTATGAGGAGTACTGCCACTTCGTCGGCAACGGCATCCTGCGGCTCGTCGAGCGGGCATTGCCCGAGCCGCTGCGCACGCCCGAGCTCGTGGAGTCCGTGCGCGCCGACTTCGTGCGCTACTACACGGCGCACATCGACATCCATACGAAGCCCTATCCGGGCATTCCGGAACTTTTGGCCGAGCTGACACGCCGCGGCATCCGCGTGGCCGTGGCCTCGAACAAGTTTCAGGCCGGGACCGAGAAGCTCATCCGCCTCTTCTTCCCGGAGATTCCCTTTGCCGCGGTCTTCGGGCAGCGGCCCGGCGTGCCGCTGAAGCCCGATCCGGCGGTTGTCGGGGAGATTCTCGCACGCACGGGAGTGTCGCGCGAGCAGGTGCTTTACGTCGGCGACTCGGGCGTGGACATGGAGACGGCCCGGGCGGCGGGGGTTCGCTCGGCGGGCGTCACGTGGGGATTCCGCGACCGCGGGGAGCTCGTCGCGGCCGGTGCCGGCCGGCTGGTC
>ERZ780137.1870-NODE-1870-length-10725-cov-2.432802_pt1 | contig 10725 bp, 10 predicted proteins | sample MGYA00511020_ERZ780137 | MGnify/ENA primary metagenome ERZ780137 (study PRJEB29588, sample SAMEA2157917) | human gut metagenome | biome: human gut; feature: human-associated habitat; material: faeces | place: Denmark | collected 2008/2010 ... | reverse complement strand
TCCAGACAGTCAAGACCTCGTTTATAATTCTTTTCGGGATTAAAGGTATCTGCGCCCCAGCAGATGCCAGCCTCCTCTCCTATCATAGAAATGGGATTTTTGTACGTAAATCGCTGGATTGTTACTGTTCCCATAATTGCCCTCCTAAATAGTTATATTTGTTGCTATTAAGTATAAGTACGAAAAACATGGACTTCAATCGTCTTATAATAGCTACCATAAGTTAGCGCCCCAGTAGAGAAGAACACCACATCTGTATTCAGATCCAGAGCTGGGTCGCCGGAAAGAGCGGCCTCCACCGCCTCCATCTGCTCAGGATTGTAGTAATTCCCTACAGCAAACTGGTTAGGCGCTAAAAGAATCTCACTGATGCTGCCAGAAAAAGCATCGTGCATATAACGATTAAGCGCCACTTGTACCACGGCAACTTGTCCTTCAAAACATTGGTTGCCGGCCTCACTATATGCCATACACGCCAGCAGCTCTTTTTCAGCGTCAGTTACAATCAAATCTTTATATGGGTTAGACAAGCTTTCAGACTCTTCCTCAACAACTTCCACCGGAGATGTTTCTACTACATCTTCATTGGCAATTTCGTTCTTAGAGTATGGGGTTGCAGGGGTATATTCAGGCGTAGGCAAAGTGAAATAAGCACAAGGTTCTGCATCATATTCATTTTGCACCTGTTCAGGAGCAAAACACATAGAACTCATGATGCCACACGCCATTAGAACGCACGCAACAGCAACAGCTTTCTTAAATGGTTCAAACTTCGTCTCATTCATGATGACACGCCTCCTAAATTACATAGTCATAGTTATACAGATACAGATATCCACGTCTTTCTCCCCAACCATTCATTGGGACATAGATAGTATCAAATCGTTTGATAGGCTTACGTTCATACAGCTCCGCATAAATTGTCCAACGGTTTGTTTTTCCGGTGCCAATAGACCGAACTTGTATAGCGTATGCCCAAACTTCTTTGGTTTTCTTGCTACGCAGAGGATACACGTCCATAACAAGCAGCTTACGCTGGTCTTCTTTTTTATTGGTTGTCAAATCAATATATCCGAGATTTTCAAGCTGTATCTGGATTTTGTTTTTCAAATCAAAATCTTCAATGTGCATGGATTTGATAACCGTCTCCAAATGACGAAGCAGACCAGGCAAGTCGGTAAAAGTATAGCTCTTTGCGGGGGAACCATCTTTAGCAGTTCCAGTGGCATATTGCGAAACAATGGATTCAAGATCAGACGGAACCTTCTCTTTGGAGATCTTCTTCATTGTTCCGTTTTTGAAGAACGAAAAGATATCAACCATACGCAAAAGTTCCTTAGCATTGCCGTACTCTGAAAAATAGTCAATCTTTACGAGAATTTCTCTTTGACGTGTATCCAAGTGAGTCTTCTCATTGAGTAAGGCAAGCAAATCCATAAAAACCTCTGGCCTGTTTTCCTTAGACAGCTCGTAGAGTTCGTTGGCGACATTGGCATTCATATACTTTACAGAAGAAATTCCTTTTGCGATAACCATTTCTTCTTTATTTAAGAGGTATTTGTCTTTAGACAATCCGAAACGGGGAGGCACAATTTTAATGCCATACAACGTTGCAAGCTCGTTTCCGTTCTTTACATCTTCCTCTCCGTTTGCGTTATTGAGATATGATGTAACAAACTCATACGGATGGTAATACCGCAGATAAGCACACAGATAGCCAATCATACAATATCCAATCGAATGATTATATCCAAACATATAGCTGGATGCGTCTTCGATGATCTGCAAGAATTCTTTTGCTTCCTGCTCTGCGATGTTACGCGGCTGCGTTGACTTTTCACAATATCCCTCAAGGATTTGAGGAAGTGCTTTTTTCAAACGCTCTTCATCCTTACGACCAATGGCGCGGCGCGTGTTATCTGCATCAGAACCGGAAAAGCCGCAAATCTGTTGCAAAAACTTAATAACATCCTCCTGATAAATCAGATATCCGTTATTATCTTTCAGAAGATCGTCGATAATTGCTGACGGGTTCTTGTGGGGCTTATGCTGCATCAAATCATCACGATAAGAAGCACCAGACGGTCTTAATGCTGCAGTAATCAGCGACATATCAAAGATGCTGTGAGGAACATACTGTCTCAGCATGGAATGTGCAAAATCTCCTTCAAACTGGAACACCCCAACAGGTGAGCGAAGCATATCTTTCCATACGGCTTCGTCAGACCAGTTAATTTCATGTGACTTTGGATAGGGAATTCCAATTAAGTCATACGCATCCTTGATAATCTCAATATTCTTCAAACCAAGAATATCGTATTTAACAAGGCTTACTTCATGCACACACTCCATATCAATCTGGAGTAACACATGACCATCTGCATCTTCAAATGTGCCGTAATGATCTGCCAGAGTGATAGGACTTGCTACAATACCCGCTGGGTGCATTGACTGAGAAATTGCAGTATCGAGAAGACCATCATAGTAATAAAACACATCGGAATACTTTTTTCTCGCCGCTTCCGGATCAGCTTCAAACTCTTGCTTGATAACACTATTGATTTTTCCAGTCCACGGATTCTTTTCAAAAATCCGTTCGTTTTCTGCCTTTAGCCGGTCGTACTCCTTGGTATAATACTTGATTAGCTCCGATCTCGGCGTATTATTCAATCTGCTCTGGAAAATAAGTTGATTCCCATTTTCCTTATCAAAGTAATATGTCGCATTGCCATCTCTCGCATCACCAAATACAATTTCGACATTTAGATCTTTCAGCGATTTAAGTACCGCTTTTAGGTCTTTCAAATCGTGTTGATGCTCTTTGTTCCACCTGACACCAAGCGCACGGCAAATCTCATCAATGCAACCCTTGGACTTAATCGTGCCAACAGCAAGAATAAATGCGGTTTTATCCTGTCCAAAGCGATTGATAATGTACTCATACACTCGGTCTCGGTCAGACGGAGAAACGTCAATATCAATATCACCGATTTCCTTGCGATCTTCATTACAGAAACGGGAGAACACCGTATGCCAGGTTTCTGGATTTAAGTCGGTAATATCTGTAACATAGGCCACACGAGATCCGCCGCATGAACCACGGTTGAATCCAACAGGAATACCGTTTGATTTGCACCATGTAACAAGCTCCGACATGAACAGCATAAATCCAGACATGTCGATTTTGTCAAATACTCGACATTCTTCAGCAATAGCCGATTTGAAGTTTGGAAGCTGCTCTTTTGAAATAGCGCCAGATAAAAGCTTGGCTTCAAGACCGCTCTTAATTCGCTCTACAAATACTTCCTTGTCTCTGCTGCCATAAAGCTTTGGATACTTAAAAGATAAGTCCAAATCAAAACTTTCGACAGAATCAGCCATACGATTTGTGTTTTCGATTGCCTCAAGATATAGACTTTCTGGAAGAGCATTTTGTTTTCTGAACATCTCAACCAGTTCATCATAGCTCTTATAAGTCAGGTCAAAACTGTCTTCGTCGCTATATTCGATATGCTTTGCAGCAAGAAGAATACTTCTGCACTCAGCCTTGTATTTATCAATACTGTGCGTATCTGTGCCGGCAATCAGCGGCTTGCCAAGTTCTCTGGATAGCTGAGCAAGATGCAAATTGAAATCCTTTTGTTCTTGGAAATCATGCGATTGGATCTCAAAATAATCATAATGCCGTGCCAGCTCCATATATCGTTTATGAGAGAACGGAAGCTTATTCAGCGGAGAAGCAAGACAAGCGCTGATTTTGATGATGTTTTTTGAAGTCCCAACAAATTCATCAAATGAAATTCGCGGCTTGTAGTAGGTGTGAGAATCTGTTGTTGAAATGCTCACAAGCTTATTCAACTCAAGAACGCCCGCATAGTTTTTTGCAATCAGAATTGTATGGTAGTTGTCACGAACCTTTGATCCCGTTTCAGGATTTGGCTCGTGCGTCTCCGTAAGATAGCATTCAATGCCATGCAGATACTTGATCCCTTTGGCATCGCAATACATCTTTTTCTCTACCCACTGATAAATATTGCCATGCTCTGTGAAAGCAAGAGCTTTCTGTCCAAGCTCAACAGCCTTATCAACATATAGCTTGTAATTAGTGCAGCTATCCAACAGCGATAATTCAGTATGCACATGATATGCGGTATAATTTTTATCTGAAATCGCTCACACCTCCTAACTAACTGAACCAAACACCTCTTCTTCCTCATCAATCATTTGAGGCGGAGGATATGGCAAAGATCCTGTGTGCGTCTTTGTGTCCCATGAATACTTTCTATCAAGATCTTCTTCATTTAAGAAAAATCGTCTGGATGGAGTATCATAAAACACTCCAACGCTACGACCTTCGTAACCAAGCATTCGATCTTTAAGAATATCAATAAGGACATCATCTTTAATCGGCGGTACTTTCCAACCGCTACCATTTAGTTTTGGCTCACCCTTTTTATCTTTTTCCTGTACGCGGTACAGACTAATGATTCGATGAGCAAGATCAATGATTGCGGAAATACCCTGAACATCCATCTTTGTAAGACGGCGCATGGTGTCAATCTTATGAGGATGAACAACCAGCACAATAGCAACATTGAACTTCTTCGCAAATGCAATAAGCTCCATAACAAATTCACTTTGCTTGTTATATTTGTTATCGTCACTGCATTCCAGGTTGATTGCGGTCAGGTTATCCAGAATTACAAGCTTTACACCATACTTGCGAACTGCATCTTCAATCGTTGTCATCAATGCAGTTTTTGTATTTGGCTGACCATCTTCGTAGATATGTAGCCGAACACGATAAAAATTATCAATAGAGCGTTTTGCTTCTGGACGAACCTTATAATAAACGGCTTCTCCTGAATGCTTTTCGTCGATATATCGTTGACCTGCAATCACGGAATTAAGCCAATTCTTAGTTTGAAAATTAGGAAGCTCACCAGAGAACAAAAAGACATTTTTCTCTTCTTCTAACGATTGAATGATGAGCTGATTGATGAACGAGCTTTTACCAGCACCGTTAATACCAGTGATGATATTTAATGTACCGAGGAAAATCTTCATCAAATACCGATCAAGCGTCTTAATCCCTGTGCGAATACCGTCAATCTGGTCGATATCAATATCCTGAATATCAGAGAAATCAATTACGCCAGGAACAGGACTATCCTTGGCATTTAAGATTAAATCAAGCACTCGCTCCTTACCAAAATAATAAAGAGCTTCGTTCAAATCGTTTACTGGAAATTTTCGACCATCATCGGTTTCAAAAGTCTGAGGTACTTCAACAACCCGCGTCCTCCAGCTTCCAAGCCGATACACAACCTCTTTCTGCATCTTATAGCCGGCCTCGTCATTGTCGGAGCAGATAATGATGTTATCAAACTGCTCCAGCCAATCCCAATTTTCTTCAATCCAGTGAAAGTTTGTGCTTCCAAGCGGAACAGAAACGGCATTACTAAATCCAGCTTCAATAGCAGACAAGCAATCAGGTTCTCCTTCGCAGATCAGCAGCGGAGAATTGACATTTACACGGTTCATATTGAACAGCAGATTGCATGTATCAGCACCCTTTTGACACCAACATTTATTTTCGCCTTTACGCACCTTGCGAGAGGGGCGATACTTAACCATCGTCAGAACATCGTTGGTGTCGTAATAGTTCCAAACGATATTTCCTTCTTCATCCTGTCGCACATCTGCATAGTCCAATGTACTCGGACTAATACAGCGCTTTTTGAAGTATCCATAGATTTTCGACTTATCTTCAATAGGTACTTCTTTCGGATACTTATATTGATGCTTAGTGTGGACTCCAAGCTCGCCAAAGCTGTATCTGATGCCAGCCAGTTCAAACAGCTTTTGGCAAGCCTGAAGGTAAGTCATACCCTTGTAAATAAACACATCAAGGATATCGTAATTTCTTGCACACGCACCAAAGCAATGGAATGAAAAGGTTTTTCGGTTATATATGAACGATGCGTGATCCTCTTGGTGAAATGGGCAGCAGCACCGTAAATTCTGCTCATCGAAATCTTGAATATCCAATTCCTGAGCGATAATCCTGGCATTTTCATCGCCAAGTTTTTCTTTCGCTTCAAGAATTACATCACGATCAATTTGCAACGCGAATCACCCCTATCAAATCAATCCTTTATATTCGCAATGGTCACAAACATCACATAGATAATTACACCTCCAATAATCTGGTTTTGCGTTCCACTTATCGTTGGTGGCAATAGAATCTATTGTTTTACTCGCCCAATCTTCAACTGTATAAAGCCTTTTTAACTCGAACGGCTCTTGAATCATGGTTTGAGAGCGGAAACAATTAAACTCTAATGTATCTGGATAGCGACCATATTTTTCTTTGATTGCTGCGGAATAAACATATAGCTGGCGTAGATATTCGTCTAATTCCGCATCGTGCTTTGTTGGCTTTGAACGCTTTGAGCGAGGCTTCAAAGTTCTTGACTTATGGTCTGTCACAATCAGCTTTCCGCTTTCGCTAATGAGATCAACGAATCCGGTAAATGCTCTGCCAGCAAACATAAAATCAACTTTTTCTTCAACACCAACAATGGTTCTCGACGGAAATGAAAAGTCATCAAGATAATGAAAGCCTTGCTGAAAGTAGTTCATATAGATCTTGGAGTTTGGGGCTTTTGAAAAAACATTTTCCTTGAAGTGGGCTACATAGTAAGTAGACAATCGCTCTTTTTCCAGCAGCCCACTCAAGTACATCTGCAAAATCATGTGCATGTAGCTTCCGAATTCTGCAAAAAAGCCGCTTTTCTTTTTCAGTGGATGCCCATTTTCATCCCGATACAAATAGGAAAGAAACCATTTATATGGGCAATCATCAAATGATGCTACTCTTGAATAACTCCAAGTCATATCTTCGATGATTAAATCGTATCGAATAGCGCATCACCGCATTTATCGAAACGACTTAAAACGGGAGATCCCCGTCTTCATCAGACTCTTCTTCGGTTAGAGCAGACGGTTTTGCTTTCTGCTTTTTTCCGCCCTTTGGAGTCTTCTTTTCCTTAGGGGCTTCTGCAGCATCAGATCCGCTGCCGTCAGGCATCTCGAAATCAAACAATGTATAGTTTACAAACTCACGGCCTGCGTCCTTATCATAGCGATTAGAGACATCGCAAGCGCCAAGTCTGATTCTGCACCGACCATCTTCATCCAAAGAACGCTCAATGAGACCTAACTTTTTGTTTGCCTCACCAATCAGACTGACGAATCCGTTAAAGTCCGTCACATATTCATCAGTCTTCTTATCTTTACGGCTTGTAGACACCCTTACCTTAGAGAAACTGTCTCCCTGATTTGTGATTTCCCAAACCGTAGCAAATGCACCTTCACGAAATCCCATTACGCATTACCTTCTTTCTTTGCTACTGACTTTTTCTTTGCCCCAATTGGAAATTGCTTTTGAAGCTCTTCAAGAAGCTCTCCTGCAACCGTAGGATCTGTGAGGTAGTTCATATAGTCGGCAGTTGGCTTATTGCCATCTTTGACATACTTTTTAACGACCTCAATAAGTACCTTTCTCGCACTGGCTTCATTCTCGTTTGCATTCAGATATGCTTTGACATGATCATCAATCTTTGTGATGATTGGACGAACAATAGCCATTTCAGCTTCCTGTTCCGCCTCTTCCTTCTTGCTCCGCCAATTATCTGGATCATCGTCCGGTGTTGCGATTTGGAAGAATTTCAGCATAAAATAACGATTTGCATATGTTAGACCGCTACCAAAAGCTTGGCTTGCGTCACCTTGCTGTCCAACCAACGCCCACGGAACAACAAGAGTATCATTTACATCATCGCAATTTACCCAGGTAAAGGTAAGCTCCGCATGAACAAGAGTTTCGTTGATTTCCTCTTTGAGCTGATCGCCAGACTTTGTATTCTTCGTCTTTGTGTAACTGACAGGCGTTACAGAAAGTGTGCCAGGAACAATGCTCGGCTGCAACGACACGCCATATTTCTTCATACCAGCAGCAACACGCGCCAGAATCTCATCTTCCGTAACATACTTGTAGTTAAATCCGGACTTATTCTTGCGAAGAACCTCCACCATTTCTCGGATCTTTGCAAGTTTCTGTACCAGATTCAAATTTGCTTCATCAGGCATTATGATCCTCCATAAGATAACTTGCGGTCATATCTGCAAGATGGAGTAACACCGCAAGCGGGCAAAGCTCATAAGCTTTGCTGATACTTCCATCTCCGCCTTTAACGGCGGAATCAAATCCGCCCATATGGAAGCGAATCGCATAAATTTCATCGTCCGTGAGAGCCATATGTCGAAGCAAAATAATTACAGACTTTTCACCATGACCAACAGGGAACTGGTCATCATGCTTATAAATTGCTTCCTTGTGCCATTGACCTGTTTGCTCATCCTTAACATTCTTGCTTCCTACGACATATAGGTTTGCTTTACAAATGTCGTGAAATAGTGCGGAAATTGCAAGCGTTTCATCGGATACTTCAATATCGCTGTGTTGCTTAACAAGTTCCTTTAAGGCTTTGTAAACATTCAAAGAATGTTCTAACAAACCATATTTGTAATTGCCGTGGAATCTTGTGCTTGCTGGGGCATAATAGAAGTCGCTTTCTTCTACCCAGCCTAATAGTTCTTCAATTCCGTCTCGACAAATATCTTTCTTACAAATCGAAAGAAATTCATCTTTCAATGATTGTCCCAGCTTATCGCTAATCAAATTAAAACCTCCATTTATGCAGCTAAATCATCCTCAATATTCCGAATAGAATAACACTCTTCGCAATAGCGTCTTCCATCTTGAACCACGACATAATCAGCAGTGATAAATTCACCGCAACAATCACAACGATGCGCTTCTACAAACGCTCCACCGCAATGAGGACAGACTGTAAAATGCTCATATGGCGGAGTGTCGAGTCCGTGCGTTTCGATATAATGCTTTGGCTCTTGAAACACACAACCGCACTCCACACATACGAAATATGGATTACTCCTTGGGCTTAAATCCAATAGCGACACCAACGCTGTCATCTCCAGCAAAATCACGCAGCATCTTATCCAAAGAGATAGGAGCATCGGGATTCTTGATCTCACAGCTATCGGTATGCTTCTCCTTTTTCTTCTTCAGATAAGGACGGTATGCGTTCTTGAACTGTGCCTTAAACGCATTTCGAGTACCGAAGATCTTGCGCATACAGGCCATTGCAAAACCGAATTCCTCAGAGAACTCGTCGTTATCGCAACGCACAACCGTCTTAGTACCGTCTCTCCAATACACAATCGTAGCAGGAGGATTAAAGATGATCTGTGCCGGCTGGTGAACCGCCGTCATAGCAGTAGGACGATTCGCGGGAACACTCGCAGCGCTGACAGAACGCAACACATCATCCAAAATGCTACCAACGATGTTCTGATTCGGATACGGATACGGATAAGAAACCATTCGCTTTTCCATAAACTGAACTCCTTTAATAAATTATTTTGCTAATTCCTTTGAAAGAACCAAACGGATGGCTACATGCCATTCCGATATTGTTTAGCTATTTCCTCTATATAATAACACGCTTGACTCTATCTGTCAAGTGGATTTGTTGGAATAACCCGCTTTTTCTATAAGGCAGATACCAGTATTCTGTGCTGTAATTGTCGGGCAAATCGTTCCGCCTTCTTGTACACGACCACGCCTCGTCTTTGAGTTTGGATAAGAGAGATCAACAGCCCCACCCACAACGCACTCAATAAAACCTTGCTTTGTGGCTTGCTTAATTCTGACTTTTTCCACTACCGTACCTCAATTTTGGGTGGATCTTTGTAGTGCGTGGCTTTAATCGTAGGCGAAAGCCCTCCGCCGCTACACGAATCCGTATCATACACTTCCTGATTTTGGTGAAGCTTTCTGCTGTCTGGAATTATTCTTCCAATCACTTTAACGGAGCATTGACGCTGTACCATCCGGTCTTTGCTCCGCCCCCCCCGCCTCGGCTTTCAAGGCACGGGCAATAGCAGCGCCATCATATACACGATTTGCGTCTCCATTATAATCGTTGATATATCCAACCTGTGTAAGCTCAGCGGAAGAACCATGCTGAATATTTTCACTCTTCTTTTCATCAAGTCGTGTCAGCGCTTTTTCAAATGCACCAATACCACTAAAGAATGATCCAACGGACATATCGTCAAACAAATATGGCATAGCGTCATATAGATTTTCCATGATATGTTGAAGAACATCTACGACAATACTATTGCCGGCCTGCTTGTAAAGCTGTGAACTGGAACGATCATTACCATTATAGATATTATCGTTCATAGCATCGCGTGCTTTCTTAAAATCCTCATCATCAAAACCCATTAAACGCCAACACTCTTTTGGTGTAAGTTTCCTTACCCGAAAACCTGGGCGCATTGCGATAGGTGTTTGTCCGCCGCCCATGCCAGCAGCACTATTTACGCATGGGCAAATACCATCGTCTCTCGGAGTCTGGTGCTTTTGTAAACCGCCAAGCATTGTGATTTTATCCTCTGGTGTAGGACTCACCTCAATCAACTTAGTCCCATTGCCAGGAGCGTCATTCTTGAAATTTGGCATAACTGTTCCTATGCAAGTCTGATCTGACTTGATCCTCCTATTGTAATCATCATAGATAATTGTCTGTTGTAAGGATGCGGGTGATTTAATACGAATTTTTACGCCCT
>ERZ780137.1869-NODE-1869-length-10726-cov-2.930747_pt1 | contig 10726 bp, 8 predicted proteins | sample MGYA00511020_ERZ780137 | MGnify/ENA primary metagenome ERZ780137 (study PRJEB29588, sample SAMEA2157917) | human gut metagenome | biome: human gut; feature: human-associated habitat; material: faeces | place: Denmark | collected 2008/2010 ... | reverse complement strand
CAAGCCGAACGTCGGAAAGTCCTCGCTCATCAACCAGATAGCCGGCGAGGAGCGCTCCATCGTCTCCGACATTGCCGGAACCACCCGCGACGCGATAGACACCGAGATACAGCGCGGCGAGGATAAGTTCATCTTCATCGACACCGCCGGAATGCGCCGCAAGGCAAAGGTCATTGAGAACATCGAGCATTTCAGCGTTCTGCGCGCCCTCATGGCAGTCGACCGCGCCGACGTGTGCGTTATCGTCATCGACGCGACGGTAGGCTTCACCGAGCAGGACAGCAAGGTCGCAGGCTACGCCCACGACAAGGGCAAGGCGTGCGTAATCGCCGTAAACAAGTGGGACGCAGTAGAGGACAAGACCGACCGCACTATGGACGATTTCCGCAAGAAGCTGGAGATAGACTTCTCGTTCATGTCCTACGCGCCGTTCGTGTTCATTTCCGCAAAGACCGGTCAGCGAATAGACAAGCTGTTCGAGCTGATAAAGTTCGTACACGAGCAGCACTGCATGCGTATCTCCACCGGCGTGCTCAACGATATGCTGAATTACGCGACCTCACGCGTGCAGCCGCCGTCAGACAAGGGCAAGCGCCTGAAGATCTATTACATGACCCAGGCTTCCGTATGCCCGCCTAATTTCGTTATCTTCTGCAACAGCCGCGAGCTGTTCCACTACTCGTATCAGCGCTATATCGAGAACCAGCTCCGCGAGACCTTCGGACTGACTGCAACGCCGATCAAGCTGACCATTCGTGAAAGAGGAGAATAATGAAGCAGATCCTGTCGGATTTCATACGCCGCCGCACCGGAATGCTCATTAAATGCGCACTCATCGCCGTGGGATTCGCCGCGGCGGCGTGGATCCCGCTGATGTTTTCCGGCGGCTGGGCGGACTGGTTCAGGCTCGTCTGGACTATAGGAGCCGTCGTGGTCTCCGCCGCCGTGGCTTCACTGCTGGTTAAGGCGTTCGTAGATATCTTCGGAGTGGCAAGGTGCCGTCTGGAGGAGCAGCTCAGCAATATGCCGGAGGCCGAACGCGAAGGCGTTATATCCGCCTACCCGTCGGCAAAGGCCCTCGGTGAGCGCTGGTTCATGCCGGAGCATATACTGTTCTACACGGCGCGCAGGGCGCTCCTGCTGCGCTACGACGCAATAAAAATGATAACCCTGAAAAATGACGGCGACCTGCTGCTGGTGACTTCCTCCGGCGACATAACCATGCCGGTAAAACCCAGGGAAAACGCCGGGGTGCTGTATGCGGTGCTTCGCAGCAAGAATCCGGAGATAAAGCCCGGAACCGCTGAGACCGTAGAAAAAGAAAACGCGCAGAATTGACCCGCGCCTCCAAAAAACGAAAGGACATAACACACAATGATGTGGCTTTGTTATATAATCATGATCGTCGTTCCCTATCTTCTGGGCGGCGTTAATACATCAATAATCGTCACCAAGCTGAAAACGGGCAAGGATATCCGCACGATGGGAAGCGGAAACGCGGGAACGACGAATACTTTAAGAAATCTCGGATGGAAGGCAGGCGCGGTCACATTTTTGGGAGACTGCTTTAAATGTGTGCTCGCGATCTGTCTGGTGCGCGTTTTGTTCCGGAAAGACGGAGCCGATATGTTAAAGCTTTTGGAGCTTTACGCAGGTTTTGGCGCGATCCTCGGACACAATTTCCCGTTTTACTTAAAGTTTAAAGGCGGAAAGGGAATTGCCTGCACAGCTGGACTTCTGGTCGCGTTCTGTCCGTTTGAGATCCCGGTCTGTCTGGCACTTTTTGTACTTGCGGTGGCAATTACGCGCTATGTGTCGGTGGGATCGATCCTAGTCGTGCTCAGTTTCTTACTGCAGACGGTCATTTTCGGGCAGATGGGCTGGTTTCATGTGTCGGAAGGGTATCTGCCGGAGTTATATATTCTGAGCGCGGTGATCACCGGGATGGCGATCTGGCGTCATAAGAGCAACATCGGACGCCTGATGCACGGAACGGAAAACAAATTTTCCATGAAGCATAAAAGCTAAGGAGGGTGTAATGGCAAAGATCAGTGTATTAGGAGCAGGAAGCTGGGGAACAGCGCTTGCGGTTGTTTTACATAAAAACGGACATGAGGTAACGATTTGGTCGATCGCGCAGGACGAGATCGATATGTTAAAAAAAGAGCGTGAACACAAGGATAAACTTCCGGGTGTGAAGATCGCGGAGGAGATCGGGCTTACCACAGACCTGAAAGAAGCGATAAGCGGAAGGGATATGCTGGTGGTCGCGGTACCTTCCCCCTATATCCGCAGTACGGCAAAATCAATGGCGCCGTATGTGGAGGATGGGCAGCTGCTTGTGAGCGTGGCAAAAGGGATCGAGGAAGGAACGCTTATGACGCTTTCCGCGATCTTAGAGCAGGAGATCCCGCAGGCAGAGGTCGCGGTACTCTGCGGACCGAGCCATGCGGAAGAAGTCGGGATCGGACTGCCGACGACACTGGTTGCCGGCGCAAAGCGAAAAGAGACGGCAGAGCTGGTACAGTCTACCTTTATGAATGAAGTGCTGCGTGTCTACACCAGCCCGGATGTGCTTGGCATGGAGCTTGGGGCATCCTTAAAAAACGTGATCGCGCTGGCGGCCGGAATGGCGGACGGACTCGGATACGGCGATAACACGAAGGCGGCATTGATCACACGCGGGATCTCGGAGATCGGGCGTCTCGCACTTAAAATGGGCGCAAAATATGAGACACTGAGCGGTCTTACAGGAATCGGGGATCTGATCGTGACCTGCGCGAGCAAGCACAGCAGAAACCGCAAGGCGGGTATGCTGATCGGCGAGGGCTACACAATGGAAGAAGCGATGAAGGAAGTAAAAATGGTCGTGGAAGGCGTTTACTCGGCGAAGGCGGCAATGGAACTTTCCGCGAAATATGATGTGTCTATGCCGATCATTGAGCAGGTCAACGAAGTGCTCTTTGATGGAAAATCAGCGAAAGAGGCAGTGATGGATCTGATGCTCCGCGATAAAAAGCCGGAACACGATGACCTGGAATGGAATTAGGAGAGACAATGGAACAAAAAGAGACGATAAAGATCAAATATCTGAATGACAAAATAGAAAAGTTATGTTATATCGACGGCAAAAGCGACTGGATCGATCTGCGTGCCGCAGAGGATGTGACCTTAAAAAAAGGCGAGTTCGCAATGATCCACTTAGGCATTGCCATGCAGCTGCCGGCAGGCTATGAGGCGTGTGTGATCCCGAGAAGCAGTACCTACAAGAATTTCGGCATTATTCAATCCAACCATATGGGACTGATCGATGAGACTTACTGCGGACCGAATGACTGGTGGCGCATGCCGGTCATCGCCATGCGGGATACTGAGATCCATGTCAATGACCGCATCTGCCAGTTCCGCATCCAGAAGCATCAGCCGAAGATCGTGTTTGATGAGGTGGAGGAACTGACCGGGGAAGACCGTGGCGGTTTTGGAAGCACAGGAAGAAAGTGATTCGTCAAATTGTACATGAAAAAGTCCAGTTTTCGTCACTCTGACGAAAAGCGGGAATCGCGGAAGAGCACATGGGCAGAACACACAACAAAAGAACGGAATCTTTATGGAATCCACATATAGCCAAAAAATACGGAATAAGGTATAGTAGTCTTAGTTGAAAGAGAACAAAAACAATGTTCAAAACACGATGTACATATTTTAGGAGGTAATTAAAAATGGCTAGTTTATCATTAAAGAACGTATGCAAAAAATATCCGAACGGCTTTGAAGCTGTTAAGGATTTCAACCTTGAAGTAGAAGATAAAGAATTCATCATCTTTGTTGGACCGTCTGGATGTGGTAAATCTACTACACTTCGTATGATCGCAGGTCTGGAAGAAATTTCATCCGGTGAATTATCCATCGACGGAAGAGTCGTAAACGATGTAGAGCCGAAGGACAGAGATATCGCAATGGTATTCCAGAACTACGCTCTGTATCCGCATATGACCGTATTCGACAATATGGCATTCGGTCTGAAATTAAGAAAAGTTCCGAAGGATGAAATCAAAAAGAAAGTTGAAGAAGCAGCTAAGATCCTTGATCTTGAGAAACTGCTTGACCGTAAACCGAAGGCTTTATCCGGTGGACAGAGACAGCGTGTTGCCATGGGTCGTGCAATTGTTCGTAATCCTAAGGTATTCCTTATGGATGAGCCGTTATCCAACCTGGATGCAAAATTAAGAGTACAGATGCGTTCTGAGATTTCCGCATTACATCACAGACTCGGCGCTACGATCATCTATGTAACACATGATCAGACCGAAGCTATGACACTCGGAACCAGAATTGTTGTATTAAAAGATGGTGTCATCCAGCAGGTAGATTCCCCGATCAAGTTATACAATGAGCCGGATAACCTGTTCGTTGCAGGATTCATCGGATCTCCGCAGATGAACTTCGTAGACGCTCAGTGCGTAGTAGAAGGCGACAAAGTTACACTGAAATTCGACAAATTCAGCGCTGTATTACCGCCTGCAAAGGCTAAGAAGCTGATCGACGGAGGTTATGCAGGAAAGACTGTTATCCTTGGTATCAGACCGGAAGATATCAGTGATTCCCAGATCGAAGTTGAAACATTCAAGAGCAGCCTGATCGAAGCTGACGTAACCGGATACGAATTACTTGGTGCAGAAGTATTACTGTACTTCCAGATTGGTGGAGCAAACTTCACTGCAAAGGTTGATTCCAGAACACCTGCACGCATGGGCGATCATGTAAGATTTGCATTTGATCCGAGCAAGATCCATGTATTTGACAAAGAGACAGAATTGACAATTACCAACTAATTCGGTAAGATAACAATTAAATATAATGCTTAGAACCGGGTGTTATGTTACATCCGGTTCTTTTAATGCCAGAAGCAGACGGAAAGGAGTGGGAAACCAATGTTATCAAATCATAAGATCCAGGTGGCGTTAGAAGAGATCAAGGAGATCTCCAGAACCGACCTGGCACTTTACGACGATAAGGGAAAACAGATCGCGGCAACCTTTGAGCCGGAACCGGAGATTTGTATGGCAATCGGAAATTTTATGGATTCCATGGCAGAGAGCCAGATGCTTTCGGGATGTCACTTTTTTAAGGTGGTCGTTGAAAATGAGGTGGAGTATGTACTGATCGCACAGTCGGCGTCCGAGGAAGCCTATATGATCGGAAGGCTTGCGGTCTGCCAGATCCGCAATATCGTACTGTCCTACCGGGAACAGTTTGACCGGAATAATTTCATGCAGAACATCCTGCTTGGAAACATGCTCGTGGTGGACATGTACAACAAAGCGCAGAAGCTGCATATCGAGCAGGCGCGCCGGATGGTCTATGTGATCGAGGTCGAGGGAAAAAATGATTCGGTGATCATGGAAACGGTGAAAGGGCTGTTTTCCGATAAAAATAAAGATTTTGTCACTGAGGTGGATGAACAGAATATTATTCTGGTTAAAGACGCGACAGAGCTCGGATCCCAAGAAGAGGCGGAAAATATTGCGCGTATGATCGTTGACACCTTACACGCCGAGGCGATGGTGCGTGTGCGTGTGGGATACGGCACTGCGGTGGATAAGCTGCAGGATATTCCGAAATCCTATCAGGAAGCCAAGATGGCGCTGGAAGTCGGAAATATCTTTTATGTGGAGTCGGAGACGATCTCCTACGCGAGACTCGGAATCGGCAGACTGATCTATCAGCTTCCGATGAGTTTATGCGAGATGTTCATCGCGGAGATCTTCGGGGAACGCAAGCTGGATCTCGATGACGAGACCCTTGTGACGATCCAGAAGTTTTTTGAGAATAATCTTAATATCTCGGAGACGGCAAGACAGCTTTATGTTCACCGCAATACGTTGGTGTACCGTCTCGAACGTTTACAGAAGATGATCGGGCTTGACATCCGTAAATTTGAGGATGCCATGACGTTTAAGATCGCGATGATGGTTATTGCGCATATGACATACCAGACAGGTGGGCTGGAAGAATAGGCGCGTGTTAGAAAAGAAAGATAGGGAGTTAGAATAGAATGGCAAAGAATACAGCATATGATGCGAACAGCATTTCCGTACTGGAAGGACTCGAGGCGGTACGGAAAAGACCTGGTATGTATATCGGAAGCGTATCGAGAAAGGGATTGAATCACCTGATCTATGAGATCGTGGACAACTCGGTGGATGAACATCTTGCGGGCGTCTGTGATACGATCTGGGTGACGCTCGAGGCAGACGGTTCCTGCACGGTGGAAGATAACGGGCGTGGAATACCGGTTGGAATGCATAAAAAAGGGGTTTCGGCGGCGCGTATCGTATTTACGACACTTCATGCAGGAGGAAAATTTGACAATGCAGCTTATAAGACCAGCGGTGGTCTGCATGGGGTAGGTTCGTCTGTGGTCAATGCGCTTTCCACATATATGGATGTGGAGATCAGCAGGGACGGTGCCATTCATCATGACCGTTATGAGCGCGGAGTGCCGGTGCTCGCGCTTGAGAACGGACTGCTTCCGGTGATCGGAAAAACAAAAAAGACCGGAACAAAGATCAATTTCCTGCCGGATCCGGAAATCTTTGAGAAGACCCGTTTTAAAGAGGATGAGGTAAAAAGCCGTCTGCATGAGACCGCGTATCTGAACCCGAAGCTTACGATCATCTATGAGGATAAGCGTGGCGAGGAGACAGAACACATCGTATTCCATGAGGAAGACGGTATTGTGGGCTTTGTAAAGGATTTAAACAAGAATTTAGAAACGATCCATGATGTGGTCTACTTCAGCGGTGAGAGCGAAGGCATTGGCGTGGAGGTCGCGTTCCAGTATACGAACGAGTTCCATGAAAATATTCTGGGCTTCTGTAACAATATCTACAACGCGGAGGGCGGAACACATATTACCGGTTTTAAGACAACATTTACGACAGTCATTAACTCCTATGCGAGGGAGCTTGGCATTTTAAAGGAAAAGGACGCCAACTTTACCGGAACGGATGTGCGAAACGGAATGACGGCGGTCATTTCGATCAAGCATCCGGATCCGCGCTTTGAGGGGCAGACCAAGACGAAGCTCGACAACCAGGATGCGGCACGTATTACCGGAAAGATCACGAGTGATGAGATCCAGCTTTATTTCGATAAAAACTTAGACACGTTAAAAGCGGTCATTTCCTGTGCGGAAAAGGCGGCAAAGATCCGTAAGACGGAGGAGAAGGCAAAGACCAATCTTTTGACCAAACAGAAGTTTTCGTTTGACTCCAATGGAAAGCTTGCCAACTGTGAGTCCAGAGATGCCGCAAAATGCGAAATTTTTATCGTCGAGGGAGATTCCGCCGGCGGCTCCGCAAAAATGGCGAGAAACCGTATGTTTCAGGCGATCATGCCGATCCGTGGTAAGATCCTTAATGTAGAGAAGGCCAGTATCGACAAGGTGCTTGCGAATGCGGAGATCAAAACGATGATCAACGCGTTCGGCTGTGGATTTTCCGAGGGATACGGCAATGACTTTGACATCACAAAGCTGCGCTATGACAAGATCATCATCATGGCGGATGCCGATGTGGACGGCGCGCATATCTCAACGCTGCTTCTGACACTGTTTTACCGCTTTATGCCGGAACTGATCTTTGAGGGACATGTCTATATCGCCATGCCGCCGCTCTATAAGGCAATTCCGAGCAGAGGGGAAGAAGAGTATCTTTATGATGATGACGCGCTGGCAAAATATCGCAAAACGCATAAGGGATCTTTTACCTTACAGCGTTACAAAGGACTTGGTGAGATGGATGCGGAACAGCTCTGGGAGACGACACTGAATCCGGAAACCAGACTGTTAAAAAAGGTGGAGATCGAGGATGCCATCACAGCGTCGGATGTGACTGCGATGCTGATGGGAACCGATGTGCCGCCGCGCAAGGCATTTATTTACAAGTACGCAAAGGATGCGGAAATTGACGCGTAAAAGATTTTAGGATAGAAGGTAGGAAATATGCTGACAGAAGATCGACTGATTCACACGGAATATTCCGAGGTAATGCAAAAATCATATATCGACTATGCGATGAGTGTAATCATTTCAAGAGCGCTGCCGGATGTGCGTGACGGTTTAAAACCGGTACAGCGCCGGACGCTTTATGATATGTATGAGCTGGGTATCCGCTACGACAAGCCGTACCGTAAGTGCGCGCGTATTGTCGGAGATACCATGGGTAAATACCATCCGCATGGAGACAGCTCCATTTATGAAGCGCTGGTCGTTATGGCACAGGATTTTAAAAAAGGGATGGCGCTTGTTGACGGGCATGGAAACTTTGGCTCGATCGAGGGAGACGGAGCCGCTGCCATGCGTTATACGGAAGCGCGCTTGAAGAAACTGACCCAGGATGTCTATCTGTCCGATCTCGACAAGGATGTGGTCGATTTTGTACCAAACTTTGACGAGACGGAGAAAGAGCCGGAAGTGCTCCCGGTCAAAGTCCCGAACATTTTGATCAACGGCGCGGAAGGGATCGCGGTCGGTATGGCAACGAACATCCCGCCACATAACTTTGGCGAAGTGATCGACGGTGTGATCGCGTACATGAAAAATCCGGATATCAATACGGAACAGATGATGGAATACATCAAAGGGCCGGATTTCCCGACCGGCGGTATCGTCACAAACAAAGACGAACTGCTTTCCATCTATTCTACCGGTATGGGAAAGATCAAGATCCGCGGAAAAGTGGAAGTGGAAAAAGGAAAAGGCGGCAGGGAGCATCTGGTGATTACGGAGATCCCGTATACGATGATCGGCCTCAATATCGGAAAATTCTTAAATGATGTCTATGGTCTTGTAGAGTCCAAAAAGACGACCGATATCGTGGATATTTCCAACCAGTCTTCCAAGGAAGGCATCCGTATCGTCATTGAGGTGAAAAAGGGCACGGACATTGAGAATTTAAAGAACATGCTCTACAAAAAGACAAAATTGGAGGATACTTTCGGTGTCAATATGCTCGCAGTCGCGGACGGAAGACCGGAGACACTCGGCATTGTGCCGCTGATCCGGCACCATGTGAATTTCCAGTATGAGCTTGCAACCAGAAAATATAAGACCCTGCTTGCAAAGGAACTCGATAAAAAGGAGATTCAGGAAGGATTGATCAAGGCGTGCGATGTCATCGACCTGATCATTGAGATCCTGCGCGGCAGTAAAAATGTGAAAGACGCGAAGGCGTGCCTGATGACGGGAGATATCACAAATATCCGCTTAAAATCAAAGAAATCGGAAGAAAAAGCCATGCAGCTGCGCTTTACCGAGCGGCAGGCGTCCGCGATCCTTGAGATGCGTCTCTATAAGTTGATCGGTCTTGAGATCGAAGCACTGATGAAAGATCATGATGAGACGTTAAAGCATATCGCGGAATACGAGGATATTTTGTGTAACCGCGCAACGATGGCAAAAGTGATTATAAAAGAGCTGGAACGTTATAAGAAAGAATACGCGATGCCAAGGAAAACCGCGATCGAGAACGCGGCGGAAGCGGTCTTTGAGGAAAAGAAGATCGAAGAAATGGATGTTGTGTTCCTGATGGATCGTTTCGGATATGCAAAGACCATTGACGTGGGAGCGTATGAACGGAACAAAGAGGCGGCGGATACGGAGAACCGCTATATCCTGCGCTGTAAAAATACCGACAAGATCTGTATTTTTACGGACAGGGGACAGATGCATCTGTTAAAAGTCTTAGATCTTCCGTACGGAAAATTCCGTGACAAGGGAACGCCGATCGATAATCTGAGCAATTACAACAGCAGCGAGGAGAACTTTGTCTATATCACGAACCTGGGAGAGATCCGCAGCCACAGGCTGATCTTTGGCACGAAGACGGCGATGCTTAAGATTGTGGACGGAAGCGAGTTTGACGTTGCAAAGCGCACGACCGCGGCGACGAAGCTTACCGACGGGGACGAGGTGCTTTTCGTGCATCCGGTTGCCGGGAATGAGACGATCGTCATGCAGTCCGAGCGCGATTTCTTCCTTCGGATTGCGGTGGATACCATTCCGGAGAAGAAAAAGGGTGCGGTCGGCGTCCGCGGCATGCGGCTTGCGGACGGAGATGCGCTTACTGCGATTCATCTGCTCGGCGAGGGTGAGAGCGCCCAGACGGAGGTAAAAGGAAAGCCTGTGATGTTAAACCGGCTGCATGTGGCGGGCCGCGACACGAAAGGAACGAAGAAATAACGATGATAAAAGCTGTATTATTTGATCTGGACGGAACGATCATCAATTCCGAGGAGGGCATCACAAAGTGCGTGCAATACGCACTGCGCGCTTACGGGATCGATGAGCCGGACCGCACGAAGCTGCGCTGCTTTATCGGACCGCCCTTAGATCCGGTATTTCGCGAAAAGTATGGCATGACGGAAGCGGAAGCGTGGCAGTCTGTGGAAAAGTACAGAGAGCGGTTTGACGTGAAGGGAATCTTCGAGTGCAGCCTCTATGACGGCGTCAGGGAAGCGATCGCGCGCTTCAAGGAGCATGGTTATCTGCTTGCGCTTGCGTCCTCAAAGCCTGAGACGGCGTGCAGAAGAATATTAGAGCACTTCGATCTGCTGGGATATTTTGATGAGGTGGTAGGTTCCACGCTGGACGGCTCGATCAGTACGAAGGCGGAAGTGCTCGAGGAACTGGGGCGCCGCATGGCGGGCAGCCATATCGGGAAAA
>ERZ780137.1840-NODE-1840-length-10900-cov-3.700046_pt1 | contig 10900 bp, 7 predicted proteins | sample MGYA00511020_ERZ780137 | MGnify/ENA primary metagenome ERZ780137 (study PRJEB29588, sample SAMEA2157917) | human gut metagenome | biome: human gut; feature: human-associated habitat; material: faeces | place: Denmark | collected 2008/2010 ... | reverse complement strand
ACAGAAATTGTTGACACAGTAGACGCACTTGAAAAAAAAATTGATGAAGTGCGTAAAGCACAGCAGATTTTTTCAACTTACACACAGGAACAGGTTGATAAAATATTTACAGCGGCAGCTATCGCTGCAAACCAGGCCAGAATCCCACTTGCCAAAATGGCAGTTGAGGAAACAGGAATGGGAATTGTTGAGGACAAAGTAATCAAAAACCATTATGCTTCTGAGTATATTTACAATGCTTATCGTGACACAAAGACATGTGGCGTCATCGAAGAGGACTCAGCTTATGGAACAAAAAAGATTGCTGAACCAATTGGTGTTGTAGCCGCAGTAATTCCTACGACCAACCCTACTTCTACTGCTATTTTCAAGTCTTTAATATGTTTAAAGACAAGAAATGCAATAATAATAAGCCCTCATCCAAGAGCCAAAAAATCAACAATCGCAGCTGCAAAAGTTGTTCTTGATGCTGCAGTAAAAGCAGGTGCTCCAAAAGGCATTATAGGATGGATTGATATTCCGTCTCTCGAACTTACAGACACACTTATGAAAGAGGCTGATATAATTCTTGCAACAGGCGGTCCTGGAATGGTTAAAGCTGCATATTCATCAGGAAAACCTGCACTCGGTGTAGGTGCCGGCAACACTCCTGCCATTATTGATGAAACAGCTGATGTTGTTCTTGCAGTCAACTCAATCATCCACTCAAAAACATTTGACAATGGTATGATTTGTGCTTCTGAGCAGTCTGTTATTGTTGACAAAAAAGTTTACAAAGCCGTAAAAGATGAATTTATTGCAAGAGGCTGCCATTTTCTTACAAAGACCGAGCTTGACAAAGTCAGAAAAACCATCCTTATCAATGGCTCTCTCAACGCAAAGATTGTAGGTCAGAGTGCATATACCATTGCAAAACTCGCCGGAGTTGATGTATCACGTGAGACCAAAATTCTCATCGGAGAGGTTTCTTCTGTTGACTTATCTGAAGAATTTGCACACGAAAAGCTTTCACCTGTTCTTGCAATGTACAAATCAGACGATTTCAACGATGCAATAGATAAAGCTTCACATCTTATCGCAGACGGCGGATACGGACACACTTCTTCTATTTATATTAATTCAGAAACAGAAAAAGAAAAACTTGATATATTTGAAGAAACTATGAAAACATGCCGTATTCTTATCAACACCCCTTCTTCTCAGGGCGGCATCGGTGACTTATACAATTTCAAGCTGACACCTTCACTTACACTCGGCTGTGGCTCATGGGGCGGCAATTCAGTTTCCGAAAATGTCGGCGTCAAACACCTTCTTAATATTAAAACCGTTGCTGAAAGGAGAGAAAACATGTTATGGTTCAGAGCACCTGAAAAAGTATATTTTAAAAAGGGCTGCCTTCCTGTTGCACTCAATGAATTAAAGACAGTTCTTGGCAAAAAGAAAGCATTCATAGTAACAGATCAGTTCCTCTACAAAAATGGCTACACAAAATGCATAACCGACAAACTTGATGAACTCGGTATTGTATACACAGTATTTTACGATGTTGCTCCTGACCCTACACTTGCATGTGCAAAAGAAGGTGCAAAAGCCATGAAGCTCTTTGAACCAGACTGCATAATCGCTGTAGGCGGCGGTTCAGCAATGGATGCCGGCAAGATAATGTGGGTTATGTATGAACATCCTGAAGTTGATTTCATGGATATGGCTATGCGTTTTATGGATATAAGAAAACGTATATACACATTCCCTAAAATGGGAGAAAAAGCTTACTTCATTGCCATTCCTACTTCATCAGGAACAGGTTCTGAAGTTACTCCTTTCGCTGTTATCACAGACGAAGAAAGCGGAATAAAATATCCTCTCGCTGATTATGAGCTTCTTCCAAAAATGGCAATTGTTGATGCTGATATGATGATGAACCAGCCAAAAGGTCTTACTTCTGCTTCCGGCATAGACGCACTCACTCATGCTCTCGAAGCATATGCATCTATTATGGCAACAGACTACACAGACGGTCTTGCTTTAAAAGCTATGAAAAATATATTTGAATATCTTCCTGCCGCATATGAAAATGGTCCGCATGACGCAAAAGCCCGTGAACAGATGGCTACAGCTTCAACCATGGCCGGAATGGCATTTGCAAATGCATTTCTTGGAGTATGCCACTCTATGGCTCACAAGCTCGGTGCATACCACCACCTTCCTCATGGTATTGCAAACGCACTCCTCATCACTGATGTAATGAGATTCAATGCTGCAGAAGTTCCTGCTAAAATGGGAACATTTTCACAGTATCAATATCCTCACTGCAAAGAACGTTATGTAGAATGTGCAGATTTTCTTCATATCAAAGGAAAAAATGATGACGAAAAATTTGAAAATCTTATTGCAGCCATTGAAGAGTTGAAGGAAAAAGTCGGAATCAAAAAGACTATAAAAGATTATGGCGTTGATGAAAAAGAATTTTTACGCACTCTCGACGAAATGACAGAAATGGCATTTGATGACCAGTGTACAGGTGCAAACCCACGCTACCCTCTAATGAAAGAAATTAAGGCAATGTACCTCAAGGCATATTACGGAAAACCAGTCGAAATTGACGAATAAGAAAGGATGTGTTTATATGAAAAAATGCATTTCACAAAATAACTTAAAATCAGTTTATCTTGAAAATAATACCGCAATAAAAGTTTTTTCCAAAGATTATAACAAATCAGATGTTTTATATGAAGCATTAAATACTGCAAGAGTTGAAGATGCCGGAGTTAATATTCCAAAGCTTCTTTCTGTATCTGTAAACAATGGTCAATGGGAAATCACAAGTGAATATGCGGACGGCATAACTCTTACACAGCTTATAAAAGAGCATCCCGAAAAAACTGCTGATTATATCAAAAAAATGGTTGAATATCAGGTTGATTTTCAAAAGAAATCCAACCCGCTTCTCTTAAAGCTTAAAGATAAATTAATAAGACAGATTAATGACATTGAAACTCTTGATAGTTCTGTAAAATACGAACTGCTCACAAGACTTAATACAATGCCAAAGCACACAAAATTGTGCCATGGTGATTTTTGTCCTGACAACATAATCGTAAATATTGATGATAATGCCGACATAACATCAATCACCGCTGTTGACTGGGTTCACGCAACGCAGGGCAATGCCAGTGCCGACATAGCCAACACTTATCTTCTGTTAAAGCTGCAATACTCTGACAGCAGCATCGATATCGCAGATATGTATATGACACAGTTCTGTGCTGCAACAGACACTAAAAAATCATATGTAACAGGCTGGCTTCCTATTGTTGCCGCCGCAAGAATGGCAAAAAACAAACCTGATGAAAAAGAACTTCTCGAACATTGGGTAAATGTGGTGGATTTCCAATAATACCGGCTATATTCACACCAAACTAATTAAATACAACAAGACATAAAAAGACGGCAGCTTTAACAACTAAACATCATTAAAGCTACCGTCTTTTAATTTTCATCAATAACAAGTGAAAAAATACTCTTTATATCTTCATCACTAATACCGTATCGTCTCGCCTTCTTTACAGCCATCTCAATATCAAGTTCAACTTCTTTTCTTTGCTCCTCTTCCTGTATTTCGGAATTGGACGCAGCAACATACGTTCCTTTACCGTGAACCGTCACAACAAAACCTTCGCTCTCAAGATAATCATAAGCTTTTTTAACTGTCAGTGCACTAATCTTTAATTCTTTTGAAAGAGAACGCACCGACGGAAGCATATCATTTTCTTCCAGCTTGCCAATACGTATAAGTGTTTTTATCTGGTCAACAATCTGTTCGTATATAGGAATCATCAATGTAGAATTTACTTTTATATTCATTTCATCACCTCGCAAACAGTATATAACAGCATATATCTGTATGTCAACTGTTATATTGTGTTGTGGTATTCCAAATTAAATGCAAAGATGTATCTTATCAAAAAACACAGCAAAAGCAGGGTGGGACACACTGTTGTACTATGTTCTACCCTGTTATATATACTTTATTTTATTTATAGTTTATACCTGATTTACAGTTGAACTGCTGGCACTATTTGAACGTCCGTTGCCCGAATTTCCGCCCGGCATTCCACCTTGCTGGTTTCCACCCTGCTGATTTCCACCTTGCTGGTTTCCACCCTGCTGGCCATCTCCAAAGCTTCCGTTTCCGTCAGGTGCACTGCCTCCAGGCTGTCCTCCACGCTGTCCGCCTCCAAAACCGCCATTCTGACCACCGCCGAAGCCTCCGTTGACTCCGTTTGTTGTAACATTGCTGTTCACCGTAATTGACTGTGTTGTGCTTCACGCAGTTACCGTATATGTGCTTCCGTTCTTAATGTCTGATGAATATACAATCGCAGACGCATAATTCTTTGTTGGTGTATATGACATTATCACATTTCCTGATGAATCCATAAGTGAAAATGCCGAATTTGCACTTACAGTGCCTAATGTTGTAACAATACAGCAGCCGTTCTGTGCCGATGTCGGTGTTTCAAGCATTCCGCTTGAACCAAATGCCATAAGTACACCCCCGTTAATTGTAAATGCACCGTCAAAATCGAGTGCTGTATCGCCATCGCTTGTAGGGCCAAGAACCGTTACATTGCCTCCGTTCATCACAATATTACCGTTTGAATCAAGACCGTCACCGCCTGCATTTACAAATATATTTCCGCCGTTGATTGTAAGTAAAACACTGCTGTCTGAAGATGATGCCTGACCGCCGCCAAAGCCTCCGTTCTGACCGCCGCCGAAGCCGCCCATTCCCATACCGGAAGATGATGAACCGTCAGCCGCATTAATACCGTCATCGCTTGCCACTATTGAAATATCACCGTCGTTTAAAGTAATCTGTACACCTTCAAGACCTTCGCAACATTTCTTAATATCTATAGTGCCGCCGTCAACCTGAAGATTATCATCTGCATGAACGCCGTCATCACCGCTGCTAATTGTAAGATTTCCACCCGAAATAAGAATATCTTCGTTGCAGTGAATACCGTCATTTGAAGCCGTTATATCAAATTCACCGCCTGTTATTACGATATTTCCTTTTGAAGTATCCGTATCATACGTTGACTTCATTCCGTCGCTTCCCGATTTAATTGTGAATTTACCGTCTTTAATTCCGAGAAAATCTTTTCCGATTATTCCATCCTCATTGCTTGTTATATTAAAGGTCCCAGATACAACTTTCAAATCGTCTGTGCTCTTAATACCATTTCTGTATCCAGCATTGACATTAAGAGTTCCGCTTCCGTTAAATACAAGGTCTGCTTTTGAATAAACTGCCGAAGAAAAATCTTCGTCATCCACAGACTGGCGTGTTTTATCTGTAATTGTATTAGTTGTGCCGTCAGTGAGAGTTACAAGAACCTTTTTTGCTTCCTCAACAACAACAGGTGCCGTACTTGAACTGCTTATTGAAGCACCGTTTAAAATCAATCTTACAGTTCCTTTCTCGCTGCAATTCACTTTTATGCTTCCGTCTGTTAATGTTCCGGAAATAATATAGCTTCCCGCAGATGTTATTGTAATATTTCCGTTTTCAACAGTAACACCGCTTCCTGAAACAGTTGCACCACTTCCTGAAAGATTTATCTTTGTACATTCTGATTCGTTATATGACGAATCTAAATCTTCGCTGTCAAATTCAAGCGACAGTGCATTCTCACCGCTTTGTGAAAGATTCCCGGCAGAAGCCGTAGATACATTTGATGATGAATCATCTGCTGCCTTCTGCCACGGCATTGCACAGCCTGTTATTGTAAATATTGCTATTATTCCTGCTGCCATTGCAGCCGTAAGTTTTTTGTAATTAATCATATACACTCCTCATTTCTGTCATTATTCTAAGTCTGACAAACTGACCACTCATCTGTTATTTGTTTTATGAGTGTATAATAATATACAGAAATGTATCAAATGTGTAAAAAGCGTGTTAAATTTGTGAACCAAATTTTTTTGTCCGCAAAATTTAACACGCTTTATATCGTAATTTTATCGCTTAATCACTTCGCCGTCGAATCAGATAAACCCTATATATAACTCACACATTCGATTCAACAGGAATAATTCTACCTGTTTTTGCAGTAACCCTGTGCGAAATAGATATTACCGTTCTGTCTTTACATACATTATTCAATGCATTAAGAACTGCTTTTTCTGTTTCTGTATCAAGATTTGCCGTTATCTCGTCAAGCAGGAGAAGCTGTGGTTTTGCCACTGCCGCACGGGCTATTGATAAAAGCTGCCACTGTCCCTGTGAAAACAAATCCGGCGTACATATTGTATCATAGTCTTTTTCGAGGCTTGTTATCGCATCATCAAGTCCTGTTGTAATACAGATATTTTTTACATCTTCATCGGAAATACTGTCATCAAAAAGTGTAATCTGCTCTTTTACAGTGCCTGCAACCATATGAAATGTCTGTTCAACATAGGCAAACAGCTTTCTTTTATCCTTATCAGTAATTGTGTCGGCATGTATTCCGTTAATCAGTACTTCTCCTGACTGCGGTTTGTAAAGTCCCAAAAGAAGCTTAAATATTGTACTCTTTCCTGCACCTGTACGTCCTGAAAGAGTTACCTGCTCTCCGTGCATAACACTGATATTTATGTTATTAAGGATTTTTCTGTCCTCATCATAGCCAAAGGTCACATTGCGAAGCTCCACAAAAGGCTTATTTCCATCAGCTTCATACCTTCCGCTTTGAGCCTGTGGGTTACATTCATCCTGCCACTGTGTATACTGTTTTTCAGTTTCCTGTATAACATCGTGTTTTTCAACCTCTTCAAGTACCATGAATTCATTAATTCTGTGTATACCGGCTATCGCTGACTGTATTGTCTGAATCTCCATACCAAGACTTTCAACCGGTGAGAATATCTGGGAAATGTAATTCATAACTGCAACCGCAGTACCTGCCGACATTCCGAAAAATGTGAGAACTGCACTGTTACCAGATGACGAAAGCAACATTACAGCTGCAACAACAACAGCATTTAAAATAAGAATTACAGGCGAATATACTGCATCATAAAAATTTGTCTTTTCCATCGCATGATAACTGTCATTTATATATTCGTCATACTGCTTTTCCATATACTTTTCTTTGCCAAAGCAATGAATTGTTCTTATATTTTTTAATGTCTGCGGAACATGTCCTGACGCACGGCTTACAGCACGTCTGTTCATAATCTGGGCCGCAAGCATATTTTTCTGCACATGTCTTGTAAAAATAAACAAAAACGGCAGCAGGATTATAAATACAAGCGTAAGTCCTTTATTTTTAAACCATATTACAACAAGAATACTTATAATTTTACATGCATCGGCAAACATACTTATAATTCCCGACGTAAACAGATTTTCAATCATGTCAACATCGCCTATAAAACGTGATACAAGCGAACCCGGCTCCAATCCATTTAATTCGTCGGCGGTAAGAGATGTGAATTTTTCCATAAGACGGCTTCTCATAGCATGTGTTATTTTCTGTCCAAAAACTGTAAGAAGCCCCTCTCTTGCCGATTCAGTAAGCCCCGTAAAAAAAAGCATTGCAAAATATGCAATCAACATACCAAGTCCCGGCATCTGTCCAGCTGTAAACATATCAATGATTTTTCCGAGAATAAGCGGCGGAATAAGTGAAAATACGACCGCCAGACATACGGTTGCAACAATTCCAAATGACAAAAGTTTATATTTTAAAATAGTTTCTGTTATAATTTTCTTTACATATTTTGGTTTTTTTCCTGAATTTGCGGCTTTTTCATTTTCATTATTTTTCACCAGTACCGCCTCCATTCTGTCCATTGTAAAGCAACGCATATTCACTGCACTTTTCAATAAGCTCATCATGGCTTCCGAGCTCTGTTTTTCCGTCATTAAGCCATATAACCTTATTCATTTGCGGAAACAGATAGAGTCTGTGTGAAATTATCATAACAATACTGTCTGATACCATCTCACCAAGATTTTTAAATATCTGCTTCTCTGTATCCTTATCCAGTGCCGAAAATGGGTCATCAAGAATAATAACCGCCTTTTTATGGCAGATGGTTCTTGCAAGTGCAAGACGCTGTGCCTGACCACCCGAAAGACGCACCCCACTGCTTCCAATAAGCGTATCAACGCCATTTTCCATAAGTGCAACTTCCTTATCAAGGCACACCATTTTAAGGTAATAATTGACATCTCCGTCATCGCCCATAAGAATATTATTCCTGACCGTATCGTCAAAAAGTTCACAATCATGACCAAGATATGCAACTATTCCGTTTTTCGTACTGTCAACACCTTTCATCTCTTCCCCGGAAAACTTGATGCTTCCACAGTAAGGATACTCACCCAGAAATACTTTTCCAAGTGTTGACTTACCACAGGCAACGGGACCGGTTATACCAATAATTTCACCCGGTGCCGCCGTAAATGAGACTCCGTCAAATATTACTTTGCCGTCAGGATATGAAAATCCCATATTGCTGACTTCAAGTTCTCCTGCATAATATGTTTTTCTGTCACCATCGTCATTTTTCATACGCATAAGCGGTTTGATACGTTTCCATGAAACCTGTGCTTTATGTACTGCATTAAAAAGTTTTGCTGCACTTGAAGACTTTACCGAAAGCTTTGTAAAGCACGATACAAATGTTGTAAATGTTGCTATGCTCCATGCACTCCAGCCTGTGCCGAGTACATTTCTGCCACCGAAATACAGTATAAATATTACACCCGCCATTGATATGACTCTGTACACAGATGTGAGCGACGTATTCCAAATATTAGCTTTTACTGCTGATTTTTCATAAGCTGTAAGACTTTCCTCATAAGCATCGCGTCTCTGCTGCTCTCGTCCAAACACCCTGTATGTTATGGCATTAGATGCAATATCAAGCGTCGCAGTGCTTAACGCTCCTGACTGCTCTTTATATTTTGCACCGGAAGTCTGGATTATGAACTTCATCTTTTCTGCCATAATATAAGAGACAGGCGGGAATATCATACACAATAGTGCTAGTTTCCAGTCATAAAACAAAAGCATACATGCATATGCCAAAAGTGCAACTCCTGTATCGAATATTTCAGTTGTGAACTTTCTCATACCCTCAACACAGTCATCAACATCAAGAATCGCTTTTGTGAGAATCGTACCTGCACTCTCCTCATGCAGCTGTGGTCTGCTCTTATGTACAAGACTTCCATATAATATCTCTTTCATTCTCTTATTTACATTATTTGCAAAACGCCTTACATAAAAACGCTTAATATATCTTGAAGACTGTACAGCCGCCGTTATCAGTATATAAAGCAGAACAAGTGTAAGCATATCGGCAAACTGCTTATTTCCGTTTAAAATGTCAATAAGACAACCCGTCATTTTACCTTCAAAAAGAGGTCCTGCCAAAAGTCCGATATTGTAAATCAGCCCAGAAACCGTAACAATAAGAAGAACCAGCCATTCTTTCTTAAAATATGACAATATCCTGTCTGATTTAAAATTCTTTTCCGACATCAAATCACCTTCCCATTTCTAGCAGCCTACTATAGCCGGTATCTATCTTTGCCCTATACAATAGCACAAAAGTAGTTGTATATACATCTGATTCAGATGATAGTACAACTACTTTTAAGTGTCAATTTTTCAACTCAAATTTTCAAAATCTCAGAACTCAAATTCTGTAATACTGCAATTGGCAACACCATAAGCGGCAAACTCATCATTAGTCATATCTTTAAAGTAAGAACAGACGATTCTTGCAATTCCGTTATGTGCAACAAGGATATATGTTTTGTCACTATCTGCCTTCAACTCATCAAGAAGATTGTATATTCTTTGTGCGAGCTGAAACATGGATTCACCGCTGCCAAATCTTTGTACAAATCCTTTTTTGGCTTCATAAAACTCATGTGAATTACGTGGTGATGTTCCTTCCCATACACCGAAATTCTGCTCGATAAGACGCATCTCTTCTCTTGCCGGTATTCCCGTTATATCTGAAATATGCTTTGCCGTATCTGCAGCTCTTAAAAGTGGTGAATACAAAATCATATCAGCTTTAATTTTCCTTGCAACGAAACTTTCGCCTGTCATTACAGCCTGTTCATGTCCTCTCTGGGTAAGCGGTATATCGGTCTGTCCGCATATTTTATCTGCCACATTCCACTCACTCTCACCATGACGCACAAAATAAATCTTACTCATATTTATCTCCCAAATTAACATTTGTGATATTATTTTACATAAACCGGCACTATATATCAATAACATATTGTATAACTTATCAGAATTTTTTTGAAAATAATATATAATCTTTCTCTATAAGTTTTGCTACATTAAAAAATATATCAACCGCCGATTTGTAATCAGCTACTTTCTGTGATTTTTTTATTGCTTTTATTTCTTTTTTACAATCGTCAAATACATATGCCATATAACACCACATTTCCTTCATCCTGTGAATGGCATGCGTGTCGCCCGGCATTATGTGCAATCTCGCATCAAACACAAGGTCATGCAGCTCTTTCATGCGTTTTTTATCGCTAATAAGGTCACGGCTGAAATCTTCAGGATTTTCAGAAACAATCACATCTATAAGACCGGGGTCCGCAATAAGACCTCTTCCGAGCATAAATGTATCTGTCTGTGGAAATTTTTTCTTTATATCAAGGAAATTTTTTCTTGTAAATATATCTCCGTTAAAAACCACTTTACTTCTACTGTTTTTTACTGCATAATCATACGCTTCAAGATTAAGATCATTTTTATAAAAATCTGTACGCAGTCTCGGATGCACTATAAGTTCCTCAAGCGGATATTTATTATAAATATCAATTATCTCCGGAAATGCTGTATCTGTCTCTACACCA
>ERZ780137.1839-NODE-1839-length-10908-cov-4.049664_pt1 | contig 10908 bp, 11 predicted proteins | sample MGYA00511020_ERZ780137 | MGnify/ENA primary metagenome ERZ780137 (study PRJEB29588, sample SAMEA2157917) | human gut metagenome | biome: human gut; feature: human-associated habitat; material: faeces | place: Denmark | collected 2008/2010 ... | reverse complement strand
AAGTGGAATTTGTCCTCTTAATGCAAGTTCTAAAGTAGATGCTAAATATCTTCCTTCTTATGTTGATGATGTTATGGATTTTACAACATCTACTAATTTTGCAAATACTTCTGAAATTATAGGACATAGTGTATATACTAATCAAGTTATTATAACAGGTTCTACAACTGTTAATCCTTATAAAAATAAGATTATTAAATTAAATGCTAATACTTCTGTTAACGATTGGGTTTACGAAGATTTAGTTGCTGATAAAATTTATTGCAATACTACTAATAATGCCGCATATCGTTGGTCTGGTACTACTTTAGCCCCAATTGGTTCTGGAGTAGTTATTGGAGAAATTACTGGAACTGCTTATGATGGTGCTAAAGGTAAAGCAGTTACAGATATTGTAGCAACATTGCCTACTAAATTAGTTGATTTACAAGGCATTAGTAATAATAGAAATGCTGCTTATTATAGAATTGCTTTACAAACTTCTGAAAAACAAGATAATGGTAAATATAGTGCTGGTACTGATCAATATATAGATATTCCTTTAGCTACTACTCAGTATGCTGGTTTGATTAGTCCTACTGAAAAAAGTAAATTAACTAATATTCCTAAAACTTTAATTTTATCTTCTAATACTTTTGCAAATCCTGATATGAATAGACCTATTGATATATCTCTTTCAGGTATTACTTTTGATTCTTTTATTGACGCTGATGATATAATTCTTAAATATGAAGATACTGACGGACGTGCTTGTGTTTCTAAAGTTGAAAACTTTAATTGTTACTATGACAATGGTAATAGTATTGTTAAGTTTACTTATATTATGCACTCTTATGAACAAGTATTTACTCGTTTATATTGTAAGTTTGTAGTTTTAGAAAATAATATGGTTGAATTCTTACCATATTTTCAAGAAGATTTATATAAAGGTGGTTTTGATCTTGGAGAAGCATTTCAATGGATTTTTGATAAACTTACTGAATATGCTGGTGAAGCTTGGAGTCCCACTGAAGATGAATTTAAAAGTTTACTTACAGCAGAAGCTGTTTATACACAATTAAATATTGTAAATAATCCTATTAGTTTTATTGCAGAATGTGTAAAAAATAATTGGCCAATGGTTTGTAAACTCCAATTTGGTTATGGTAATAAACAATACTATTATGATGGAAAAGTTCCTGTTGTTACTGGTTATACAAATAGTCTTTCTACAAATGTAAATACTTGTTGGTTAAGTGCAACAAGAGAAAACACAACTATTAAGTTTCTTATTCAAGTAGACCCTGATGGTTTACTTACATTTAAATTAGATAATTAATATTAAGATAAATATAAAGTTTAATTGACTTATGAAATTCACAAAAGAAAGTATTTTAAAAAGCTTGAACTCTTTAACAATGCCCGCATGGATTAAAAGAGTTTTTCAATTAATTGTTGACTATATTGATGATGCACCTTCAAGTATTGATAGCAAAGCTGACCTCGTAGGAGGTAAAGTTCCTGCTGAACAATTACCAAGTTATGTAGATGATGTTATTAATTTTTGGGATATAACAACCGGTACCAGTTCTATTAGTACCATTATAAATAATGTTAATTATACTAATAGAATGTGTTTTATTACAAAAAGTACAAGTTCTGGAAGCATCGGTGCAAAATATCCTAATAAATTTATTGATTTTGGAGCTAATACTTCTGAAGATGATTGGACAATTATTGAACCTGAAGAAGGAAAAATTTATATAAAGATTGGTTCTGGTAATGACTCAAATCATAGTTTTCGTTGGAGCGGCATTGACCTTATTGATTTAGATAAAAATTGGTCTGATAAAATAAATAATCTTGAAGCAAAAACTTTAACAGTTTATTTAGGCGATATTCAAAATCCTCTTGACTTATCTACACTTCCAGATACTTCGATACTTAGTACGGTATATATATATCTTAATCAAAGAGCAAGATATTTATTGATTAATTTACGTTGGCGTTATAATAGTGCTGATTATAGTTCTCCTATAATTGATGTAGATCCTATTGAAAGAACTTTTGCAATATATAATCAAGGGTACTTACAAACTTATAAAGTTCTCAAAGAAGATAATAATTATAGTCTTGTAAAAGTTAAGGAATTTTCTGATTTTGTATATCTTGATTACAGCACTATAGGGTCAGTTTTAGATGATAATACTATTGAACGGATAAGAAACGCATCTATAGTTTTAGTAAATAATGATCCCTCTATACCCAATATTAATTATGTTTATACTGCTAAATTAAAAACTAAAACATATTTGCAATTTATAAGAGTTAGTGATTTGGGTGAAAGTGAGAATGTTATAGTCTATCATGAGTTGTCTATAAACACTAATACTAAACGATGGACTATAGCTACTAAAAGGTATACATTCCCTTATGGGGCTTACACTTCTTTTGGATTCACAGGTAAATCCTCTTCTGCTGTTAATCAAGAAGTAGCAAGATTAGTTAATATGAACTCTTATAATATTACTTCTTCTGATTTAAATAAAGTACATAGTGGTGATAAGTTAGAGAATATTAAGAATGCTACTTTCCTTATATTGGATGAAGGTAGCGGTAAGACTAAGATTTTTGTAAGAGGGGCTACTAGTACTCGTGTGATAAACTATATTTGTAATTATGACGGGTATGGTATATCTTCGATTAGTTTAAATTTAGAAACTAATATTTTAAGTTCTATTAGTATTTCTAAATTTGATGAAGGAGTTTTTGATAATTATAAAACACAAGGTGGTACTAAAACAAATAAAACTCTAATGTATAAAGAGCTTGCAGCTCAACTTACAGAAAATACTTATGTAATAGATTCGTCTAAATTAAATACTGTTCTGACTGATACAGAAGCTAATAATATTCTAAATGCTTCTACTCTTATTGTTACCAATGCTATAGTAGAGAATAATGTTTTAGCATTTACAAGAGGTAGTAGTTCATCAGGTAATCTCAGTTTTTGCGCTATATCTAATGCTACAAATGGACGTCTAACTTTAAATAAAATTATATATTATGGTAGCACGAAAAAATGTAGTAATATAATTGGAGTAAATACTGATCCATATACATATTATGCCTCATATGGAGGAAAGTCAGACAATTTAGCTTTTAATAGTATTAATAATTTCTTATTTGATAATACTGTTATCATAAATAAAACATTATTAAATACTACTATTTCAGATACATCTATTCAAAATAGTATTAAGACGGCAAATATTTTGGTTGTTAAAGATTCTACTGACAGTAGCTATAAAGTATGTGTTAGAGGATTTGTTTCTACTAATTCGATTTATTTCTTTAGTCTACAAAATGCAAATGCTGATAATATAACAGCTACAAGAGTATTATTTAACACTACTACTAATTTGTTAAGTAGTAATGACGTATATTTACAATCTGCTTTCAATGCTTATAAACTTGGTGGTGGTACTAAATATACTACTGAATCTGCATTTAATGTTCAATTTGCTAAAGTAATAGATATGACAGTAACTCAATAATATTTATGGAACAGACTCTTATTAAACAAGTGTTTGATAGTTTTGATATTATCTATATCTTAATGATTAATATTGTAACTTATTTTCTTATTAAAACTGCTGATTATTTTAACGGGGACAAAAAAGTCCCCGTTCTTACTAAACGTATTTTTCTTGTTCTTGCTACAATAATTATGTTTTGCATTTATAAATATAATAATTATGATGACGCTTTAAGACTTATTAATAGTTCTATTGCTGCTCCTGTTATTTGGACTTGGATTCTTAAACCTATAATTAATAAACTTAAAATAGGTTATAAACAAGATAATTCTAATTGATTATGATTTGGATTAAAAATAAAGTTTTTCCTTTTGGTTCTTATAATGCTATTAATATTTGTGGAATAGTATTCTATAAAGATACTCTTAGCGCTAAAACAAAGAACCATGAACGTATTCATACACGTCAAATGTTAGAAACTCTTTTTATTGGTTTTTATCTTTGGTATAGTATTGAATATTTAATTGTTTGTTTTTTCCATAAAAAACAAAATGATAGTTATCATGATGTTTCATTTGAAGAAGAAGCTTACAATAATGATACTAATTTTGACTATCTTAAACAAAGAAAATGTTATGCTTGGTTTGAGTATATAAAAATTCGTTCATATTCCTCTAAATAATTTTGTAAATACAAAATTTATTCCTATATTCGAATTGACAATATTGTCAATATAACAATCAACTAATTTTTAATATTATGGCAAAGAAGAGTAAGCCTATGATTGGAGTTGGTACTGCTGGACCTCGCAGTTCTGATGTTCGAAAAGGTGGTAAAAAGAAATAAATTATGTTGACTAAACATAAAGTTTTTCTATTACTTGCCAAATGGATTCCGGTAGTTACTGCTATCGGAATCCTTATTAATGCTACACTTGTTTACTTTAATTCTCCTGATGCTGTAAATGATTTAATGAGTTTTACAGTTGGAGTTTCTATTGCAGGGATTGCTCTTATGTATTCTTGTAGTTATGCTTTTAATTTTTGTACTTGGCATAGAGTTGTTATTAGTTATAATGCCTCTGTTATGCTATTAACGTTTTTCATTAGATATACAAGTATAGAATGTGGGTATTCGCTGCTATTGTTATTATATTACATATTAGCTGGCGTTTTTACTCTAATTGGTCTGTATCTTCACAACAAAAAAAAATACTAACACTACTACAAAAGATGAGCGTGTTACTCAAAGTATTGAAAAAAGAACTTCAACACTCGATTGAAAACATTGACGCCGGAAATAGTGAAATTACAGAAGAAGAACTAGTTGAACTTGTTAAACTTCTTGCTACTATAAACAAAGGCGGAGAACGTATTAGTAAAACTATCGCATGCGAAAAGATACTTCATTGTAGTCCATCTACTTTTGATAATTACGTTCGTGAAGGTATTATTCCTCCTGGTCGTAAAGTTGCTGACTTTAAAGAACTTTCATGGAATGAAAGTGATTTTATTGGTATTAAATTAAAAAGAATAAGAAATGCTGTAAAGTAAGTATCCCTTATTGGCAACTCATTGCCAAGTCCATGCCCCGCAGATTAACGTCTGCGGGGCTTTTTGTTATCGTTATGTATATTCGCCGGACAAATGTATGTTTGTAATGTAAACGTTTACAAAATCACTTACAAATTAACATTTTAAAATTTTCCTTTATGAAACTGATTAATAAAGAGAATGGCGAGGAACTTGTTGAGGTTGGTTCTCACAAGGAGTATGCTTCCAAAGGTGTAGCTGGTACTGGTCTTGGACTTAGTATTGCTGGTACTGCTCTTTGGCTGTTGAGTGGTGGACTTGGTGGTGGTCTGTTCGGTAATCGCATGGGTGCTGCTGGTGCTGTTGCTGCTGGTGTAGAGAAAGAAGATAAGTGTGAACTTATCAATGGTATGTGGTCGCTTGCTTATCAGGGACAGAATGCTCGTTTTAATGATCGTCAGGTTATTAACTCGGAGATGTTTGGTCTTTATAAGAGCCAAATTGATGCAGACTTTGGTCTTTATAAGAGTACGCGTGATGGTTTTGATATTACTAATGCTCGCATTAGCGATCTGGAAACTAAGGTTGCTGTTCTTACGGCTACTCGTCCTTATCAAGATGCTCTTATTCAGTCGGATATTCGTCGTGTTGCTGAACATGCTGATTTCAACCTGTTCCGTCGTACTTGCCGTATGATTACGGGTGAGCTTGTTCTACCTAACGAACCTACTGTTACTGGTTATCCTTCTTATAATCCTTGCCGTCAGGCTGCTGCTACTCCTGCTCCTGCTGCTGAGTAATTCGGCCGTGATGCTTCCTTTACGGGGGAACTACTTTGGGCTTCGGTTCAAAGTAGTTCTTCTTTTCAAACAATAAGAAAATAAATAGCTATGATTAATCCCAATTATACAGTTAATTTTGGTGTTGACCCTCTTCTTCAAAATCCTTATAGTCCTAATAACGTTGACTATGAACGTGAAATTGAAGATAGAATGAGAAAGTTACAAGCCATGAAAGAGCAGTATAGTCAAATTAAACAACATACTGCTACTAATTCTCTTTGGACTGAAATTGATAGAGAAGTTTCAAGTCTTACAGAAGATCAAAGAAATATTCTTTTCAATAGTGAAACTTATTCTTCTATTGATACTGAATTAAAACTACTTATTCAGCAGGCTCTTATTAATTCTGTTAAGAGTGTTGTTGAATCTTCAGAAGTTGGTAAAGATTTACTGACTAAACAATTGAATTTTATTAAAAGTAGTAAGGATAAAATTGTTGCACAATCTAATAAAGAAATTGAAATGTTTAAAAAGTTTCAAATTGCAGCTAAGGCTAATCCCGAATTAACATATAAAGAATTTATTAAAACTATTAATGATAAGTAAACTATGGTAAATAAAGAAATTATTATCAATAAACTTATTGAATTTTTCAATAATAAACTTACAGTTTTATCAAGCGATAGTCAACTGGTTAATGTTTTTGTTCGTCCTTTTGTTGCAAGAATTATAAATAATAATATTTCTAAAATAGACAAAGCGTTATCTTTGATTGCTAATGAAGATGGGATGATTGATGCTGACGGTATTCTTAATGATGTCGTTGACAATCTTATTTCCTCCCCCGTAAAGGAAGAACATGGGATGGCAATTGGAAATGGAGCTGTTGAAATTAAGATTCCTTTTATGAGCAAAGCTATTTGTTTAGATAAGGATGATATACAAGAATTTAAAGATATTTTAAAACAATATAACGTTTAAGATTATGCACAAGTTTAAAGAAATGGTAGACCATTATAAGTCTACACATAGATTAGATAATGAAACTGCTTGGGATATTATTAGTAGTTTTGATAGTCATTTTCAACATAAAACTCAAGAGGATAAAGATGCTTGTTGGGAGATTATGTGTAATATACATGAAAAGATTAAAGGTCCTCACTTTGATGAAGTGTATGGAGAATGGCAAGTTGAAGAGATGTATCATATAGATGGTAAAGGGAACAAAATTACTCGTCATATGTTTACTCCGGAAGATGCTAAAAAGATTTACGATAAACGTGTTAGAAATATCAATAGCAATATTACTGTATGGGATGTTTATGTTGCACTTAATGCTCAATACCATGACAATATAGTTTTATATGAAAAATGGTTTGGCAATATTAGTGAAGACGAAATGAAAGAAAAAATCATTGAAGCTACTATCGTTAATTGGTTTGAGGATGTAGATGCAGATGATGATAAAGTTTGGGAGTACTTTAAAGCTATTTAAACTCTTTATTTTCTTATTCTTTGTGTGGCTCGGCGTATTAACGTCGAGCCTTTTTGTTTGTCTTATTATAAAAGTTTTGCAGAAATGCAAGTTATTCCAAATATTTTTTATATCTTTATTGTGTATCATAATCTTATTAATGATAATATGAGTTCTATTAATCAACTTGTTTCTGAGATTGCGCATGTTGCTCAAGAGCCTAATAATAATGCTCTTCGTGTTGCAATTAAAAGAGAGATTATTCATGCTCGTAACGAACTTATTCGTAAGAGTTATAATAATCACTCTATTACAGACAAAGTGCTTCAACAGCGTTTTCGTCTTAGTCTTATTGATGTTCCTGATGGAGATTTAAAAGGTACTGATGATCTTAAACTTTCTGTTGTTAAACGTACTGCTCAAAAAGTACCTCGTCCTACTCGTCTTCCTCATAATATTCCTTTTCATTCTGTAAGAACTGCTGGGGTTAATAATCCTCATGAAATTCCTTTTGCAAAAGAGGCTTCTGCAAGGTTTAATAATTTTCTTCCAGGTATGTGTAATCTTGCTACTTATGATTACATTAATGAATATATTTATATTCGTCTTTCTCCTGGCAATGATATTGCTAATATTAAAAATATTATTATTGAATCTGTATTCGAATATCCTCAGATTATTAAAACTGAAACTGTTGAAGGTGAAAAAGTTATTAATGAATTTACTATTGATGACGATGAATTCTTATTGCCGGAAGACCTTGTAGGTGCTGTTAAAGATATGGTTTATCAAAGGCTTCATTTAGAGATTCATCGTCAAACTAATGAAACTCCTGAAATTAATAAACTTAGAGGATAAAATATGAAACCCGATTATAAGATAAATGACTACTATTATATGTTTGTTAACCAAGCTAAACAAAACATTCCTATTTATAAAGAAAAGTATGAAACCGCTTATGCTATTCTTTTAGATTGTAAAAATCGTTTGATTGAGAATGTTACTGAACTTTATGACCTTGGTATCAAACTTATTGATTTTCCTATTGAATGGGGAATGACTAAATATAATAGTGAAGAACTACTTTTTAAGAAAGCACATAAGATGCTTAAAGAGTTTAAAGTTGGTCCTAAAAGATTATTAGTTTTACAAGTTGTTAAATACTGTGGTTTGCTTAAACATTGTAATCGTCATATTAATAATTATGAAGTTGCTAAAAGTACTTCTTCTTTAAAGTTTAAAGAATTTAAAGCATTAGTTAATAAATTTTATGGTTATGGCGTTCATAAAGCTATATTAGATGGATACGCTTATGCTTATAGTTATGGTATAGGTGATCTTCTTATAAGTCGTTGGACTACTGGTAAACCTAAAATGATTATTGATTTTGCTGCTACTGCTGCTAAGAAGAAACAACTACTTGCTGAAGGTAAAGAACTCTATGATGCTAAAAAAGCTGCTTGGTATGAAGCACGAGGCATCAAATATGAAGTAGAAGATTATAGGGTTTATAGGCAAGATAATTTTTATTATGAAATAGATATTGTTAATAGCAAAATACTACATAAAAGTAAACAAGAATTTAAAACTGTTGAATATATTGATCTTCCTCTTAGAGGTAAAAGTCAAGAAGAAGTTTCAAAACTATGTAAAGACAGGGAAGATATTCTTAATCTTAAAGTTAATATAGCATATAAATTAAATGCTACTCTTTTTAAATATCCAACGGATTATTTAAAGTATATTAGAAATGCTGAACAAGATAAATACAAACGTGGAGCACATAATAGCAAAAATAGACAACGACTTTAATCCAGATACAAGTGATTGGATTCCGCGTGTTGCTGCTTGGTCTATTGATGCTATGTCTCAATTAAAAGTTCTTAGTACTGAAAGAAAGAAAAGAACATTAAAAGTTATTGACCGTATTGCTTATTCTCCTTGTGCTATTAAAGTGCAAGGACTTGTTGTTTATGATAAGCAAGGTTGTAAAATTCCTATGATGTCTAATGCAAATGGGAAACGGTGTTGTTCCTCTACGGGGGAGCAACAGTGTGGAATGCGAACTGGTACTGCTGGTGTTAGTTATAATCCTAACGCGGCTTATGGACCTGATATGTTTGCTGAGACTCGTATTGATAAAGATTACCCTGATCGTTATAATGTTAAAGAAATAAAACGTAATGGTAAAACTTATCATAATTATGTTCTTATTAGTGAAAATCAAATAGAACTTAATTTTGATACAGATGAAATCACTATTGAAAGTGAAGAAGTAAAAACTTATTATAGTGATTATTACCACTGTGATTTACCTGAGATTCCTAATAACGGTTTACTTATTGAAGCTATTGGTGCTTTCTGTATGTATAAAATGCTTACTCGTGGAATGAAACATCCTGTGCTTAATCTTACTGCTAATAATCCTGCTATTAATCCTTATGTAGCTTGGATGGAACTTCGTAGTAAAGCTAAGAGTTCTGTTGCTATTGATGGTCAAGGAAAATATGATGGTAATGCTTGGGGAGGTATGTTCTATAATTTCACTTTCAGACGTGATGAATAATTATGAATATTGTTCCTAAACTTAATCTCAATAAACATCCGAAAGATTGTGAGAATCTTTCTTTGACTCTTGCAAAGAATATGATGATTAGTGGGGACATGAGTTGTCTTACTAATGAACCTGGTATTAAAGATATTTCTTCAATAGATGATAGATTATCTGATCTTTTTTCTGGTAAATGGAAGATAGTCGGTTATATTCCTTGTAATGATGAAGTAGTATTGTTTATTAATGGTCGAATCAATGGTGAAAATAGTCAAAACCATATATTTAGATACAGAGAAAAGGATGATTATTTATATCTTTTTGGTTCTAATTGGCAATGGTCTGGTGGTAATATAAAAGGTACGTTTACTTATAATGTAGAAAATGATCTTATTATATCTGTTGCTGAATATGGTGTAGAAGGTGAAGATATACCTTTAAAAACTATTAATCTTGGTCATTTTGATGTTGATGGAACTAAAACTATTGTAGGTGGAGATTTAGGTCTTCCTGATGGTAAGTTAGCTATTTCTCCTGAACTTAAACTTCCAAGTTTTAGTACAGTTAACTATATTGCTGGTTCTTGCTATAAAGGTTGGCATTATATTTATATTCGTTTTAAAATTAATGAAGTAGATTATACTCAATGGTTTCACATAGGTTATCCTATATTTATGGATACTTATGAGAGAACTCAAATAATGCGATATGTTTTTGGAGCTAAACCCGGATATACTTCTGGAAATAGTATTCTTTCTGATTGGCCTACTGATGGTTTTTGCAATGGTTGTTTTGATGATATAAGTTCTACCGGAGATATAGCATCTAATACGTTTGAAGTAGTTATAAATACTAATAATATTGTTGACAATTTTGAGTATTATCAAATAGGTGTAGTTTGTGCATCTAAACGATATACTAAATCTTGGAGAACTTCAGATATTAGAGTTATAAAAAATACAACTGCGCAATGGCAAAGTCAATCATATATTTTTGATATTCAACAATTAGTTGAAGTTGATCTTCAAAGTTTTATTGAAGAAAATTATAA
>ERZ780137.1808-NODE-1808-length-11128-cov-2.716066_pt1 | contig 11128 bp, 7 predicted proteins | sample MGYA00511020_ERZ780137 | MGnify/ENA primary metagenome ERZ780137 (study PRJEB29588, sample SAMEA2157917) | human gut metagenome | biome: human gut; feature: human-associated habitat; material: faeces | place: Denmark | collected 2008/2010 ... | reverse complement strand
TTCACATCTTCGTTATTCTTCTGGCGTTTTTCCATATCACCTTTTATTTTCCGGCGTTCTTCAAAAGTCTTTGACATTTCTCTTGCAAGCTCAATATTGATTGCCTGTGGACTGCCATAGGTACGGATAATTGCATTGATCACTTTGACAGTCTGTGATACAGAACGCTTTACTACCGGATTTGTAATCTCATTGATCGTCTGATTTACCTTTTCTCCTGTTAATAACTTCTGCTTAATCCCCTTAGAATCCGCCTTAAAATCATATCCGGCTTCCTCACATGCTTTATCATAAGTCATGCCTTTTTCCAAAAACGGGATAATATTCCGCATCGCTTTCATCGAAAGATGCTGAAACTTCGTCGGTGTATACGCCAATAACCCTTCCATCTCTATCGGTACAAGTCCCAGCTTAGCCAGCCGCTCCGTACGACTGTCATCATTCTTATAACAGGTCAGGATCATACCAATCTCATCAAACAGATCCCTGACTTCATTTTCTGTCAGATATTTCACCCGTTCTTCCAAACATTTCTTGTAATCATGGTAGTATGGCATCCCAATAAATTTTGCTTTTTCCGTATTTTGATTTTCTTTTTGCTGTTCTTCTTTCGTGGCAGCTTTTTTATAATTTAAATTATAAAAAAGAATATCCTCCGGCAAACCTAACTTCTTGCGAACTGCTGCGTACTTCACTTCCTTCTGTGTGAATAACAGCAAAGTCAGTGCCCGTCGTTCCTCTTCTGTAAAGTTTCTGGTCTCTCCATCCTGGTTAACCAGTTTTGTATGATTTATTTTCTGCAGTGCCACAAAATATTCTGCCGTATAAGTTCCCTTTGCGCCGCGCAGCTCCCCCTGATCTCCAAGAAATGTACATTTTCCAACTCTGTCCGAAAAACCTTCCATCGCATATGGACTTGGCTTTCCATCCGGCTGCATGCCTGGTCCTAAATCAAAAGATCTCTGACTTGTCATGATTTCCAAATATTTTTCTTCTAATTCTTCCGTCGCTTTTTCATTTCCAAGACGTCTCTGGCTGGAGAAAATTTCTTTGACTTCTTCCACAAGCATTGCCCTTAACATGGTGTGCTGATAATTTTCTGCTTTATTGCGTGGGGTGAGAATATATCCTTTTTCCGACCAGGAACATCCGGTTCGAAATGCTTCATCTAAATAAATCATCTCCCCGACCGTACGATATCCCTTTTCCTGCATCCGCTTTTGATTTTCATCCGTCGCTTTAAAACTGCACCATTTTCCTTTGCAGCCGTCTCTGCCTTTCTGGTCGAACGAAATCCACGGTGTTTTGCAATATGAAGCAGCACCTGTGCTAATTCTTCATCCGTCAGTTTCCGGTCTAATGCCTCATAGCGAAGCTGATAAACATCCGGTAACCCTGCCATGTTATATCGTTTCAGAAAGTCATCAATATTTATCAGACCCTGATTCTCAAAGAGCCATTTGATTCTGTCTAAACGATGTTTTCTTCTTCTAAGCCGTCTTCTTGTCGTTCGTGCAGCTCTCCTTGGTCCCGCCAAAGATTCACCTGTTTTCGGGATTTCTGCTGTATCAAATATCCTTACCCCAAGGTCTACGATACGAACCGGCTCGTCATCACTGTTGTTCTGTAATACCGCCCAGCCGACGGATGCAATACCAATATCCAACCCAATACGATAATCCATTTTTTCGTCCATGTTCCTTCTCCTCTCATCTGAACCGTTCTCTCTCATACCAGCAAACGGGACAACTGTTTTATTCTGCGCGCTTCAACAATGATCCGCATACCGGTCATTGTCATGAATAAACTTCTGTATAAAAGATAATCCCATTCCGAAGAATGGGATTAGAGCTTTTAGGTTTCTTACCTTATTGTAATAACCTAATTATCACTTGGTATGATATAATTCTCTTAGATTATACCCCTGTTTTCGACGATTGTAAATACCTGTTTTTTATTTTTTTACATTTTTCCTTCAAAAATCATGTAAAATTATTACTCCTCCATATCCTGTAAACCATAACCAAATCTTTCTAACACAGACATCAGATTTGCTGTTTTATTATCATAAAATTCACTGTCCGGTTCTGCTTTTTGAATGATCAGTCTCTCATACAGTTCCTCTACCCCGCCTCTGACATAATCATGAAACATGGACTGATAAGCCTGAAATTCTTCCTCCGTCTCCGCACCCCGAAATGCTTTTTTTACTGCTTCCTCAGCCGGCATGCTTTCTTTCGCATCCAGCATGATCATCATCTGCATAATAAAATCTAATTCTTCTTTTGCATTTATGACCTGCTCGGCTAAAATGCTCTTTGTCCCAAACGGCGAGAAATCTTCCTTTGCTTTACGGTCTACGCGAAATCCCACCACTGCTGCCACCATATACAGATCGATCAGTCTCCGGAAACAGGTATGCTCATAGTCACCTTTTACCCACAATTCACCTGCCATCCTGGCATGCTTTCCATGAAATTCAAACTCCTTCTTAAAAAATTCATAATTCCCCATCTTTTGTATCCCCTTCCGCTACTGATCAGATTCTACTTTCCGTATGGACGCATATGCCTCGTCAGCTGCTTTTTCAATATAATAAGACGCACCGACATATTCATCGAGTCCTGTGTACTTCCAGTCCTTGTCCAGCATAAAAATAATTACCTGTTCTGATACTTCCGGCAAAACTTTTGCAATCAGACTGATATTTTTATCCCCCAGTTTAGAAAACGGTCCGTCTAAAACAATCGGCAGTGTATCTCCTCCACTTTCCACTCCAAGATGCTCAGCCTTTTTATTTCTGCTGTATTCCATGATTGTAACGATAAATGCAAAATTGCGTGCGATTTTTTCGCCCTCTGACAGATTCTTCTCTTCGCGGAAACCCACATCTGTCGGATATAACATCTGAATCTCATAATTTTCCGTCAACTTTTATCTTTCGCATTGAACATACGCTCAAAATTTTTTTGGATCTGTCCGTTTAATTCCAGAAATGTCTTATTCTTTTTTACCTCAAAATCATTTTTTAATCTTGTATATAATGCTTCTGCCAAATCTACACGCTCTCGCCATTTTTTATTTTCTTCGCTTCTGACTTCCTGACTCTTCATCTCAGCTTCTGTTCGTTCGATCTGCCGCTCAAAATTTAAGATCTGTCCCTGCAGTGTTCCCTTTTCCACCCCTAATTTACTGTTTTCACTCTGATAATATTTCAGCATTTTTCTTTTTTCGGCAAAGTCTGTCTGCCTGTCCATCTGCTGTTCCATCCCTGCTAACTGATTACAGGTTTCCTCGTAAGCCCGGATGCTCTGATCCACATTTTGCGCATCTTCTCTTAAATCATCATAAACAGAATTGCTTTGCCGGTTCCAGCGCTGTCCTGTCCGTTCAAACTCACCCAGCAATGAACCAATATCTGCCGGCGGAAGAAAATTTCTCTGTTCCATCAGACTTTCTAATTCCTTAGACTCCGGTAATATTGGAGTTCCACAGATACATCTGCCTGTTTTTATAATATAGTCAATACTTGCCTGATGCATATGCGGTATGTCACGCCGCTCTCCTGCAACAGATTTTACCATTTTCACAGATGCCTCTATCATCGGTTTCGCAAACAACATATAAGCTTTATCACTGAATAAATTTACCAGACTTTTATATGCAGCAACTCCTCTTTCCGCCTGCGTTCTTCTTACTACTAATAACTGGTTATATTTTGCCTGCAAAATTTCCGTATTCTTATTTTCAAGAAGATACTGCTGCACCTCCTCTATTTTTTCATTATTGTTTTGTATATTGATTTCGATATTTTTTATCTTATCTTTACACTGCTCTATCTCATGTTCCATGCGATTCCGGTCTTTTTCCAGATTATCATACATATTACCAGAACCTGATATCTTTCCTTTGAACTTTTTAATAACGGAATGACTTCCCATATCCTTCAAATGCCAGATTGCAGCCTGATACGCAGATAATCCGGTCAGTGTATGTACAGACTCTTTGATATTTTCACGCACACCGTTAACAGTTACATCATTCCATCTCTCTCCATCAAACAAAAAATAATGTGACAGATTTTTGGGAAATAATTCACGGATTACCTCTTCTATTTTTTCCGTTTCCACAGAAATACCGGCATTTGGATCATCCTTTTCTGATATTTCCAGTGAAACTTTCTTATAAAATTCTTTTGCGATCAACTGTGGATATGCACGCGTATAATGGATTTCACGCTTGATCCGGTATCTTTTTTCATCATCAACAGCAACCAGTTCCACCGTAACATCCGCTTTACTGTTCGCATCCATCATTGCCAGAATATCATTGTTTAACAGCTGGTAGTCTTCCTGCTGCTTTCCGCGTTCTGTCAATACCGCACCATAAAGCACCCAGCGAAATGCCTGTGCAATTGTTGTCTTGCCAACCGTATTATCTCCCAGCACGACAGTAACATTTCTTTTTTCATCGCAGCTGAACTCGATTACATTCTGCCCCTTATACCTCATAAAATTATTCATTGTAATGCTCTGGAATTTCATGCTATTCTCCCCCTAAGTCTGCTACACTGACATCTTCGCATAATCAACTATGATCTTTGCAAGTTCCTCCGCCATCCTCTGATCTGTTTTTGCCTTGCTCCGCAAATTTTTACGCTCCACATGAAGAACCTCAAAAATCATATTCCGCATTACTTTTTCACTGACCTCTTTCATAAAATACCTCCATCCTGCATTGTTCTTTCGTAAAACAATATCTTTATCTGCACTTTCCAAGCCGTATTTAACTTAATAAAGTACTGATCCGCTCCCTGATATCCCCCTTCAGGAAATCATACCGTTCCCTTAAAATCTGTTTTACCTGATCTTGTGGTATATCCGAATTTGTATAAGCCGTAATATGCAGTTTTGCTTTTGCTTCCGCGTTGATCTTCTGTACATAATCTTTTAAGGATTCATCGGATATTTCCTTATTTGCTTTTTTCGTTATGTACACAAAATTTAAAGGCGAGTTGCAGATATTTTTTTCATCATCACGAAGTTTTTTCGTAGATTCCCCTACCTTTTTTACTGTTCCAAGCGGTATAATATGATGTGCCTCAAATCTTTCTGTTTCATCGGAATATGCACTTAAAATTTTATTTTCGTCAAACATATCCTTATATGTCTTTGACAGCAGATACTGACACATAAACATGCGCATCACTTTTTTCGGGATACGGTCTTCATCCGCCTTTTCCATCAGTAAAAACTTTTCATCCGAAAAATTCTGTGCTTCCAACACATAATTTTTGATATTTGCAATCCAGTCAACATTCTCTTTTCGGCTGGATGCCTGCATTGTCTTTACCATGGTCTGAAGATGCGCGATCATCTTTATATTCTGATCTTTATCATACTCGCCGGAAAATAATGATGACCAATACCACGCTTCTAAAATATCGTGAACAGTTTTATCGTTAAACCACTCATCCTTTAAAAATATAACTGCCACTAAGACAATCATCAAAGAATAATTTATTTCCTGGATATTCCGGATTCCGCATCTGCTCTGAAAGAAAAACATTACCCTGTCTATGGCATCACAAACCTTTTTCGCATTATCATTAATATCCGTTGGTGCTAACATCAGAATCTGCTTCTTCTTTATATAATCTAATTTGAATTTATCCGGTTCAAATAACTTGTTATTGCAATACAGACACAGCACATCTAAAAAAACATCAATATACTTTCCTGCTATGTCATTCTTTTCCTCGTTATAACATCCCGTACTGATGGATGCATTGTATTGATTATTTTGTATTTTTTTCCCAATCAAGGGAACAATCTGATCCGGTAAGACCTGTTTGTCATAACTTTTTTCTTCCTGAATATACCTGACCAGACGACGATAAAAATTATCTGTACTTACTTTTGCAACTCTCGCCATAACCAGATCAAAAGTATTTAAACTGATTCCTCCACGATTTAAATTCTCATAGATATCGATCGCCCTGTCACGCTGTTCCCCCGATACCTCAATCTTATTCAACGCCATATTCTTTACACAGGAATCCAGATAATTTGTCAGACAGACTTTCCACACCATTTGTTTTTCTTGCACTTTTTCACCGAACTTAGAATGATCTTCTTTTATTTCATTACAGTTTTCATCATTTCCAAAAATCTCTGCTATAAAATCATTCTTATTTTCATCCGACAAATCTGTAAAATGCTGTCTGATCTCATCTCCGATTTTACCTGCAATATCAGAGGTGATCGTATTATAGCGTAGCATTATCTGCGCCTTTTTTATATTTTCCGGTGCCACCATCAAATACAGCGGTACTAAATATCCATCCTCATTTGTCAGGCAAAAATCATCCAGACGGGTCGACAAAGACTGCTGTGGATTATACGGCTCTCCATCCTGATTAAAAAATGCGGCACATGTAATAAACGGTAAAATATCCGCTGTCAGAAAATCCGGTTCCGCAGAATCTGATATGGGAAAAGTCAAATTATGGACTCCAAACAGATCTGCCTCTTCTTTACAGTTCTCCCACTTTGGAATTCTTAAAAAAAATCTTCGCTGTAATGCCCGTGAACTCAATTTTGAAAACATTTTACATTTTTCATAAATCACATTTGAAAAAACATTCGTAAGCGCTGTCATACGCTGCTGTCCATCCAGTAGAAATTCGACCTCACCATCCTGGCTTTGATATGTATTTTTTTCTTTCATACCGATTGACTTCGATGCATACTCATCCGGCTTTGATTTCAACAGTAAAATACTCCCTATCGGCATTTTTGCCAGAACTGATGCTACGATCTTTCTCTGTTCTTCATCCTTCCAGACAAATCCTCTCTGAAAATCCGGCAGCAGCATTTTATCCTCTGCGATTTTTCTGACAATCTCTCCAAAATCCAAACGTTGATTTTCCATTTTTCCTTCACCCTTCTGCAATTTCTTCTATCGCATTGATTAATATTTCCAACTCACTCTGCTTTGTAAAACGTCCGATCCCCACCCGGATCACGCCGCCATATTTTTCATCTTTTAAATATTTATGGATCAGCGGTACACATTGATACCCTGTTCTGACCGCTATATGATAATCTTCATCGAGCAGCATCCCCACTTCATCCGCACGGTAACCCTCTATGGAAAAAGAAACAATTCCGGTTCGTTTCATTTCATCCCAAGGCAGATACAGTAAAACTCCGTCTATTCTTTTTAGCTTTTCAATCAGATATTCTGCAAATTTTCTTTCTTGTGAAAGTTGCCTTTCCATGTCACAGCACGCTTCTAAGGCTGCATGTAATCCTGCAATCGCAACTATATTGGGGCTTCCCGGTTCTAAGATTCCCGGCATTTGTCCTGGCATATCAAGGTTTAAGGAATCACTGCCTGTTCCACCCACAAGAAACGGTTTTAAAGAAATATCCCCCTCACTGATAAATCCTCCAACTCCAAACGGACCATAGAGTGTTTTATGCCCCGCAAAAACATAAAAATCGATTCCACTCTCTTTCAATTTTACCGGCACAAGCCCAAGCGCCTGTGAACCATCCACCGCCACAACTGCTCCATATTGTTTTGCTGACTCTGCCACCTCATTGATTGGCAGAATGTAACCTGTCACATTGCTGACATGACTCATAACAACGACTGTTGGATGTTCTCTGGTGAACTGAAACCTGATCTGTGACAAATCTAATTCTAACGACTCCCTGTTTAATGCAAGTTCGATAATTTTAAATCCATATTGTTTCTGGTAATGATACAACACTCTCATCATTGCATTGTGCTCAAAAGGTGAAACATATACGATATCCGTCTGTTTCCATTCGAGTCCCCCTAAAATCACGTTACATGCAAGCGTAGCAGAGGCTGTAAACACAACCTCTGCTACATCATCTGCTCCTGCAAGTTCTTTGATCTGTTTTCTTGTACTCTCAATCAACCCGGATGCCTGCCGCGCCAGCGCATAAGAACCCCTGCCTGCATTGACAGCACCGGTCCGCGCAATTTCATCCATTGCCTGATATACACATTCTGGTTTCGGAAATGTCGTCGCTGCATTATCAAGATAAATTTCTTCCATAACCAATCTCCTCTTCTCTTACTGTAATAATCCCTCTAAAGTCTGCACCAGCACTGCAACCTTCTGATTTGTTTCGAGCGTATTCCCAAAGTCCTCCAATGCCTCTTCTAACATATTCTTTAAGTAAAGGCTCGTTGTATCCGAAATATCCGCATTATAATACTTTTCTATGGCATTTCCATTCTGGTCTGTCAACAGGATACGACTGCTGCCACCTGCATCTTTACCATGTTCCTCAAGTTTTTCAACTTCAGCTTTTACCGCGTGCAATTTCTCCTGAAATTCTACAAAGTTTGTATCATTCCAGTCCTCTAAATATACCCCTGATAAAATATAAGACAACGCTGATACAATTTCTCCCTCATCATTGGTAGAAAGTTTCTCTAAATAATTCAAAAATTCACTCTCTGCCGTTGCCAGTACATGATTTCTTGATGAATAATTCTGTGCCAGATACCATTCGTGTAAACATGCTTTCAGACTCACATTCTGCGTTTTTCCAAATTCGCGCTTTATGTTTCCTGCGACCTGTTTTTTTAATGTAATAAATACATCATCTAATATTTTTTTACTTTCTTTTAAATCCTGTGCCGTTTGCTCAAAACCAGGTTCTCCATAGCATGCCGGAATTTTTTCAAATAACAATTCTCTTGGATTGATTTCTGCTCTTCTCAACAGATTCCTAAGTTTCTTTATCGATCCACTTTGATTTTCCGGAAGATTTAGTGTTATCATCGTGTACTGGGGAAGTGACCGATACCATTTCTGCATGCAGGCAGCAATCTGTGCGAATCTGCTCTGTCCGGAAAACTTCTCCGTATCACATTCAAAAATCTTTTCCAATTTTTTTAAATATTTTTCTTTTTCAACGGTTTCCAGCTCCAGATACAATGCATAGTTTTCTGGAAAATCATTCACATGATTCAGGTTATCCGAAGTAATTTCCAGCTCTTTCTCCCCAATATAAATGACCGCTGTTCCTTCAATTTCAGATAATTTTTTTGCCAGAAACAATGGAATCACTCCTCGCCTTGCGCCAAAACATTTTCCCTGCAATCGCTGGTATAATATCTGAAAAGACTTTTTTTCACCTGCACATTCCGCAAAAAAACGATCTATCTCTAAACTAACTTTCTGACAGCCCTTATCCCCTCTGGTATGCACAAATGCAGCACGATATACCATAGCCTCCGGCATGGTTCCTTTTTGGTACACAGACAGATCCTCATGCCCTAACATTTTATCGATCACCTGATTGCGCGCTCTTAAATACTGCTTGCCGATGTGTTCAATATTTAACAGTTCATGGTTTACACGCGGCGCGTAGCCATAATATTCTCTGCAGACATCACTTAATATCTGATTAAATTCTGCGGCCGTTGTACACTTTTCTTTTTTCTTTTGCGTCTGGAGAACTATTACCTTTCCGCTCTCCGGCAGATAATGCTCTTCCAGATAGATATTAATTTCAAACCGGATATCCTCAACACATAATTCAAGTTCCTGCAGCAGCACTTCATTTTCTTCAATAAAGCGTTTGTCCCCTTTTAACGTCATAACCGCCTGATAGCGAAGTAATAATTCCTCTTTGTCAAAACGTTGGTCGGACACTAACACAAGAATTCTTTTATCCGCCAGTTTATCTAACTGCTTTTGTATCTCATCTGTTTGGGGTTTTTCTTTTTCCGGCATCACTATAATTTTTCCGTCTGAAAACTTTTCATCAAACAGATATCTTGTATTTTCCAGGGCAAAAAACTCTTCTGAAAACATATACTCATACTGAAAATAGCGTGTCATCGCATATTCCTGATTATACTGCTTTGGCAGTTCATACTCTGTGTCTGCAGCCTCTGACAGAATCTGGCAAAAATTACAGTGCCCTTTTTGCTCATCCATCTTCTTCGTGATTTCTTTTTCCACATCAACGCCTGCATTGCTGCGGAATGCATATACTCCGACACTGCTGCGGAACATTAAAATCCCATCTTTTTTTAATTTTTCCATTGCAGGACGATACTTCTTTTCCGGGTCCATCCCTAATGCAAGACAGATTGCCTGATCCTGTGCAGGAAGTTCATCCTCTCTATGTAACATACGGATTACTGCGATTGCTTTTATGACAGCTTTCTCATCTTCTGTTTCCGCTTTTCCCAGCGCATACTCTGCCTTCAGCCACTCTGAATGGATCATCGGTACATCTTCGGTTTCACGGAACATTGATTTAAAATAATCATAAATTTTATCAACGCCTACCCAGTTTTCTTCATTCCGCTCTAACAGCCATGATAAACTTCCCTGTCCATCATCTGCTAAAAATGTAAATATTGTTCTCTCATTCTGTGCAACACGTTCACTGATATGAAGTAATGCATACGCAGCAAGCGGTGTCAGCGGGAAACATCCTTTGGCAACGATCCGTTCAAAGTCCTGCTCTGAAAATAATTTCTGAAAACATGGAAGCTGATAGGATAACTTCTGGAGCTTCCCCTGCTCATTTTTCACAATCTCTTTTTCATATTGTTTCGAAAACGCAGGTTCTTCCTTCCGGATTGAATTGGCGATCAATTCATAATTATTTTGTGCGGATACGACGAAAGATATCTCTGAAATTCTTCCTTCTACTCCGCGAAACGCATTTTTCATGGAAGTGTCTATACTCCTGGTATACTCATGAATACTTTTATGTGCCACCATTGTAAAAAATAATTTCTGATCGGAACTTTCCGCCAATTCGCACATATCCTGCAGCGTTTTCATATCCTCTGCAAAACCGGATTTCTCATGTCCTTCTATATATTTACTGAATTCATCAAAAATAATAAAGATGCCCTCATAACCACATTCTTCTGTCAGACTTCTTATAATCTGCTGATATGACCGTATGGTCTCAGACTGCATCAATGGCATAAAAGTGCTTCCTGCCGTCAGCATCGGATATAATTCTTTAAATAATTCCAATGACTGTTTATGTTTTCTTTTCAGATTCTTTTTCAAATCCTGCACATCTGTCTGATGTTCCGTCAGATACTC
>ERZ780137.1805-NODE-1805-length-11150-cov-2.711852_pt1 | contig 11150 bp, 11 predicted proteins | sample MGYA00511020_ERZ780137 | MGnify/ENA primary metagenome ERZ780137 (study PRJEB29588, sample SAMEA2157917) | human gut metagenome | biome: human gut; feature: human-associated habitat; material: faeces | place: Denmark | collected 2008/2010 ... | reverse complement strand
CCGGCTCATTGGGATACCAAAATTGATTTGCCGTTCCAAATGCCGCAAGACCAGAAGACTTTCCTTCTCATTGGCAGAATATACATCAACGCCTGTTAAAATGCCGTGTTTGCAGTCCACAGTTGCTTCCATCAGATACCCGATGCCGCGTTTGCTGCCGTGATTGATATAGCCGCTGTCTGGATCTGTTTGGCTGGTGGTACGGCACTTCCTTACAATTTTTGTTGGCGGCTTTTTGAAGCCCGGCTGATTGGAAAGCTCTTCATCCAAAGAATCGAGATAGCTTTGCATACTCTGTTCAACTTCTGTTTCTACATTGATCCAGCTTTCTCTTGATACGTTGGCCGGAATGTAGCTTCCATCCGCAGCCATCGCTTCTCCGTCGATCAGCCCGCTGTCTATGCATTGCTTGACTATTTCATAAAAGGCTTTCTGAAAAAGGCTGCTCTGCTGCCATTTTCGTGTTCTGGTCTTGCTGAATGTGGAGTGATTTGGGATCGTGTCATCCAGTTCAAATCCGCAAAACCATCGGTAGGCGATGTTGAGCTGAACTTCCTCCACCAACCGCCGCTCTGATTTGATGCCATACAGGTATCCGATCAAGAGCATTTTGAACATACTGACAGGGTCAACAGATGGACGGCCTGTTGCCGGATAATATGGCGCCAGAAGACCATAGATGGAATCAAAGGATACCATCCGCTCGATCTTCCGCAGCAGGTGCGTTTCTGGAATCAGTGACTCTATATCTTCGAAAACCATTGCCATTTGTCTGCTTTGGCGTCCCATCATGCTACATCCCTCCTATAACTATTTTACCACAGAAAGGATTTGTGCGCCACTTTGTCAATAGGTCCGTTATTGTACCTTATCTATTTCGTTGCCAGCCGATTGAGTCATGAGTGATTGGCAAAAAATGTTAGTTAGGGGCGTGGGAGCGCAGGCAAGTCGCTACATCTGTGGCTTGGCGGCAATTCATCACCTTCTGCTCAAGACCGCAGGCGGCTTCGTTTCCCCATCGACTAATATTGGCCCGCGTAGCCGTTACTGAGATCGAACTTACCGAAAACTCGTCTAGCCCCCATGCCATAAGTAGCGGGATAAGCAACGGGTCTGCAGCGGCCTCGCCACACATTCCGACCGGTATGCCTGCCCTCTTTGCAGCCTGGATCACGCTGCGAATAGCTCGTAAAACAGCAGGCTGCAGGGGGCTGTAGAGTTTTTCTACTTGAATATTGCCTCTGTCCACTGCCATTATATACTGCGTAAGGTCGTTAGTTCCAATGGAAAAAAAGTCGCTCTCATCAGCCAACAAATCAGCTGTGAGTGCCGCAGCGGGAGTTTCCACCATGATGCCAAGAGCTATGTTCTCATCATATGGTTTCCCTTCTTTGCTCAACTCCTGCTTACACTGCGCCAAAAGCTCTCTTGTAGCCCTTATCTCATCCACGCACGTGACCATTGGTAACATTATCCTGATATTCTGTTCCCTTGCGCCCGCCCGAAGCAGTGCACGGAGCTGAATTTTGAAAATCTCGGGGTGAGATAGACAATACCTTATAGCCCGATTGCCAAGAAAGGGATTGTCCTCCCGCTCCATACTTAGGTACTCTATGTCTTTGTCTCCACCCACGTCCAACGTTCGTATTATTACTTCCCGGCCAGACATGATGCGGGATACCGAACTGTACGCATTTAATTGCTTTTCTTCATCTGGTGCTGTGGTGCTGTCCATGAACAAAAACTCTGTACGAAAAAGGCCGATGCCTTCTGCACCAGATACGGAGGCAGCCTCTGCTTCGGTGACTGAGCCGATGTTGGCATACAGGTGATACCTTTTTCCGTCGGCATCCACGGTGGCTCGGTTCTTATATACGTTCAGGGAGTCTTTATGAGCCAGATATTCCTGTCTCCGCTCCAGATAGGTCCTTTTATTGCTTTCGTTAGGGGATATGATGACGACTCCCTCGCAGCCGTCCACGATGATTTCGTCTCCATTGTTGATAAGATCCAGCGCCCCCGGCACGCTGAGCACAGCTGGAATCCCCAGCGCACGGGACAATATGGCTGAGTGGCTGGTTTTTCCACCCGTCTCAGTGACAATTGCGGCTATGTTTTTCCTGTCGAGTCCCACTGTCATGGACGGAGTAAGATCCCGAGCAACAAGCACGCTTCCCGGCGGAAGCGCCGAAAGATCTCCGTTATCCACCCCTAAAAGAATACTCATTAGGCGGCTCATTAAGTCCCGAACATCGGAGGCGCGCTGGCACATCAATTCATCCCCGATGCCGTCAAACATATCGGCGTAGGCAGTGCATACGCTGTCCACCGCAGCTTCGCAACACTTGCCGGAGTCGATTGCCTTCTCCATCTGAGCGCGCATACAGGGATCTGCAAGCATGGCTATCTGCCCAGTGATGATTTCTGCTTCCTTCTGCCCAACGCTTTTTTCTATATGTGCGGCCATGGCGGCGGTACGCTGCTCAAACTCTCCGATAGCAGCACGCAACCGTAAGCGCTCAGCATCTCCGCCAGAAAAGGTAACTCCTGAGTAATCCAGAGAAGCTGCACGTACGCATACCGCGTTCCCCAGACCAACGCCCTCCGAAACAGCGATGCCTGTTAATGTCCTGTTACCCTTTGCAATAGATAAGGAATCAATTATTTTAGTTTTCATTATTCCCCCAATCCCGACTCCACCAGTTTCACGGCGACCGTCAGGGCTTCCTCCTCGTCCTCACCGTCGCAGCGTATCTCAATCTCGCTACCTTGTTTGATGCAGGCGGTCATTATGGACATAATGCTCTTGGCGTTGATCTCCTTCTTTTCGAGTACCACTGTAACGCTACATCGAAAGGGGGTAACGGCAGCGACGAACAGCTGAGCCGGACGCATATGCAGCCCTAATGGATTTATTACCTTTGTTTTAGCTGATACCATTTTTCATTTCCTTTCTGCTTCATGCCATAAAATGTGGTTGTCATTTCATCGGATTCACCTGTATCACGCGTACGTTTCTAACCTCAATGGATTCCAGTACCTCTCTGTCTGCCTTATTGTCCGTGATGACACAGTCAAGTTGATCCAGCGTGCCAGAGATGAAACTGTTTTTTTTCCCAACCTTGGTGTGGTCGGCCAATATAAAACACTCTCCGGTAACTCTTGAAAGCATGGTCTGATTCACTGCCACCTCCTGCATGGAAGCCGTAGTGAAGCCTTCATCCGCCGTAAGACCACTGCAACCGAAAAACGCTTTCGTCGCCGTTACCCTGCTCAGATTGTTCACAGCGAAGTCGCCAATCATGGATGCCTTGGGGATGCGCAGTTCTCCCCCGGTTAGCACCACCGTCATGTTCATGGGAATATCCATGCCCAGTATCTTCCCGTTATTGGTTATCACTGTAACGCCATTGGCTGTAACGAACTGCAGCATTATCAGCGCGGAGGATGAGCTATTAATAAATATAGTGTCCCCATCCTCCACAAATTCGGCGGCCCGCATGGCAATAGCTTCACGACAGGAGAGCAAATCGTCTGTGTGGAATTCTTTGCGCTCTACGCCCGCGCAGATAGTGGCTCCACCATAGTGCCGATGTACTGTCCCTTGCTCCTCCAGGTAGGCCAGATCTCTCCGAATAGTGAGCGGCGAAGCGTTCAACTCCTCTGATATAGCCTGCACATTGACGGTCCCGCTCTTTTGCAGTTCCATAAGAATGCGTTTGCGCCTGTTTTCAATCGTCGCACGACTGTTTTTCAACGTGTCCACCTCACTGATTTGATTTGATTTGATCGCATTATCTATCTTGATTAAACATTATTATACGAATGTTCAAAAGAAATTGCAAGACCATTCCATCTAAAATTTATGATTTTAGCGATACTGTTCGTAAATTATTCCGGAACAATCGTATAAAATGTTGTTATCAAATATTATTTACTTTTTTTATAACTTTTAACTGCTGCCTTTAGCTTGCAAATCTGCTGTTTTTGTGATATCATTTAGATATGAACGTTTTATGAACTTTATATGTTCTATTTATTAAATCAGGAGGCAAGTCTTAACATGAGCAAAGTAGATGAGATCACCCGTGAATCTTGGATACTTAACAACTTCCCTGAATGGGGAACCTATCTAAACGAAGAGATCGAGCAGACTCGAGTGAGGCCTGACGAGTTCACAATGTGGTGGCTTGGCTGCACCGGCATCTGGGTAAAAACCGCCGGAGGAAATATTGCCGTGGACTTTTGGTGCGGCAGCGGAAAGCGCACGCAAAAAACGAAGTATATGAAAGAATACCACCAGATGGCCAATATGTGTGGAGCGAGACGTATTCAACCTAACTTGCGAGCCATCCCTGTTGTCCTTGATCCCTTTGCCGTCACCGAGTTGGACGCAGTACTTTCGACTCATTACCACGCTGACCATATTGACGTCAACTTTGCCGCTTCGGTACTACACAATGTAAAAAAGCCCATCCCGTTTATCGGCCCCAAGCGCAGCGTGGAAGCATGGATATCATGGGGAGTGCCCGCCGAGAGGTGCATTACCGTTCGTCCCGGTGATTCAGTGCGTGTTGGCGATATGGAAATTGTTGCGCTTGACTCTTTTGACCGCACCTGCCTTGTGACTTCACCGCCGGAGGGTGCACTGGATGGGCGCTGTCCAACCGATATGGATGAAAAGGCAGTTAACTACCTCATCAAAACATCTGGCGGCAATATCTACCACAGTGGTGACTCCCACTACTCCAACTACTACGCCAAGCATGGCAACGACTACAGAATTGATGTGGCGCTTGGCTCCTTTGGAGAAAACCCGCGAGGTATAACCGACAAGATGACTTCTGTAGACATCTTGCGTATGGCAGAGGCTCTAAACACCAAAGTCATTATTCCCTTTCACTACGACGTATGGACGAATATGCTGGCAGATCCTGCGGAGATACTCGCGCTTTACGAGATGCGTAAATATAGGCTTCAGTATCAGTTTGAACCCTTTATCTGGCAGGTTGGTGGCAGTTTTACCTTCCCCGCGGATCATCACAAAAGAGAATTTCATCATCGGCGGGGATTTGAGGACTGCTTCTCCGAGGAACCGAACCTACCCTTTAAATCCATCCTATAAAACATGCACTGCAGTAAGATTTGGAGGTGACGGCCTCTTCCTGAATAAGTATTTTCCCCATCGATCTCTTGGTAATAGCTATGCATCGTGAACCTAACCAAATATAAAGAGGAGAATGAATTATGGAAATTTTGATGAGTATATGGACCTTCTTCGCCAAGAATATTCTCCAGCAGCCTGCATACTTTATCGGCTTTATGGTCTTGCTTGGCAGTATCCTCCTTCGGAAAAAGTGGTATGATACCCTTGCCAGCTTCCTGAAGGCTGTGGTAGGCTATATGGTACTGAGCGTGGGATCCAGCGGACTCGTCAGCAGCTGTCGTCCCATTCTTGTTGGCATAAAGGACAAGCTTCAGATAGACGCTGTGGTCATCGATCCTTATTATGCGCAGAGCGCCATCAACAGTGCTCTTGAGGGATTGGGTCGATCCTTCTCTCAAGTAATGCAGCTCCTGCTCTTTGCGTTCATATTCAATATCCTGCTGGTAGCACTTCGCAAGGTAACCAAGATACGCTCTCTCTTCACCACCGGCCACATTCAAGTTCAGCAGTCCGCCACCGCTTTCTGGATCATCCTTATGTGCTTCCCTAAACTTGGTGATACGCAGTATCTTATCCTTATGAGCATCCTGCTTGGTACCTACTGGGCCGTTGGCTCGAATTTAACCGTTGATATCTGTCAGGAAATGAGTGACGGCGGCGGTTTCTGTATCGCCCATCAGCAGATGTTTGCCATTAAGCTCACCGAATGGCTTGCTCCCAAAATTGGTAATGCGGGAAAGAAAAAGAGCAAGAGACTCGAGGATATGGAGCTCCCGGGCTGGATGAGTATTTTCAATGACAATGTGGTCTCCACCTCCATCATCATGGTAATATTCTTTGGTGCGTTCCTGCTTTTCCTTGGAAAGGAATTCCTCATCGCTGGCGGATTCCTGAAAGAGGGTGCCAGTTTCCTGTTCTACATACTTACTTTCTGCCTTAACTTCGCAGTATACCTGACCGTTTTGCAGCTTGGTGTCCGTATGTTTGTCTCAGAGATGACCTCCTCCTTCCAGGGCATTTCCCAGAGACTGCTCCCCGGTGCCATTCCTGGCATCGACATCCCCGCAGTATATGGCTATGGATCTCCCAATGCCATCACTTTGGGCTTTATCGCTGCCGCCATCGGTCAATTCCTTGCCATCATCGGTCTTATCATTTTTAAAAGCCCCGTGCTCATCATCGCAGGTTTTGTTCCCCTGTTCTTTGGTGATGGATCTCTTGCCGTGTTTGCAAACTATAAGGGCGGTGCCCGAGCAGCACTTATTATCCCGTTTGTCACCGGTATTATCGCCGTTCTGGGCAGTGCCGCCTTTGCGGGTGTACTGGGGCTGACCTCCTACGGCGGATTCATGGGTCTCTTTGACTGGGTCACCGCATGGCAGGGCTTCTACTATATCATGAAGTACCTCGGCTACATCGGCGTGGGTATCATCGTCGTCGGTCTGCTGGCAATCCCTCAGATACAGTATCTCCGCCACAAAGATACCTACTTCCTCATTACCGATGACTTTGAAGCCTATAAGCAGAAAATGGCGGAAAAAGAAGCTGCCATCAACTGAACCATTCTATAAATCTAAAGGGGTGCTTATTATGATAAAAATTCTGGTTTCCTGTGCCAACGGGGCCGGCTCCAGTCTAATGCTGAAGATGACCATCGAAAAGGTGATGCGCGAGTTGGGCGTGCAGTATCAGATGCATCACTGCCCCATCTCTGAGGGAAAGAGCCTGGCCCCGCGCAACGACTACATTTTCACCTCAGTTACCTTTGTCAGCTCCTTTGACAGCTGCAAGGGCGGTGCAAAGGTAATCGGCATCAAAAATGTGATGAGCGCCTCTGAGGTCAAGGAAAAATTCCTTGCAAGCCAAGCAGAATAAGTACGGCAAAAAAGCAAAGCACAGGGGAAGGCGTGCTTCGCGCCCCTTCCCCTGTGCTAATCATTTTAAGGAGAAGACACATGAAGATAACACTGCTATTGGAAAACAACAGCTTATTTGGGAAATACCTCAACGCCGAGCATGGTTTTTCTGCATGGGTGGAAGATGAAGATGTAAAAGTGCTTTATGACTTCGGCTTCTCTGACAAGTTTATCCACAACGCAGAAGCTCTTGGAATAGATTTGTGCACCGCTGATTATGTCATCCTCTCCCACGGCCACAGAGATCACAGCTGGGGTCTCAAGCATTTGCTCCGTTATTACGACGAGCGAGCCATGGCGCGAAAGCCGATTTTTATATATTCCACAGAGGATCTTTTCTGCAAAAAGTTCAACTTCATCAAAAGCCGTGCCGCCGGTATAGATGTTGACAGGGAGATACTTGACCGCTATTTCCGCGTCTGTCCCTCATCCGACCCCATGTGGCTGACCAAAAATCTTTGCTTTATGGGTGCTGTCGAACCCAGCAACGACTTTGAGCGCAAAGTGCCGCAAGTACAGAAAAAGTTCAAAAATGGTGAGTGGATGCCGGATCTGGTGGACGAAGACAGCCAGCTCGCCTATCGCCACGAAAACGGCAGAGACGTCAGCATAGTGGCGGGCTGCGGCCATTACGGGGTATGCAACATTATGGAGTATGCCAAAAAGATCACCGGCGCGAAGCATATCCACACCTATGTGGGTGGCTCCCATCTCCGCATCGACGAAGTCCCCCAGTCTCAAGTGGACAAGACCTGCGATTATATCCGCGCTCAGGATCTCCGGCAGTTCTATATCTGCCACGATACCGATCTACACTGCAAGCTCGCGCTGTGGCAGGTAGTGGAGCCTCTGGAAGTCGGCACGGGCCTCGTGGTGGAAGTCACATGATACGCCTTGCCTGCTTCGATCTGGACGGCACACTTTTGGATACGCTGGAGGGCATTGCATCAGCTTCGAACAAAGCGCTATGTGCCCTTGATTTTCCGGTTTGGCCCATGGGGGATTATCGAGCATTTATAGGTTATGGGCCTCACGCTCTGGCCCAACACATCCTGCCTGCGGGACAACTCCCCTCAATTGAAGATCGGTGGCTCCATTTATACAAACAGTATTATCTGACAGACTGCACACAACGCGCAAGACCGTTCCCCGGCGTTTTGAAAGCGCTTCAAACTCTTCGTGCAAGCGGCGTCCGATTAGCAGTGCTATCCAATAAGCCTGATGAATTGGTACAAGCACAGATATCTTCCTGTTTCTCCGACCTATTTGAAGCGGTTTGCGGACAGCGCGAGGGCGAGCCCGTAAAGCCAGATCCAACCGTGCTGCTGTACATTGCCAATGAATTTGGGCTGACGCCCAGTGAATGTGCCTATGTGGGCGACATGCTGGTAGACATTAAGACCGCCTGTAATGCGGGGTTTACTCCTGTTGGTGTGCTGTGGGGCTTTGGCAGCGACAGCCTTGCTGACTCCGCTGGCTCCTTTGCGCTGGTGGAGTGTGCCAAGGAGCTGCCTCGCGTACTTTTTGACCTAAAAACATAAGAGGTGTAGATGAATCATGCTGTTGAGAGAACTATATGAACAGGGGCACTGCCTGTTTGTAGACTCGGCCCCCTCGTGGCAGGAGGCCATAAGAATGAGTTGCGTTCCCCTTGTTAAGGACGGTAGCGTGGAGTCGGACTACGCTGATGCTATCATTTCCTGCGTTGAGGAATACGGCCCATATATAGTGTTTTTTCCTGGCTTTGCCCTCCCCCACACTCAGCAGGGTTCAAGCAAAGCACATAAAACAGCCTTGAGTTTTATGAAAACGGCTTGCCCTGTGGAATTTATTCATGGTGACCCGGAGAAGACTGCTTCTGTGTTCTTTGCTGTGTCGGCTACTGACGGAGACGCTCATCTGGAGAACATGCAACGGCTTTTCAATGTCCTGAGCGACGAGGAGCTTTGTGCCGCCCTGCTTCAGGTTTCCTCGACGCAAGAGCTGTTGGAACTGGATGCCGAATGGGAAGGCAGGAACAAAAAATGAAAGTTGATAAACTGATATTGGACAGCATAGAACGCTGCTACTGCGCCGCCACACTCACCGCTGGCGGAACTCAATGGCTGCTGTTGGCGGGGGAGGCTGAGGGCGGTCCCTGCTATGCATACTCTGTAGAAGACTTCTCTCACCGCGAGGTAGTATGGGAGCATGGTGGCGGCACCATGGCCATCGTTCAAATACCGGGGCGTGATGGGGAGTTCGTAGCTATTCAGAATTTTTTCCCCGGTTTCCGTTCGGAAACCGCCAAGCTCGTCCGAGGCAAGCGCCTTGAAAGCGGAGTCTGGCAGATATCCGACATAGCTGCGCTTCCCTATGTCCACCGCTTTGACCTTTTCTCCATTGGTGGGACAGTATATATTCTGGCCTGCGTGCTCTGCGGTTCCAAACGGGATCGGGAAGACTGGAGCGATCCCGGCTTTGTGGCTGTGGGCAGTCTACCGGAGGTGCCAGGCGATAATGTTACTTTTACCCCTATCCTGACGGGACTCACTAAAAACCACGGCTACTTCCGTGGACGAGACAAAGCTTATATTGCTTGCGAGGAGGGGCTCTACTCTATTACCCCTCCTGATACGGCAGAAGGAGAGTGGGGCTCTTCCCAAATATTATCCAAGCCGGTCAGCGACCTGACGCTTTTTGATTTGGACGGAGATGGACTGGAGGAACTTGTCACCATTGAGCCCTTCCACGGTGACCAAATTCAAGTCTATCATCTTGAGGACAACTCTTATAGCCCTGTTTATACATATCCCACTCCTATTCAGTTTGCCCATGCATTGATGGGGTGTACTCTGTGCGGTTTGCCCTGTGTAGTCTGTGGAATACGGCGTTGCGATGCTGAGCTTTCGCTACTTCGCTGCGTATCCTCGTCGGAGCAGCGCTATGAGGTGGAGCGCATCGACACAGGAGTCGGTCCTAGTAACGTAGCCGTGGTGCAACAACGTGATTGCAGCCTTGTTCTAAGCGCAAACCACACAAAAAATGAGGGCGCAGTGTATATTTTCCATGAATAACACAATCTTTATAATAGGTCGATTGTAACATGAAGTTAGACACCTAGGGTGTATCTGAAAACGCATGATGTGACCGACCGCAAAAAGGTCCGCTGTCCGGGCGCGTTGGGAGTTTTCAGATACACCCTAAGAAAAAAACATAGTGATTTTTCCTGCATGGTAGAATGAAGTTAGCACACAACTTCTTCCAAGGGAGGGCAATCACTATGGACTGCCAAGATTATAGCAATTTTCAATAATACAGCAGTAGCTTTAACTTTTGAAAAAAGTGGTATAACAGAGGCAGAGAAGGTGAGAACTATGCTGCACAACAAAGCTCGAAAATTGATCTTAGAAGCATACGACAAAGGTGTTTGCGTAAAAGAACTGGAAAAGTGCTTTTCAGTAAACACCTGTTCAATCTATCGTTTGCTGAAGCGTTGGAACAAAACAGGAAGCTACGAAACGCAGACGAATCTGCGTGGAAAGAAGCCCAAATTGTCAGATGCAGATCATCAGCACATCCTTTCACTTCTGGAGAACCAGCCGGATATCACTTGTCTGGAGATCATTGAAACGTTGAATTTGTCTGTCAGCATTGATACAGTCTGGCGTTTTCTTCAGAAAGCAGGATAATTGGTCATACAGGTGACCTCCTTGTAGATATTTACACCGCAAAATACGATGCCTATCTACATTTTACCGCGGTGCTCAACGACGGCGGCAAGGGTGCTCAATCCCGCCGGAACGGATGCTCAATTTGTGCGGTCGAGGTGCGCAATCTCGCGCGGAATACTCAAAGGCTTCAACCGGCAGCTTCAGAAAGTGACGAAGTCAAAATCCGTGTTTCCCACCGATCACAGTCTGCTGAAAATGCTGTATCTGGCCATGATGGATATTACGAAGAAATGGACTGGAGGACGGCAGGATTGGGCCTGATCCATGCCCAGCTGTCGGTATTCTTTGCCGACCGTATGCCGGACTGAGTGGCTGCTTATCGGCATGTCAAGGGTCGAGATGAACGGAGGCTGA